>MDTB01096028.1_pt1 | contig 31537 bp, 22 predicted proteins | sample 811161 | NCBI WGS metagenome assembly MDTB01 (sample SAMN05326650, study PRJNA326480) | marine metagenome | isolation source: seawater | place: Mediterranean Sea | collected 2009 | reverse complement strand
TTGTGCAAGTTGATGGCGTTGCTAATAAATATTTTATTAAAGATGCAGCCTCAGATGCAGCTTCACTGAGTGATATAAATTTCTTTTCTCAGGAAAATACTCTTAATTACAATCTTGATTTTAATAACGTACTCGGTCCAGGTGCCGAAGAGATTTTAATAAAGTCTAACGCTTATACTGATAAGTATTCGATTCCTCAAAAAAGTCCTACGCTCGTTAGGATTGCTGATGGAGGTGAGATTTACGTAGATATAACTGGTAGTGTAATGTTAGGTGAAATTCCTTTGATGAAATTGCAAACTACTGCAGCAACTTCACATAAATATTTAACAGCAACGAACCTTACAGGTATTTTTACTAGCTCAGAGAGCGATACTACTGCAAATACAGTTAAATTTTTTGTAAATGTTATTGAAGCGGACTCCACAGTTTCTAGTAAATATTTCGTTAAGAGGTTTGAAATTAATAGTGATAATTTAGCTAGCTATGATGGTGCTTTTGCGGTTAAAGAAATTGATTCGACTGACATACGCTCAAAAGAGGAGGTTGTCAGATATGATTTAGATGAAAGTGGTAAAGTTGGATTTCAAAGCCGGGAATTATTAATGCCTGCATTTATTGTGGCACAGGGTCCTGACGAGTTTAGCATTGTAAAGACAGAGACTAGTGCATACGGATTAGATTCGAAGATGTGGGTTTTACCCAATTTTGATCAATACTTTTTCTCTCTACATAATAACGACGGATCATTATGGCAAGCTAGTAATCAGACAATTAAAGGTTTATATGTCGAGAGTAGATCTAGCCCAGTAGTCGAAGGTGCCGACGATACAGCGACAAAGGTAGATGATAAAGTTTTGGTTGTAACAACGGCTGTCTCATCTAATACTACTGCGGTTACAACTACTTTCGATTTATGGGAATTTGTGATTTCTGGTGATACTACTTCAAATTCTCTTGGTTTATTTGAATTCACCATGAGTTCATTAAATTCTCAATCAATGAGCTTAGATGAATTATCAATACTGGAGGCTGATAAGGGGTTTGATCTCACGGGGGACAGACAGGTTTTAGGGGATGCAGCTGTACAAGCATTCAAGACGGAGATGCTCCAAGATGCATTGGCGAAAGATCTTGTTAGTGCTGAAATTTCTAAACTTACCGGTGATCCAGTGGTAAGTGAAACTAGCGCTAATCTTTTAATGGACGGGGTAAGCCTCCAGACAGAGACAATAACCTTCGGTGATTTAACAACCGGATTTGAGAAAAAAGTTTTAAATTCGTTCCTCAGTAATGGAAATATCAATTTAGATTTAGATCCAACTCTTTTAGACAATGACCCAAATGCATCTGAAATTACAGTGGGCGCAACTGTTGAATTATCTGTTTTTAGTTTAGACGAGCCAATAGAGAGTGCTGAGGAGTTTGTGCAGTTTGTTGCAGGAGCCGATAAGAATAGGACTCTAAGTTCGTATGAAGCTGTTTCTGATTTTTCTACATTGCTATCGGCTCAGAATTCTCTGAGCTCCGGTGGCAGTTCTATTTTGACTTCGAAGGTCAGAATGTTAGATTTTACAGCAAATGTACCATCAGCTATTGGGACGGATGAAATATTATTAGAGGTTAGTGAGAACTCAAGTTTTGTTTTGCTCGGGGACAATTTAACTGATACCGAAGGAACTTTTGTAAACCTTAGTAATGTTGCTGGAGCTTCATCGACTGAAATATTATTGTTGGGAGATTTTGTTCTTCGAGGTGGTGACGGCAACCAGAGCATTGTTGCTGATCAGGGAATGCAAGACCTAAATTTAGGTAATGGAAATGATATTATCTATGCAGGAGGTGGCGACGATAAAATCACATCGCTAACTGGTAATAATTATCTTGATGGAGGCGATGGTAATGACGAAATTTTAGCGGGTAGTGGTATTGACACATTGATAGGTGGAGCAGGAGATGATATTTTGGACGGCGGAGAGGGTTTTGATACAGCGGAGTACGTTGGCTCTTATTACGACTTCAATATTGAAAAGCAACTTAACTCTTTTTTAGTTGAGGACAAGCTTGATCTTCAGGGCTCTGACACGTTGTCGAGTGTGGAACGTGTTGAGTTTGATGATGGTACCTTGGCTTTTGATGTTGACGGTAATGCAGGTCAAGCGTATCGGCTTTATCAGGCTGCATTTGAACGAACACCCGACTCTGCTGGCGTAAGGTATCATATCAACGATATTGAATCTAACGGCCTAATACTTTATCAAATTGCTGGAAATTTCTTAGCCTCACCCGAGTTTGAGACTACCTATGGTACGAACTTGAGCGATTCTGATTTTATAGATGCTCTTTACGATAATGTTTTAGGACGTTCCGCTGAAGATTTTGAAAAGGAATACTACACCGAACGCTTCAATAAACCAGTTACGGATTCTATGTGGATGGATAGAGCGGCAGCACTTATTGGATTTTCCGAAAGCCCCGAAAATATGACTTTAGTAGGATCACAGACGGAAGACGGAATCTTTTTAGTATCATAGCAACAATCTATTTAATGTAAGCCTGTGAGTATGAAATTGGTATAAATTTAATCAAGGAGTAATTTATCAGCTATGGGATTACCAAATATTGATTTAACTAGCATTGATGGAAAAACGGAAAGCTTAACTAAATACGACGGTCATTTTTTATTAGTGGTAAATGTTGCAAGTTTTTGTGGGTTTACTCCACAGTATGAAGACTTACAGAAACTATATGAAGAACTGAAAGATAAGAAATTTCAAGTTTTAGGTTTTCCTTGCAATCAGTTTGGGGCTCAAGAACCTGGAGGCAATAAAGAGATAAAGGAATTTTGCGAAAAAAAATACAGAGTAACTTTTCCACTTTATGCAAAGATTAGTGTTAATGGACCGGATACCCATGAGCTTTTTAAATTTCTAAAAAACCAAGCGCAAGGTTTCTTAGGGAGTAAATCAATTAAATGGAATTTTACAAAATTTTTGATCGATAACCATGGAAGCGTTATTGGTCGTTACGCACCTCAAACTTCAATTATTGAGATAAAAAAAGATTTGGTGCCTTTATTGTTTCCAAATTAAACAAGTCTTTGGGTTTTTTTTTGAGACTAGTTTTTCTGTTGCTAATAACGTCCTTAACGGGTTGCTCCTCAACGCAGTATTCTTGGAATGCGTTCGAGGGGCATGTAAGATTATTAATACAATCTAAACCGATTGATAATTTATTGGAAAAAAAAAACTTAGATGAAAATCTTAAACATAAACTTAAGCTTGTTAGAAAAGTTACAGATTTTGCATCTACAAAGCTGCATCTTCCCAACAATAATAGCTATGAGCGTTACACTGAACTAAACAGAGAAGCAGTTGTTTGGAACGTTTTAGCGACAGAAAAGTTTTCTTTAGATTTGAAAGAATGGTGTTACCTGGTAATCGGTTGTATGAGTTATAGAGGTTATTTTTCAAAGTCAAAAGCTATTTCCTATGCAAAAGACTTAGAGAACAAAAGAAATTTAGAGGTAGTAGTTGTTCCGATACCAGCCTATTCTACTCTGGGTTGGTCAAAATGGCTTGGTGGTGATCCAGTTTTGAGTACATTCATATCGTACGATGATATTTCTTTTATGAGCTTAATATTCCATGAGCTTGCACATCAGAAAATTTTTATTAAAGGCGATTCTGCATTTAACGAATCATTCGCTTCTACTGTAGAGGTGCTGGCAGTTGAGGAATGGTTAAAGGTTTACGGCAGCAAAAAAATAAAAGCTATTCATCGGAATAGGATAAAAGAAAAATATCTGTTTTTATCTGAAATTATTAAAGTGAGGAAAAAATTAGAAGAACTATTTAAGCAAGAGCGCAAAGATGAAAATATAGAATTTAAAAAAAATAATTTGATGCAAGAATTTAGGGATAAATTGATCAGTATTCGAGAGGACTCCACCCGACAAAATGTTACCACAGACGCTAACTTTATCAGATGGGTAAACTCACTTAATAATCCTTTACTAGCCATATCCGGTGTATACCAGGATTATGTTCCACTTTTTAAAAGTTACTTTAAGAAAAATGACGGAGATTGGAAATTATTCTATGAAGAGGTCGAGCTTTTTTCAAGACAAAGTAAATCTGAGAGGCTGAAAATCTTGCAGCAATTTTCCGAAAAATAAGTAAATTTTTTGGTTGTTCTGTCGATTAATTTACAAGGAGGGAATGTGTTAAATATCTACAGAAATATTTTTTTATTACCAACAGTTGTAAGTGTTGCAGTTCTGGTTACCAGTCATTACATATTGGATAATGGTGTTGTAGCTCAGGAAGGTATTCCCATTACTTGCGTGCCAAACAAAGGTGTAAAGTTTGAAGGAGTTGATTCTGACAAACTAATTGTTAGACAAAATAAAGTGCCACTAGCTGTAGTATATGTTTCGGGCTATATGCCTAGACCACCATACTCTTTCAAATTTTTTGGTCCTGAACTTTGTGATCGAGGTGCAAATTCAATTCTCATGATCAAGGACGGGTTCTACAGGGCAACTTACATCAAGTATTTTGAGCCAGCTACCCTAGGCATAGGAAATGAGGGTTAGTATTCACCAGGCTTTATCTTGGATTTGAGAGATTAAAACTTTGCCCGCTTCTGAATGACCAAGAGGGGTTGCATTAAAATCTGTTGAAAAAACATAAGAGGCATAGTTACTACCAACAGTCGCAATCGCAGCTTCTACGGAGCAATCCTTTGCATTATAAACTGGTATTCCTGCTGCAGAGAAACCAATGGGGGGACACGATGGATTAGTGCTATTAACAAACCCGTATGTACTAGGGTTAGTAACAAAATCCTGGATTATGTCGTACACATTATAAAATGTTGTCCTTGACTCATTTACATTTAATGACTCTAAGGTAGTGTTGAATGATACTACATAATTATCAAAAAGAGACTCTAGCGCTTGGCGAGTAGATGTACCTAAAGATGCTTCAATACCACCAAGAACGACTGAAAATCGAGGGGTAGCAGTAAGTGGCGCAGCACTTTTTACAATTACTTTTGAAGCCCCAAGCTGGAGAATTCCATTCTTAATATTTTCATTTAGCAGCGTTGCCAAACCACTAGAGTATGCAATTCCAAGATTTGCGAGAGCGGTACTGAGAGTTGCACTATCTACTACAGAAGCAAGTGTTGCATTTACTATTGCTTCGGGAACTAATACCGAAACAAAGTTACCAAAATTTGCAATCGCAGCTGTTTGTTCTATGCCAGAAGAAGTAAGTGCACTCAGGGCAGCTGATATGAGATCAGAGAAATCGTTACCTGCTGCTCCGACTAAGATAAGATCTGTAGAACTGTAACTACCATAATTACTAGCCGCGTGTGTAATTTGTAAAGCTAAATTTCTAGGGTCGGTAGGTTTCAGTGTCGAATCTGCGTTTCTGTAAATAATCCTCCCACCACCAACAGCATAATTAGTACAACTTGCTCCGTTACTATTTATGGTGAATGTAGCATCAAAAACATTATCTGGTGTTCCAATATAATAATTACACAACGTATCAATACCAAGATTCTCCGCCACTACGTCAGAATAAACATTAAAAGATCCCTTTCCAGTTGCAATTGAACCTTGATGAGTGAATTTATGTCCGAAGGTACCAGAGTCCTCAAGACTATCACCTATAACAATCATTCTCGATATAGATGGGTTCGAGGATCCTCCAACACTAGAGCCGCCCCCACAACTCGAAAGTAAAGCAACGCTAAATATTAAAAGAAAGCTAGCCGTAAGACTTTTAATTTTTTTTAACATGATTAGATCGATAATGATTTCTAGCAAGTTGTTTTGTGTACTAGTAAGTGGTCTCTTTTTCAATTACGTCTCCTTAACAATTATTGTTATGACTGTACAAAAAAAATGTACACTGGGAAAAGAAAGAAAGTTCAGTCATAATAAGACTAGTCATGGTAATACTAACGTAAATTATAATTATAAACTGGAGAACCTATGATGCGTTGCAATGTGGAGCGAGCTCAGAACAATCAAAATTCTATAAATTTTTTAAAGAGAAATGTTTCTTTTTTTATTTTTATTTTTCTGTTCATCAGTTTTTATTCCACTCCAATCAGTGCTGTGGAATTTGAGTCCGGCGATTGGTCTGGATCACTTGAGACAAATGTTTCCTTAGGCTCAAGTTGGAGAGCTCAGGAGGCCGATAATAAGCTTTACAGTGCTCCTGACGGCGCAAGAGCAGGGCTCAGTAGAATTGGAATAGGAGAAACGAACACTGACAGTGGAAATGTCAATTATGGAAAAGGTGACGCTTGGTCAACCCTTCTAAAAGCTACCATTGATTATTCTTTACGTAGAGATGATGTAGGTCTTTTTGCAAGAGTTCGTGCTTGGCATGATTATGCTCTCGAAAGTAATGGTGTTAGGGCAGGAAATGGAGGTAGTGGTTATAGCTTAGGTAATCCATTATCGGATCACGGTTTTGCTCATTTGAGTAAATTTTCAGGTGCTGCCCTTCTTGATGCCTATGTTTACAATACCTTTGATATTGGGGAGTTTCCGATGCAGGTAAGGCTTGGAAACCAAGTTATCAACTGGGGAGAAAGTTTATTTGTGCAAGGGATAAATCAAATTAATCCAATTGATCTAACCTCTTTGAGGCGGCCAGGCACTGAAATCAGAGACGCGTTTCTCCCGATTAAAGCTTTATCAATGAATTTAGGGTTAGGGGAAGGAAAATCCGTTGAAGCTTTTTATCAGTTTGAGTGGTCGCCTGCTAATTTAGACAGTTGTGGGACATACTGGTCGCCTGTTGAATTTCAAATTACTACTACCCCGGGACAAGCTTGTTCTCAAGCCATTACAACTTTGCCTGGTTTCAGTAATGCCGTGGGGATAGCGGCGGGAGCTAATTTGCCAATGGGTCCTGGGCTAGATGGACCCGATTCTGATCAATATGGAGTTGCATTGAGATTGCCTGTTGACAAATTAGATGGTGAGCTTGGACTTTATGCTATGAAGTTTAGTTCTAGAATTCCTTATATATCTGGTAGGTCTGGTTCTAATATCAGAGGGTTAGGCGGAGCGATCGGTGCTGCGTTGAATCCTAATAATTTTTTAAACCCAATTCCAGCTCAGGTCGCCGGTGCTGCTGCTTTTGGATTGAATCTTACGCCTGGAACAGGTTTGTGGGAATACCCCGGAGGCACTGAGCTTTACGGATTATCCTTTACTACTAATGTTGCGGGTTGGTCAATTGGGTCTGAGGTAAGTTATATACCAAATTTACCTGTACAGATAAATGCAAATGATCTCTTAGCTGCCATTTTGACAGGTGTTGGACCTATGGGCGCAACTGCAGTAGCCTCAAATAGTGCGGGAGCAGGTGATGGAGTAGCTGGGTATGATCGAATCAATAGATTACAGATACAAATAAACGGAATAAAAGTGTTACCACGAATTTTAGGTTCTTCTCAAAGTGTTTTTGTTGGTGAAATTGGTTATCAGAGGGTAAATATTGGTGACTCGTTTACTGGTAACAGATACGGAAGACATTTTGTTTTTGGGTATGGTCAGCATGCGTTATACGGCGGTACTTCATTAACAACTACACATCCAGAGGGCTCAAAAAATGATGGATATGTAACAGAGAATTCTTGGGGTTACAGGCTTAGGGTTAGGGGCGAATACCCGGGAGTGTGGGGTAGCCCACTTACTCTTTATCCAACTTTGTCTTTGAGACATGATGTCAGCGGCTTTTCTGCTGATTCACAATTCTTACAAGACAGAATTGCAGTTGGTTTAAATGCACGCTTTAATCTAAATAAGGTTCATAATTTTGAAGTGGGGTATGTTTATTATGCTGATTCTGCAGATTACGATGCATTTCGAGATAGAGATTATGTTTCAGTAGTTTTAAGCAGTTCTTTTTAGTTTAGTCTTAAATTTCATCTGAATACTTGGAAGGTCTGTGATGTTAATTCGTGATTTTGCTCCCTTGTTTTCTGCGTTAGTTTTATTTACAGTTGGTGGCGGTGTTTTTGCGGATGTGACTTATTCAGGCGCGGAAAAATCCGGGAATGAATCAATTGGAATTCCAGCCTGGACAGGAGGGTTGACGCGACCTCCTTTGGGTTGGCAAAAAAGTCAGGGATATGTTAATCCTTTCGCTGAAGAAAAACCTTTATTTATAATTAATGCATCTAATTTCATAGAATTTAAAGACAAGCTTACAGATGGACAAATTGCTCTTTTAGAAAAAATCCCAGCTTTCAAAATGCCGGTTTATAAAAGTCATAGGACCGCGGTACTTCCAAAAGAGATTATAAAAATTATTGAACAAGAATCAGGTAATGCACGCATAGTTTCTCACGGAATTATCGGAAGGAGTGAATCCTCGATACCTTTTCCTCAGCCCAAAAATGGAGAAGAGGCCATCAATAACTACCTTATGAGATATATTGGTAATGGATTCGAGAGAGAATATTCATGGTTTCCAGTGAGGCCTGGAAAAAAGTATTACAGAGTTGGTTTTAAAGACAGAGTTGTAGTGGCTCAATCGATGAGGCCACCACAAATAAAACGTGGATTAAATTACGCGTTTTATGCAAATTTTTCTGCCCCTTCCACACTGGTGGGTACAGTATATTTGGTTCATGAGTTTACTAATTTGATCGAGAATCCGCGGGCTGCTTGGATATATAATGCTGGTGCAAGACGCGTGAGACGAGCGCCAGATCTTGCTTATGATAATGTAGCTGACGGAACAGAGGGGATGCGAACCACTGATCAATATTTCGGTTTTAATGGAGCAACAGATAGATATACTTGGGTATTGAAAGGGAAGAGGTCACTTTTCGTGCCATATAACACTTACGATATTAGTAGTAAGAAATTAAAATATGAAGAGATTTTGGATAATGGCACAGTTAACGCAGATTTAATGAGGTATGAGTTGCATAGAGTTTGGGTGGTTGAGGCAACATTAAAGGAAAAAAGTAACCATATTTATGGCAAGAGAGTTTTCTACCTTGATGAGGATAGTTGGTCGCTACTGGGTGAAGATTGTTATGATACGCGAGGTAACATATGGCGAATTGGTATTCATGGATTCATACAAATTTACGATAAATTAGTGCCATGGCCAAATATACTTATTTGGCACGACTTATCAAATGGAAATTATTTAGTCTCTCACTTGGACAATGAAATAAGAAAACCAATTCGGTTCGGTATCAATGATCGCTGGTCAAATTTCCAACCAGATGCCTTAAGAAGAAGAGGAACTCGTTAGGGAATATGAATGCAATTTTAAGAGCACCTGTATTTTGCCGAGCGATCGGCATTTTTTTTATTTTTTTTACTAATTTTGCAAGTGCGGAATCATTAATAAATAAACAATTACCAAATGTTGACAAAGTATTTTTCACTGAACTTACCAACGCTGGAAATTCTATTTTTATAGTAGGTGAAAATGGATCTCTTTTTCGTTCTGAGGATCAAGGGCATACTTGGAATCCTCTTAAGCTTGATTCAACAGAATTGCTCACCTCAATTGATTTTTTTGATGCAAAGAATGGTGTTTTAGTCGGACATGAATCCACGATGTATATCACGAACGATGGAGGTAAAACATTCAAAAAAGTTTTCCTAAAAGATTTAGCTGACAGGCAAGCTTTGATGAAAGTTCGATGGTTATCTCGTGAAAAATTGATTGTTGTTGGAGAATTTGGTCTTGTTATTACTTCTACTGATTCGGGAGTTACGTGGAAAACTGAGAAGGTCTCTACAACGTTTTTTGATCGCCATTTATACGACATTATTCCACTGAAGTCAGGCATAGTTTTGGTTGGTGAGTCTGGAACACTGATTTTCCGTGGTAGCAATAGTAGTAGTTGGATAAGTATTTCTACACCATATAAAGGATCATTTTTCGGAGGTATTTTAGGCAAAGACAATACACTTTTTTTATATGGTATGAGAGGTAGCATTTACCGTACTTCAATAAGATTAGTTGGCGGAGAAAATGGAGTAAAAAAATTAAAATTCACACGTATTGACGCTCTAGTAAATAATACTTTATCGTATGCAATCAGGCTCGAGAGCGGGAGCATTGTTTTTTTTGATAATGGCAGCAATGCAATTTTTTATGAAAATAATAAAATATCAATAAAAAAAGTCAGTGTTGACACAGTAACTGGCAGTTTTGAGTTACCCAACAACACATTGCTTATGGTTGGTTTTCGAGGCATGGGAAAACTAAATTTTTAATTTTGTATATTAGGAATTTTTCTTGGTAGATAAAATAGCAGACACAATTCTAGCAAATCGTGCGACTTTACTATTTCTCCTCGCTGTTTTTACAATTTTTTGTTTATTTTCAGTTAAACAAATTAACACTAATCCAGGCTTTGAAAAAACACTACCTGCTGCACACCCTTACATTGAAACTTTTTATGAATACCGCGAGGTTTTTGGAAGTGCTAATAGGTTAGTAGTTTCCTATAAACCGTCAAACGGCACTATTTACAATGAAAAATCTCTGAAAACACTAAAGAAACTTACTGATGAAATTTTTTATTTTGAGGGTGTTGAACGGAGCTCAGTTACTTCGCTCTTCACTACTAATGTAAGATATATAGAAGTGGTTGAAGATGGTTTTCGCGGAGGAAATATAATATCTGCAAATTTCTCGGGCACCGAGGAACAAATTAAAGAGATAAGAAAAAATGTAATTAAGTCAAATTGGAATGGAAGAATTGTTAGCAAGGATGGAACTCAAGCGTTAGTATTGGCGTCACTTCAAAATAAAGAACTAGATGTAAAAAGAGTTTCTGAGGATTTAGAAAAAATCAGAAATAAATACGAAATTAACGGCGACGAAATTTATATTTTGGGGTTCTCCAAAGCTGTTGGAGATGTAATAAAGGCTGCAAAAAGCGTGTTGGCCTTTTTTGTTTTGGCCTTTCTAGTAATAACAGTTTTTACTCGTATTTATACAAGATCTTGGGCTATTACCAGCTATGTCTCGTTTAGTTCACTAATACCAGTTGTTTGGCTATTAGGATTAATGCCATATTTCGGTTTAGGATTAGACCCGTTGTCAGTCCTCGTTCCTTTCTTAATTTTTGCAATTGCAGTATCTCATGCCGTACAAATGACTAACGCATGGAAGCTGGAGGTATTGTCTGGTGGTAAATCTAAACGCGCTGCAAAGCAGGCATTCGTAGAACTTTTTTTACCTGGATCAGTTGCATTACTAGCAAATGCTGTTGGATTTTTTGTCATAGCACTGGTCGATATCAAAGCCGTCCGAGAATTAGCTTTTACTGCCACGATTGGCGTCTCTTTAATGGTCGTATCTAACAAATTATTTTTACCGATATTACTCTCTTACTGCCCAGCAAATATTAAGTTTTCTGAATCATTAAATTCATCAAAATACTTTGAATTTCTTTGGGATAAACTTTCCTATATTTTTCGAGATAAATACACGTATATTCTGCTCTTATTTTTCTCCCTTCTTTTTATATCAGGAAGCTTCATCATGAAGGATGTTCAGATTGGAGAACTCAGTTCTGGAGTTTCTGAATTAAAGAGTGATTCACGATATAATTTAGATCGTAGGGAAATAGTCGAAGCTTATGATTTTGCTATTGATAATTTTAAGGTCATTGCTGAAATAAAGGGGGAAGAGTCACCATGCTTAAATCCTGAAGTGATGAAGACATTAGAAAGGTTTGAGTTTTTTATATTTCAAAATCCAAACGTGATGGCTGTTGAGGGGATGGCAGGTATTGTGAAAAAGATCAACCAGGCTTATTCCGAGGATTTCATAAAGTGGAGGACTGTCCCCTCAAATTCTATCCAAATTGCTCAAGGGGTCGGATATGCAACTAGGCTGGGAAATACTTATATGAATACAGAATGTTCTGCATTGCCAGTTTCTATTTTTCTCCATGACAGGAAGGCTAAAACCATCGAAAGTGTAATTTCAGATATATCCAAATTCAAAAGCACGATGACAACCGATAAATTGAACATCCGACTTGCACTTGGAAATGTAGGTGTATCAGCCTCCAGAAATGAAGTTATAGAGTCGTCAGAGCCTTTAGTTAATCTTGCACTTTTTTCATCTGTGGGTTTCTTATGTTTGTGTATGTTTAGATCACTTCTCATCTCGTTAGCGATTATGATTCCTCTACTATTAGTGACTATCTGGTGTAATGCACTAATGGTTTTTTTGAATATTGGAGTCAAAATGAATACCCTTCCTGTCATTGCTCTTGGGGTTGCTGTAGGAGTAGATTATAGTATTTACCTTTTTGAAAGAATGTACCATTATATGAAAAATGAAAAACTCAGCCTTTCCTCGAGTTATTTGGAAAGTCTACGTCAGCGTGGATCGGCATCAATCTTCACCGCTCTTGTCACTTCATTTGCGGTATTTATGTGGTATTTCTCCGAACTTAAGTTCCAGCAAGATATGGGTCTACTACTAGGTTTTATGTTTGTTTTCAATTTGATTGTAGCTATTATTTTAGTGCCGCTATTACTCAAATTTTTTAATATAAGAAGATCATTATAATGCTGAATATACAGCAACTAAAGAAAAGCCTAAAAATTCCTGTTATAGCTGCTCCGCTTTTTATAATTTCTAACCCAGAGACGGTGGTCGCTCAGTGTTGCTCAGGAATAATTGGCTCATTTCCAGCCTTGAATGCAAGAGGAGAAGGGGAGTTGGAACGATGGATCGAAATAATTGAGAAGAGCATAGAGAAAAGAAAGTTAAAGAAGCAAATAATAGCACCATATGCGGTTAATCAGATTGTTCATTCGTCGAATACTAGACTAGAAGCCGATTTAGAAATATGTATAAAAAAAAAGGTTCCTATAATAATAACAAGTTTACGGGCACCAGGCAGAGTGGTTGAAGCTGTACACTCTTATGGGGGATTTGTTTTTCACGATGTTATCAATTTGAGACATGCAGAAAAAGCTATTGAGGCAGGAGTTGACGGTTTAATTTTAGTTTCTGCTGGGGCTGGTGGTCATGCTGGGACCATTAATCCATTTGCATTGGTTACGGAAGTAAAAAAAATTTTTAAGGGGACAATTATTTTGGCTGGTGCTATTTCTAACGGTAATCATATTTTAGCAGCCGAAGCGTTAGGAGCCGACTTTGTATACATGGGAACCAAATTTATTTGCTCTTCTGAATCTCCTGCAAATAACGAGTATAAAAAAATGATCATTGAGTCCAGTGCCCAAGATATTATATATACTAATTTTTTTACGGGCATTTACGGAAGCTATTTAAAGAGGAGTGCTGAAAAAGCTGGTTACAGAGGAGAAAGAAAATTTTCTTTATCGAGACTAAAGCTTTTTTTAGAACTATTTCTCAGCAAGAAATTTAAACGAATAAATTTCAGTTCTTTTGAAAAGTTGGGGAATAAGGCTTGGAAAGATATTTGGAGTGCTGGCCAGGGCGTAGGTTCAATAGAATCGGTAGAATTAATATCCGAAATTGTCGATACCTTAGCGATAGACTATAAGCGTGCAAGAGAAAAATTACAGCAAAATGACTAGTTCCTTGAAGATAATATTATTAGGACTAGCTTTTTTTGAGTTTATCTTCCTACCTGTTGGTGTTTGCGCTAAGAACAGCCAACATAGTTTTTACACTGCGGTTGGCGCAGATAAAAATGGAACAGATGATGGCATCATTCCCGAGTTTAAAGATGCTAGCATTCCATTTGAATCCGAATACTATGACGACCAAATTAATTTTATAGTAGATAAAAATAATTATATTAATTATCTGAAATACCTTCCTGGTGGTCTTTCTCAGTTAATACAAAAGATTAAGAATTTTGAGATTTATGTTTTTCCTACGCGGAGAACAGCTAACTATCCAGATTTTCTAAAGGAGTCTTTTTTAGAAAAAAAGAAAAGTAAACCTGTAAGAAATAATGACTTATTTTTGGGTAAAATTAATCATCTTCCATATCGATTCCCGGAAACAGGTGAGGAAATTATTTGGAATCATTTGTCTAGATATCAGGGAGGCAGCGTTGAGAGGTTTGTTGATTCGTTCGTCGTTCGTAAAAATGGTCAGGCACTAAAGACTCGTACTTGGATAAAACGAGTCTACAATTCGCACATTAATAAACCAAAAAAAAATATTTTGTTTTATGCGCTCGCAAAGTATTTAGAGCCAGTCTCATTAAAAGGAGATATTTTACTAGTACACGAACCTGTTAATCAGGTATTTGAGAAAAGGAATTCATGGATATATAGTTCTGCACAGAGGCGTGTTAGGAAGGCTCCTGAATTAGGCCATGATTCAATTGGGAGTGGTTCACAAGGCCTTGTTACTGCAGATCAAATTGATGGGTTTAATGGATCTACAGAACGATATAATTGGAGAATATTAGGGAAAAAAATAATGATTGTCCCTTACAATATTAATAAGATAAAAGATAAAAAGTTAACTTACACAGAAATGCTAGGTTCTGGATCAATTAAATCTGAATTACTGAGATATGAATTGCATAGAGTCTGGATAGTAGAGGGTATTTTAAAAGAAAATTCCAGGCATATTTATGCAAAAAGGGTTTTCTATATAGATGAAGATAGCTGGATAATTCTATTAGAAGAATGTTATTCGGTTAGAGGCGATATGTGGAGAGTGGCAGTGCACGGAATAATACAATTTTACGAGCACCAATTTCCAGTGTATGGTGCAAACATATATCATGATCTCAATAATGGATCTTATTTTATTACTGGACTAGAAAATGAAATCAAGAAAAAGGCTAAAATAGGTTTTATATCCAAAAGTATGGAGTTTCAACCAGACGAATTAAGAAGGCTCGCTGCTGGCAATTAGTATTCTGTTGTTTCATAACTATGTTGAGAATGTAGTGGCCCTCCCCTAAAAGGCGCAAAACCAGTGCCGAAAATCACTCCGGCATCAGCTAAGTCTTCATCGTCAACTATACCTTCCTCTACAAGCTGCCGAGTTCGAACTATCAAAGGTTGAATCAAATTTTCTGCTAAATTATTTGTCTCCTCTTTTGAGAGGGAAACCTTATTTTTAAGAACTTTTTGACCTTTTTTCCATTTGTAAAACCCCTCTCCCGATTTTTTACCAAAGTGGTTTTTTGCGGTAAGGGCCGTAAGGCACGAGGGCACAGATTCATCAGCAGTAGTAAGCTTACCAACCGCGAGCACAATATCTAAACCTACAATGTCAACAAGTTCTATTGGCCCCATGGGCATTCCCCATGACTTCATTGCGAAGTCAACCTCTTCAGGCTTGATGCCGCTATCAATTGACCTCATAGCATTATCTAAATAGGGCATTAATACTGCATTTACTAAAAAGCCAGGGCTACTTTTTACTGGCAGAGGTAATTTTTTTATTTTGTGAGCAAATACAAATGCATAGGAGAAGAAATTTTTATCAGTTTTTTTACTTTCAATTATTTCAACAAGCGGCATTTTAAAAACCGGGTTAAAAAAATGCACTCCTACTAATCGGGACGGGTCATTCAAGCAACTGGATATATCCTCTATTTTTATACTGGAGGTATTTGTACACAATAACGCTGTATCACGTGCTTTTCTTTCAATAAATTTGAATATACTCTTCTTTACAGCAAGATTCTCTGTCGCAGCCTCGATTATGACATCTGCCTTTTTTATACCATGCCCATCACAATCGGGAATTATATTGTCCAATATTTTTCTTTGATCATATGGACTTGAGAATTTTCTCTTTAGTGCAAGTGATGCGTTATTTAAAACTTTGCCAATCTGTTTGTTTGAAGTATCTTGAATCGTGACCCTGAGATTGTGCATAGCACACCATATGGCGATATCTCCACCCATTGTTCCCGCACCAATAACATGTATATGATTTAAATGAACTTTACCGCTATTGACATCATCGCTTATTGTTGACTTTTTGTGTATATTTTTTAATTTTTCTCGAAGTAAATACACCCTCAAGAGATTTCTTGCAGTCTGCGAACCAAGCATCTCATCATGAATAGACAAATCACGAGTCGGGTCACCATTATGTTTTGCCCAAAGTTTTAAAATACCAAAAGGTGCCGGATACTGATCCTTGATAATTTTTTTTTCTAGTTGTTTTCTTATTAAAAAATGTGACAGAGGTTTTAGTGGACCTAGTAATAACTTATCAAAGAACGACATTGTATTTTTTTTGTAACCCTTATCAATAAGCCTTTTACAAGCTTCTTTTGCAACTCTTTTTTCTGCTAACACATCAATTAAGCCAATACTTTTCGCTCTTTTTGAGTTAACAAATTTTCCAGTGAGCATTAAATTCATAGCAGTTTTCGGACCTATTCTCTCGGGCAAGCGTTTTATACCACCCCAACCAGGATAAATTCCCAATTGTACCTCGGGCAAAGCAAAGTTTGTTTTATTGTCTTTGATTCCAATTATGTAACGACACGATAGAGCAAGTTCTAATGCTCCACCAAAACAAAAACCTTCAACCAATGCAATGGTTGGAATTTTTGTTGACAGTTCCTCTAGTCGGTTATACAGAAACCACCCGTCACTCACTATCAGCCGACTTTTTTCCAACCAGTTGTTATTTTTAGAAAGATTTACAAATTCATTAACGTCTGCTCCAGCAGAAAAACCAGTTGTTTTAGTGGAAAAAAAGACAACTCCGTTTAGCCCTTCAAATAAGTTCGTGGAAGAGGTTTCTTCGAAGCATTTCAGAATGTTTCCTAACTCAAGTCTTACTTGTTCAGATAGAATGTTTGTTGATTTTCCAAGACAGTTTAGCTCTAGCCACAGAATATTATCTGTATCAACTTGTAGTTTCCAATTTTTAAGTTCAATAGATTTTAGTTTTTTGATTAACATAGCTCAATCAAAGAGGCACCTCCTTGTCCTCCCCCGATACAAATTGAAGCTAAACCTCTCTTTAAAGAGTTTTTTTTGAGTAAGTGAATCAAATTTAAGATAATCCTTGCGCCACTTGCTCCAACTGGGTGTCCAATAGCAATAGCTCCACCAGCAATATTTAATTTGTTAGGCTCTATAGCCCCAAAGGTTTTTCTATATTTTAGCACCTTGGAACAATACTTAAAGCTATCCAATGCAGCCTGACAAGCTAAAACCTGCGCCGCAAATGCTTCATTAATTTCCCATAGGTCAATATCTTTTCTTTCAAGTTTTTGTCTTTTTAAAATTGGAATTAAAGCATGTATCGGCCCTAATCCCATTTCTGTAGGATTTAAGCCAGACCAGTTTATATCTTTCACTATTGCTAAAGGTTTTAAGGCAAATTTCTTAACTGCTTTTTCTGAGGCCAATAAAAGTAACGCAGATCCGTCAGTTATTTGAGAGCTATTTCCAGCAGTAATTTTCCCATCCGGCTTATCAAACACTGCTCGCAGGGTAGCGAGTTTCTCGATTTTTATATCAGGTCTTATACCATTGTCGTGTTCATAAAAATTACCTTTTGCATCATAAATTTGTTGAGTTTGTGGTTTTAGTACATCTTCCATTGATGATAGGGCCTGTTTGTGACTTCGGACAGAGTATTCATCAAGTTCTCTTCTGGTTAAATTGAATTTTTTTGCTAAATTTTCAGCAGTTTGACCCATACTTTCTCCCACCACAGGATCAGTCAGTCCTTTTAAAATTGAAATGACGGGAAGCAGAAAAGAAGGTTTAAAATCCTTTACTTTCACAAGCTTATCTCTAAGACCTTTTGCTGTTGAAAACTGAGAGAACCATCGGCTAGCAGATTTAGAAAAAATCAGCGGTGCGTTTGACAACGAATCTGTGCCACCACATAACACCAAATCTGATCTTCCTGAACAGATAGATTGTGCCGCTTAGTCGATAGATTGTAAGCCGCTAGCACAATTTCTATGTACGGTCCAAGCGGGCGCTTGGACGCTGCAATTTAATCTCAAGCTAACCACTCGGGCAATATTCATTTCACTTACACTTGGAGTAGTACAACCGAGAATAATTTCATCAATTTCCGAGGGCTCGAAAGTCTGTCTTAACAACAACGTTTTTCCCGCTTGAACCGCCAACTCAGAAGCAGAAAAGGGACCAGGACCAACTTTTGCATTCGCCTTCAAAAATGGCGATCTTAACCCATCCACCACAAATACCTGTGAATTAAACATGTTTATTTATCCATAAAAGTAAGATTAAATATAAAAGCTCGTAAGTCCAATTTAGCGCTCATTAAATTGCTCATAGGTTCATTTAGGTTAACATTAGTAGAACTTCCGAATTCAAGCAGCTTTTGGCAACGGCGTTTTCTTTTTACTACGGCTAAGCTTCATATTTTTATCAAATTCGTCAACACCAATAACTAAATCTCTAAGAATATTTAGTTTATTGACAATGTTAAATTCTTCTTCAGAAATAATTTTTTCTTTAAACGCCTCTAAGGCGATATCTTTTACATTTGCTTTAGGGTTATTACGGAACCTACCTCTCTTTTCTGCCGTTCGAATCTTACTCTCTATCGGCTCAGACAGTTTGCTTACTAATAAAGCCTGCTCGATGGCAGACACAGGCTCATTTGTTAAGTCTTCCTCATTCAACTTTTTCCGCCAAAATACTTCAGCAGTATAGTAGTCTCTAGCTTCACTCGGTACAGAAGCAATTTTTCCTGCAGCCAATAATTCGCCATCAGAAAGCTTGTTGTTTGGCACCCCTATTGGAAACGTGCAAAATTTTAAGATAGTTTTAGAGGCTTTACTATCGATATTTGCAAACAGGGAATTAAATGCCTCCTCTATCTCTTGCAAACAAAGTTTGCAGGAAACATTTAAGATGCAACGGTTCCATTTTGGCCGCCCGATATCTTCATGGTGCTTTAAGCAGGCAGAAATCATAAATAAATTAGATAAAATGTCCCCAAGCCTACCAGATAAAAGCTCTTTTCTTTTGAGTCGGCCTGCGAGAGTGAACAGAAAATAATCCGCGACTACGCTGAATGCTGCGCTATATTGATCTGTTCTTTTTATAAAATTTTTACAAAAGGGGTCTACACTACCGGTTGGAATAGCTTTAAACCAAAACAAAAGGCTACTAGAAAATGACCGCAAAATGTTTTTCGACAAAGTATAAGTCATTTCTTTGAAAACCTCATCGAATTTTTTTTGGGAGTCTTGCTGATTTGGATTTTGAGCGCATTCCATAACTTTAAGAAGATGTGGGTGACACCTGATAGCACCCTGACCGAAAATTATAAGACTCTTGGTCAATAGGTTTGCTCCCTCGACTGTTATACTTATTGGAGTTTGAATATGAGCTTCTGCAAGGAAGTTAGATGGGCCATGGCATATTCCTTTACCCCCTAAAACGTCCATCCCCAGATTTACTACCTCTCTGGCATTCTCAGTGGCATGCACTTTTGCAATAGCCGATATAACAGATGGGCGCTCACCTGCATCTATGGCAGCCGCTGCAAGCTTACGAGTGGAATCGATTATATAGGTTTTGGCAATTATTTTTCCTAGAGCAGCATTAATTCCTTCGAAATTAGCGATCGGTGTCTTAAATTGCTGTCTTACACGGGAGTAACCACCGACAGTTTTTAGAGTCAGTTTGGCTATTCCCGCATTCGACGATGGAAGTGAAATTGCTCTTCCAGCTGCTAAACATTCCATCAACATTCTCCAGCCATTTCCAACGCCTTTTTTTTCACCTATTACAAAATCGAGTGGGATGAAAACGTCGTTTCCAGTTGTCGGCCCATTTGGCCATTGAACGGTAAGAGGCATATGGCGAGAGCCTATTTCAACCCCGGGATGTTTCGAGGGTATTAATGCACAAGTAATACCCAGCTCTTTCTTTTTACCAAGCAAATTATTCGGATCGAAAGCTTTAAAAGCTAAACCCAAAACCGAGCAAATTGGAGCTAGCGTTATATACCGCTTATTCCACGTTACTTTGATCCCTAATGTCTTTTTGCCTAAATAAGTTTCTTCACAAATTATCCCATAGTCTGGAATTGAAGATGCATCAGATCCAGCCCATGGACTGGTTAGTGCGAAGGCTGGAATTTCTTCCCCAATGGAAAGTTTTGGTAAATAATGATTCTTTTGCTTCTCGGTGCCATAATGTACCAACAACTCACCTGGACCAAGAGAATTTGGAACCATGACCATAACTGATAGGGCGGAGCTTCTGGTGGCAAGTTTTGTAATTACTTGTGATTGAGCGTAAGCAGAAAACTGCAGACCCCCGTATTTTTTGGGAATAATCATACTTAAGAATCGCTTCTTTTTAATGAAATTCCATATCGGCTCTGGTACTTTTTTGCTTTCATGGTTTACTTTCCACTCCTGAACCATGGAACACACTTCCTCTACCTCATTATTTATAAAGTTATTTTCTTCCTCAGTAAGTTCTGGTTTGCTTGTCTCAAAGAATTTTTTCCACTCGGGCTGACCACTTAAAAGGCTCTTATCCCACCAAACACTGCCGGCTTCGAGCGCGATTTTTTCAGTCTCCGACATAGAAGGCAAATTAAGACGAATTTTATTAAGTATCTTTTTTGTAATCCATTCTGTTTTCATATAGCTGACTCAGTGGTTAGTAACATTAGGAATTGCTCGGGGTGAAGGGGATCTCAGACCTCCTACTAAAAAAGAAAGAAGTCGTTTCTTTGCTATTTTTGGACAATCTTCTGTGTTTTCTTCAGGCAGAGCTGGGCTTTTGAAAATCTGGCTTAATCCAGTTCCAGCGATTGCGTGTACTGTAGCCCCAATCATAAAGTGAAATCGCCACACAATCTCATTTTTTGGTACATCGGGTAATGATTTAAATAAAGCATCTCTAAACCTCTCATTTACGGCATTACTTTGAGAATCGACATTTGACCAAATAACATTATTTGGATCGGTCGAAGTCCTGCTTAGTAATTTTAGAAAATCCGCACCTCCATTTTTGGAATCTTCATACAAACTAAATAGTACTCCAAAGAATGCTTCTACAATATCTGATGGCCTCAAGGGTCGACCGTCAGCTTTTTCCTCTAAGTTTGACAGGGCTGAATTTCGTGATTCATTCAATATTGTAAGCTTTCGCTTGAGAATTTGTTCCATTAACTTCTTCTTAGATCCAAAGTGGTAGTGTACTGCGGCCAAATTAACACCTGCCCTTTTCGTAATTTGTCTGATAGAAACCGCGTCAAAACCCTCGGAAGCAAAAAGTGATTCGGCGACCTTCAGAATTTTCTGGGTAGTTTTAAGTTCATAATTTTGAGCAGAAATCATAGTTAAAACAACTGTTTGAATTCACTTAGTATATTACATTTTTTTTTTTTTATTAGGACTATTCTTAGTTGTTATTTTTTTTTGGGTAAGTATATTGGAATTATGGTAAATAACACAGACTTTCCCTGGTTAAAGAATTATCCCTCGTTGGTTCCCAAAACTATTAATCCTGATTTTTATCCCAACTTATTGGCGTTAATAGATGAATCATTCCAAAGTCACGGTTCATGTTCAGCTTTTAAATGTTTAGGGATAAGTCTCACATTTAAGCAAGTGGACGACTATTCAAAAAGAATAGCGGTCCATTTTAAAAAAATTGGCCTAAAAAAGGGTGACAGAGTCGGTGTTATGTTGCCAAATGTTATGCAAAATCCCATCTCAATTATAGCGATCCTCAGGGCTGGATTAGTAGTCGTAAACATCAATCCACTCTATTCAAGTAGGGAATTGAAACATCAGCTAGTTGATTCAGGAGCTACAGCAATTGTTATCTTGGAAAACTTTCTACCGACTTTAGCGGTAGTGTTGAAGGAAGTGAACGTCAAAAATATTGTTGTTACTCGGGTGGGCGATTTGCTAGGGGTGAAAGGATTTGGCATCAATTTAGCATTAAAGTTTTTGAAAAGAGTTCAATCGTACAAAAAGTTCTCGTCCCCAAATATTTCCCTTCAATCTTTGAAAAAAGTTCTCTTGAGTAATCAATATTCAGTGTACGAAACACCCCAATTAAAAAGTTGTGACATCGCGTTTTTGCAGTATACAGGTGGAACTACTGGAGTTGCTAAGGGAGCTATCTTAACTCACAAAAATATCATTGCTAACTGTTTGCAAGTAGAGGCATGGCTAATGCCTGCTTTTTATGCGGAAAACGATTCATTATTTAAAAAAGAAAATTCGTCTGAACAGGAAAAAGATGGTAAGGGAGTTATTGTGTGCGCGTTACCGCTATATCATATTTTTGCCTTAACCGGCTGTATGTTTTTAGGTATGCGGGTCAACATGACGAACTTATTAGTACCTAACCCTAGAGACTTTGCTGGTTTTGTAAAACTTTTATCGAGAGAGAAATTTGATATTTTTCCTGGAGTAAATACTCTTTTCCAGGCCCTAATAAATCAGCCTGACTTCGATAAAATCAGTTTTTCAAACCTCAAAATTACTTTAAGTGGTGCAATGCCACTTAATCGCTCATTAGCCGAACAGTGGCAAAAACAAACAGGGTGTCCAATTATTGAAGGGTACGGATTATCAGAGACCTCTCCAGCTGTCGCAGTGGTACCAGTAAATGCAAAAAGTTTTCAAGATAATGTTGGGCTACCAATTTCATCGACTCAAGTTGCTATAATTGATGACAATGAAACTGTTCAAAATTATAATCAGATAGGCCAAATAGTGATAAAAGGACCACAAGTGATGACTGGCTATTGGAAGAATAGCGTTGAAACTAAAAATGCATTTACGAAATCGGGATTTTTTAAGTCAGGGGACTTGGGCTTTATAAATGAAAATGGTTTTGTAAAAATTGTTGATAGGATCAAAGACTTAATAATTGTCAGCGGTTTTAATGTTTATCCCAATGAAGTGGAAGAAGTAGTATGTCGCCACCCAAATGTTAAAGAGTGTGCCGTCGTAGGTATTCCAAATGAGCAATCTGGAGAAATAGTGAAACTGTTTGTTGTCTCAGGTTCCGATAAACTAACAAGACAGGAGATTTTTACATTATGTAAGAAAAATTTGGCTGCTTATAAATGTCCTAAGGTTATAGTTTTTGTTTCAAATCTTCCAAAAAGCAACGTAGGAAAAATTTTAAAAAGGGAATTACGTTCGTCGATCTAGCAAATCGATTCTCGCTTGCTTCCATAATTTTAACCATTCCTCCATTGACGGTGATTCTAAGTTCAGTTCCATTGCTTCAAAAATTTCTTTCGTAAAAAGAGCTTTATCTTTACTCAATATTCTAGATTTTACTAATGCACCAGCATACGTTTTATGATTTATCCTAAATTTTTGTTCTAAGTAAAAATATTTATCGTCCCAACCATGGATTTTCGTCGTAAGTGTTACTTTTTGAAAGAGATCTAACGATTTTCCAAAACTAATCATTTCGTCTGCTACAACGGGAAACCATTTTCTTTTTCTCAATTTTTTTAGAAGGCCAGAGCGTTGCATTAGATCAAGTCTACCTAAATCCATCCAAGCAAAATATCTAGCATTATTCATGTGTATATTGAGGTCTAAATCACCCGGTAACACTGTGAAGTTAGTTTCACAGGAGTCAGTTATCTTTATTGGTGATTTCCAATACTTAGCGGATATTATGAAAAGGAGACGGCCCCAAAGATTTAAATTCATACGCTTATATTGTACCCTGTAATAATTATATTTAAGGAACTTGAACTCGTTTATGAGACCTACAGCAGATATATGTGATGAAAATGAAATAGCCATTTCAAACGGCATGTTACAGATAATGCCCTCAATATTTCAGTGCTTTGGCAAGAAAAAGGATATGGCTGGAAAGGTTATCACAGTGAAAGCAATTGAAGATAATACCTTCGTTCGTAAGATTCTTGAGGGCGAAGGCTTGGGTCAAATTTTGATAATTGACGGTGCCGGTAGTGACCGTTGTGCTCTTTTGGGCGGAAACTTAGCGTGTCTTGCCGTTGAGAACGGCTGGTCAGGTATTATAGTTTATGGGAGCGTACGTGATGCGGCAGAATTGATCCAGTGTGAAATTGGAATTTGGGCTTTGTCGACAAGCCCAAGAAAAAGTAAAAAATTGAATTCCGGTAAGCCTGGCACTCAAATTAATATAGGCAATATTATCATTAATCAGGGAGATTACTGCCTGGCTGACTCAGATGGAATACTAATTTCAAAAATACTTTTAGAATGAGCCTTTGAATACATATAAGTGAGGGTTGTTTTTAACAAATACTGATTGTGATTAATTTGGAATAACGAGGTTGTATTGAAAAAAAAAAAATTATGATGAATCTTCAATAAGTATTTTGAAAGGTCTGGAGCCCGTTAAACAAAGGCCTGGCATGTACACAAGAACGGAAAACCCTTTCCACATACTGCAGGAAGTACTGGATAACAGTGCAGATGAGGCTCTTTCAGGCTTTGCGGATAAACTTGTTGTTATTAGGCATCCAGATGACAGTTACAGTGTTGAGGATAATGGACGAGGAATACCTGTTGGAGTTCCCCCGGGGGAGAATATTTCCGCAGTAGAAATTGTCTTTACGCGGCTTCACTCAGGAGGAAAGTTTAACAAAGGGCATGAGCAAATTTACAATTTTTCGGGGGGGCTTCACGGTGTCGGTGTGTCTGTAACTAACGCACTCTCAGAAAAATTATTAGTCAGGGTGCGGAGACAGAAGTTTGAATGGGAAATGCTTTTCAAGCAAGGAGAAGTCAATGAGCCCTTGACAAAAGGCTGTAAAACCAAGAAGACTGGCACTTTTATTAGAATTTGGCCTAATAGTACTTTTTTTGATGACGGAAAGATACCTTTGAAAAACCTTATTCAAAGCTTAATCTGTAAAGCAGTTTTATTGCCTGGAGTGACCGTAACTTTTCTTGATGAAGTGAAAAATGAGGAACAGTCTTGGTGCTATAAAAATGGGTTTCGAGATTATTTCAGCGAGGGTTTAAAGAGTTTAGAGTTGATAAATTCTTCATGGGAGGAATCTAGCTATATCGAAAAGTCGAATACATCTTACAATCTTGGAGAAGGAGCTCACTGGATATTAGCTTTCTCCTCATCTAGAGCGGTCATCAAAGATTCATTTGTTAATTTAATTCCAACTCCTGCAGGGGGGACTCATGAATCTGGTTTTAAGGAGGGGATTTATGCAGCAATAAAAGGATTTATGGAAAAACAAAATTTAATGGTTAAGGGTGTAAGACTCATAGCAGAGGACATTGCGCAAAAAGCAAACTTTGTTCTTTCGACTAAAATTCTTGACCCTCAATTTCAAGGTCAAACTAAGGAAAAACTCACTAACCGGAATGCATATAAATTGATTAGTTCAATTATTAAAGAAACTTTTGAATTATGGTTACATAATAATGTTGAGGAGGGAAAAAAAATAGCCAGGCAAGTTATCTTGAGTGCCCAGGAGAGACAAAAGCTATCTCAAGGTTTGGAAAAGAAGAGATTTTCTTCTGTAGCAGTATTACCTGGAAAACTGACAGACTGTGAATCTAATAATCCAACTGAAAATGAGCTTTTTTTAGTCGAGGGAGATTCAGCTGGCGGGTCAGCAAAAATGGGCAGAGATAAAGGTTTTCAAGCCATCTTACCTCTTCGAGGTAAAATTTTGAATTCCTGGGAAGCCGATAGATTAAAGTTATCAACAAATGTCGAAGTGCAAAATATTTCCTTAGCTATTGGTATTGATCCACATATCAAACCAGAGGAAATCCAAATAGAGAAACTGCGTTATGGCAAAATTTGCATACTTGCTGACGCAGATGTCGACGGGTCGCATATTCAGGTTTTATTGTTAACGCTTTTTCTCAAGCACTTTCCTGGTTTAGTAACCAACGGTTTTATATATATTTGTACTCCACCTCTTTTTAGAATTGACATGAAAAAGAGAAAGGAAAAACAATTAGAAAAAATATATGTTGCTGATGAAAGTGATCTGAAACAACAGATATTTCGATTAAAGAAAAAGGGTATTTTTGAAACTGACTTTTCAGTTTCTCGGTTTAAAGGTCTCGGAGAGATGAACTCTGATCAGTTGTGGGAGACCACCTTAAACCCCTTGACTAGGAGAATTATTAGAGTTTCTATTTCACCGACCGAAAATAGCACGACGTTTAAAAAATTTAATTTACTAATGTCCCGTGCAGAATCTCAATCTCGTAAAAAATGGCTAGAACTTAAGGGTAACGAAGCAAATTTGGATGTGTGATAACTATGAATGAGAAAAAACTAGAAGTTTCTAGATCCTTAAGTGCTCAAGATTTAAGCGCTCAGATACAGGATATTCGAATAGCAGATTTTGCCGAAAAAGCATATCTTGATTATGCAGTTTCTGTTGTTAAGGGAAGAGCTATTCCTGACGTTGCAGATGGGCTAAAGCCTGTTCAAAGGAGAATTTTATTTTCTATGTACCAAATGAGCCTTCAAGTTCACGCAAAACCAGTTAAGTCTGCCAGGGTTGTAGGAGATGTGTTGGGAAAATTTCATCCACACGGTGATCAATCAGCATACGATGCATTGGTGAGGCTAGCTCAGGATTTTTCTTTAAGATATCCGTTAATCGAGGGTCAAGGAAATTTTGGTTCCCGTGATGGAGATAGTGCGGCAGCCATGAGATATACTGAGGCGAGGCTATCAAAATATTCCGAATTACTTTTAAGTGAGATAGATGAGGGAACTGTTCAGTTTAGTCAAAACTATGATGGAACTATGTTTGAGCCCACTAGGTTACCTGCTCGATTACCTATATGTTTGCTTAATGGGTCCTCCGGAATTGCAGTCGGAATGGCTACAGAAATTCCACCTCATAATATTACCGAGGTTAGTACAGCTCTACTCGAGATTTTGAAAGAACAAAACACTCCTGAAAAAAAAATTCTAGACATAATTCAAGGCCCTGATTTCTCGGGAGGAGGAAAAATTATTTCTTCACGAGAAGAAATCCGCAGAGTTTATGTTGATGGGAAAGGATCTTTGAAAACTCAGGGACGTTGGAAAATTGAGTCACTAGCTGGAGGACAATGGCAGGTTGTTTTTTTTGAGTTGCCAAATGGAGTATCCGCACAAAAGGTTCTTGAAGAAATTGAAGAGCTTACTAACCCGAAAGTAAAGAACAATAGAAAAGTATTACTTCCGGAACAAATAAACAGTAAGCATGCTGTGCTGGGTCTTTTGGGCTCTGTGCGAGATGAATCAGGCAAGGAAAGTTCAGTAAGGTTAGTATTTGAACCTAAATCTTCTCGGGTAGATGAATCAGAGTTTTTAAATATGATTTTAGCCCGTACATCTCTTCAAAGCTCGGTACAGTTAAATCTTGTAGCCATAGATTTAGATAATCGACCCAAAGTTTTTTCACTTGTGGAAATTTTAAATAAATGGCTTAAATATAGGGTTAACACAGTTAAATTACGATCAGAATTTAGGCTAAAAAAAGTGAACCAAAGGCTTCACATTCTTTTTGGAAGACGGAAAATTCTTAAGTCTATAAGTGAGGTAATAGAAATTATCAGGCGATCAGATGACCCAAGTTTCGATTTAATGGGACGCTTCGATTTGTCAGAGGAGCAGGTCGTGGATATTCTAGAAATCAGATTGCGACAGTTAGCTCGCCTAGAGTTAAAAAAAATATCGGAAGAATTAAAAAAATTGGAGGTTTCTCAGCGTAACCTAAAAGGAATCCTAAAAAGTAAGAAGTCACTTGAAAAGCAAGTTGCTGAGGAAATTAGGCTTGATATTGAAAAATTCAGTGATAGCAGGAGAACATTGATTGAGGAGGCTGAGCAAGCTGTTATCAATAGTAGAGTTATTAAGGAGCTAGCAACTGTGGTTGTATCTGCCAATGGGTGGGTTAGGGTTCGCAATGGACACGGATATGATAAAAATAAGTTCAGTTTCAAGACAAGCGATTACCTTTTCAACACTTTTGAATGCAGTACTTTAGACAATTTATTAGGTATATCGACATTAGGCAGAGTATTCTCAGTCCCAGTTTCAACACTGCCTGGTATCAAAGGAAATGGCTTGCCATTTTCGTCCTTAACTCAAATGCAAGGAGGTGAGGGTTTAAGTTGTTTTATTGCCGGAAGCTTAGATTTAAAAATTTTATTGGTCACAAAAAAAGGCTATGGCTTTAAAACTACATTGTCCAGTATCTTATCAAGAAAGAAGTCGGGAAAACTCGTCATTAAACTTGAAAAAGATGATCAACCTCTCGTTGCTTTACCCATGCATTCGGGTAATGAAGGAGTGGGTTTTTTGAGTAAAGGTGGTTATTTACACATAATTGGCGGGGGTGAGATAAAAACCCTGTTGTCAGGCGGAAGAGGTGTCCGGCTAGTTGGACTAAGAGATAACGATAAATTATTAGCCAGCTGTATTGTTGGAGAAAAGGGAATTTCAGTTCGGGGTCTGCGAAAGAGCGGAATAAGAAAGACACTTGATCTAAGCACAAAGAAATTGTTGAGATTTATAGGGAAAAGAGGACGTAAAGGAAAGTTAATAAGTCCTGACTTTACAGCAGAAAACATGGAGGAAAAATCAGCAGCTTGAAATTCAGCTTAATGACTCAACCTGTTAAATTAGTATAATTTTGTTTATCGGGGGGGTTAATGTCAAAAGAATCTTTGGAGTTTCAAACGGAAGTCAGTCAGTTGTTAAATCTCATGATTCATTCGCTTTACAGTAATCGTGACATTTTTTTACGGGAGCTTATTTCAAATAGTTCTGATGCATGCGATAAACTTAGAGTTGAATCATTAGCCGACGATTCATTATTTGAGAAGGATTCTACTATGAAGATCTTAGTCGAATATGATGAGAAAGCAAGGACGATCAAAGTTATTGATAATGGTGTTGGGATGAGCAAGGATGAGATTATTGCCAATCTTGGGACGATCGCTAAGTCGGGTACAAAAGAATTTTTTGGTAAATTATCTGGTGATGCGGCCAGAGATTCTGCTCTGATAGGTCAGTTTGGAGTTGGGTTTTATTCCTGTTTTATCGTTGCGGAAAAAGTCATTGTTAAAACACGGAGAGCTGGTTTGCCACCGAGTGATGGTGTATGTTGGGAATCTAACGGGGTTGGAGGGTTCAGCATTGAATCGCTCACCAAGAAATCAAGAGGTACAGAAATTACACTTTTTTTACGTTCGGAATCGGCGGCATCCAAAAATGGGGAGGAAAGTGCTCATGACGATTTGCTATCTCACTGGAAACTCCAAGAGATCATTGCAAAATATTCAGACCATATTGCCATTCCAATAATGATGAAAAAAAGAACTTGGGATGAAAAAAAATCTATTTATGTAGAGCAAGATGAGCTTGAGCAAGTCAATAAAGCATCTGCTATTTGGACCAGAGCTAAACAGCAAATCACTGAAGAGCAATATGAAGACTTTTTTAAAACTTTTTCTGGCGGCAATGAGAAATCATTTGCTTATTCGCATAACAAGGTTGAAGGTCGGACAGAATATACCCAGCTACTTTTCATTCCAGGAAAAGCTCCTTTTGATCTCTACGATAGGCAACAGCGTCATGGATTAAAGCTTTATATCAAGAGAGTCTTCATAATGGACGACGCTGAGCAACTTTTGCCAAATTACTTAAGATTTGTGGGTGGGGTTGTTGATTCCAATGACTTGCCTTTGAATGTTTCTCGCGAAATTCTTCAGGAAAGTCGAGATGTAAAGGCCATAAGAGAGGGCTGTGCTAAAAGAATATTAGCTTTGTTGGCAGAGATTTCAAAAAATGATCCCGAAAAATATCTTTCATTTTGGAATGAGTTTGGACAATGTTTGAAAGAGGGTTTTGGAGAAGATTTTACTAATAAAGATAGGCTTTTGAGTCTTGTGAGGTTTAGGAGTACTTTTGGAAAGAATAATGAACTCACATCTTTACAGGATTATGTAGCAAGGATGAAATCTGGGCAAGAAAAAATCTTTCTAATCACTGGGGAGACTATAGCTTCCGTTTTATCTAGCCCTCATTTGGAAATATTCAATCAAAAAGGTATTGAAGTTTTGTTGCTTGTTGATAGAGTTGACGAGTGGGTGCTAAATTTTGTTACTGAGTTTGAGGGAAAGCATTTTCAATCAATAACTAAGGGAAGTATCGATCTTGATAAGGTAGATTCTGAAGACGAAAATGAAACTGCTGAGAAAAAACGGTTAACTGATAAACAACTAGAGCCACTTTTAGTCAAAGCTAAGGTAGTTTTAGGTGACAAAGTTAAGGATGTTAAAATTTCAAAAAGATTAACTGACTCAGCGTGCTGCCTTATTTCTGATGAGAATGACGTAAGTGGGCATTTAGAAAGATTATTGAAGTCCGCCGGTCAAAAGGCCCCGGAAAGGAAACCTATTCTCGAATTGAATAGCAAACATCCATTGGTGGAGGCTCTTGTAGCTAGAGCTGATGACGAAACTAGTAAAATTGTCGGGTCTGACGGGAAAAAAGTGGAGCAAGAGATATCAACTGTTTTTAGTGATTTGGTACTTTTACTGTTCGATCAGGCATTATTATCGGAGGGAGGGCAACCGGATAACCCTACATTATTTGTGAAGAGGCTTAATGGGTTTCTACTAGATGGCTTGTCTAAAAGATAAAGTTTATAATAAGGGTACATTTATGCTAACGGAGAAAATAGTGAAGTACTTAAATAGTTCTATTAAGTTTTATTTCCTGAAGAAAGTTGGTACTCTCGTTTCAATTTGGGCTATTGGTTTGCCTGGTTTATGTATTGCTGAAAGTAAAGGTAGCCTCGAGGCGGGAAGAAAAAAAGTATCAATGTGTGTTGGTTGCCATGGTATTCCTAACTATAAAACAGCATTTCCAAAAACCTACAGAGTTCCAATGATTGCTGGTCAAAGTAGCCAGTACATAGTCTCAGCTTTGAAGGCTTACAAGGCTGGAGAGCGAAGTCATCCAAGTATGCAAGCAGTGGCGGGTTCCATGTCAGAGAAGGATATGAAAGACGTTGCTTTGTACTACAGTAGCCTTAGATAGTTAATGGAGAATAAATAATGCTAATTAGAATTACCCTTAAGTTTTGTGCAATTTTCCCTTGTTTGGTTTTTTGTCAATTGGCTTACTCTCTTTCTGTAGAGGAAGCAAAAGATAAAGCTAATCAAGTGTGTGCGGCCTGCCACGGGAAGGATGGAGTCAATGCTGTTTTACCATCATACCCAATATTAGCAGGGCAACACGCTGATTATTTAAATCAAGCGTTAATGGATTATAAGTCAGGAGCTAGAAAAAACGCGGTGATGGCTGGCATTGCGGGAACACTTTCTAAATCGGAAATGTTAGGACTAGCAAACTATTTTGCTTCTCTACCTAGCCCGCTAAACGTTAAAAGGAGGCAATAGGTTCTGTTCACCCACCAATGTAACTCATTTCTATACGCTTTTCATTAATTGCAGACCCTTCAATGCCAGACAATCTATTCATGGAATACTGATCATTTCTAAGTGACCAAATTTGAGATAGAAACGTCTGCAGGTTTCC
>MDTB01006475.1_pt1 | contig 31550 bp, 34 predicted proteins | sample 811161 | NCBI WGS metagenome assembly MDTB01 (sample SAMN05326650, study PRJNA326480) | marine metagenome | isolation source: seawater | place: Mediterranean Sea | collected 2009 | reverse complement strand
TTGAAAAGTCATCAACTGCTACTAAAAAATTTCCAAAATCATGTTCATTTTTATTTCTAAAATATAAATCACCTTGGTATTTAACCATTTTGAAATTTTTTTTGTCCTTAACTGCAGGTACAAACTTTTCAATATGATCGTCAAGCATTGGAATGAAAGATGTATTTTTTTTTGGATTAGATGATTCAATATTTTGCATAATTTATAACTTCAATTTTTATGCCAAACTTTGAGTTTTTAATAACTGTTTTGTTAGATTGTAATATGATTCATGGATTGTAATTCTGTTAATTTTTGATCAAATATTCTTATATTTGAAGGTATATTAAGGTTTAAATTAACTTCTTTTGGATTATAATTTTTTGGTAAATTAAAACTTAATCCTATTGTTTTTTTATACTGCCCAGATTTATCTTTTTCTATGACTATTTTCCAAATTTCACAGTTAAATAAAAACAAACCAGAAGATGAGACTGTATTCCCCATTTTTAATTCTATTGGGGATCTGTTATTATGTTCCTTTGACCATTCATAACCAGTTTCTGTTCTTTCTTTCAATCGAAAATTTTTATCCTTTTTAACTATAAATGAATTTTCTACCAAATTTAAAGACATCATTTTTCCTTTTTTACAATCAAAACCTGCATAGATTAGATTTTGAATTAAAACTGGTAGAATACAAGTTGAAATTTGTCCTTCAACAAAAACCTCTGCTGGTTCTTTGGGTCCAGAAATAATCAAATAACCCTCTTCACTAAGTATGTCGTAGATTTTATCAAGAAAAAAACCAGTATTTCTTTGATATTGAATAATATGATTACAAAAGATCACATCATATTGCTTGTTAAACCGCTTTTTTTTAAACTCTGAATTTATTTTCTCTTTTTTAAGAACATCTAAATTATAATTAAAATTATTGAGAATATTTTTAATATTTAAATTTTCCTCACCAAGTAAAAGAGCATCTTGATAGCTATCTGGTCTCTTAGAATTCTCAGAAATTAAAAACTCAAGTATAGCAAAGATTCCTTTATCTGTTTTTTTACTATTTTTTAATTCATAATTTTTCAGCATAAATTTATACCTTAAAAGTAACTTTTCTTTGTTTGCTCTCATTCAATCTTTTTTTATTTTGATCAAAAATATAAAACTGACCGTCAATAACGAAATCAATAAGAAATTCTTTATATTTATAATCTTTTGGTAGGTTTAAGCTTAATCCACAATCTTCAGTTGGAAAAATACCTAACTCTCCAGAGCTTAAGTTTTCAATTTTCCAGACATCACAATTTTCAAGAAATAAACAAATATTTTTTATTTTATTATTACTTATAAGTTTAAATGCTGATCTTTCTTGATGTTTATCTGACCACTTATAAGTACTTTCTAATCTCTCTTTAATATTAAAATTTCTAGCTTTCTTAACAATAAATGAATTTTCAATACCACCCAGTGATAAAATTTTTCCATTCTTACAATCAAACCCAGAAAAAATTAAATTTTGTAAAAAAATTGGTAGGATCGTACTCTGAATATGACCTTCAACAAATCTCTCCGCTGGATGTTTAGGCCCAGAAATTACTAATATTCCATTATCAGATAAAATATCGTAGATTTTATCTAAAAAAAATCCAACATTTCTTTGATGTTCAATAACATGAGAACAGAAAATTACATCATATTTTTTTTTAAACTTATAGGAATTAAAATCTGCATTGATTTCTGCAGATTCAACATACTTATCTATTTGATCTACTTTCAATCCAAAATGTCGCATTATCTCTGTATGATTTCCGTGAGAACTTCCTATATCTAAGGCATTATTATAACAATTAGGGATATTTTTATTTTCAGCAATCAGAAATTCAAGTAACGCAAAAAACCCCCACTCAATTTCAATTCTATTATTAAATTTTAATGTATCTAACATACTTGTTAATATCAGCAATTTTTATTCCAAGTTTATGACTTTCTTTGATATTTTTTATTTTAAAAATATGATATTATTTCTAATTGTTATGTTTTCTTATTCTAAATGTTGAATTTATATTTAATGAGACACGGTAAATCTGACTGGGAAAGTTATCTTGGAAATGACTTTTCAAGGAATATTTCTGAAATTGGAATAAAAAAAACTAACTTCATTGGAAGTTATTTGCAAAAAGAAAAAATTAGAATAAAAAAAATAATTTGTTCTCCGTCTACGAGAACTAGAGAAACAATGGAATTAGTACTTAAATATTTAGACTGTAAACCAGAAATAGAATTTGTAGAAAAAATATATTCAGGTAATGAAATTGATTTATTAAAAGTTTTAAAATCCAACAAAAATAGCTGTACTTCTATTTTGGTAATTGGACATGAACCTACATTATCAAGTTTTATTGAAACAATCTCTGATGATATTAATAATTCAATATTTAAAAAAGCAACATGGAAATTTTCAACATCCAGTCTTTTTAATTTTTGTTTTGAGACTAATCAATGGGATGGAATATCATCTTTTAATTCAGAAATTAAATTTTATTTAAAACCTAAAATTTTGTAAAAGTTAAAAATTTTTTAGATATGCTTTAGTGCATTTTTTTTCTTTTTTAATTTGATTTAATTGAACATTTTTATAATCTTTTAAAGAATAAATCATTTCATCATTTTTTGAAATTAACTTTAGAACATTTTTTACATTCTCTTCTGAAAAGAGAATATTAGATTTATGAATATCAGAAATTATTTTTTTTCTTAATTTATCTAAATCACTTACATGTTCATGCCTTCCTTGAACAATATAACTCGAAATCTTTTCTGAAATAGTATCCAGCCTTTTAAGTTGTTCATTAACCCAAAACTTTTTGTTTTGATTAGATTTTTGCGGGTTTACCATTTATGTCCTCAAAAAAAACTTGATTTAAAGCATTAATAGATTTATTAATATTTTCTTTTATATTTTTACTAAAACCACTAATTAACTGCTGTCTACAAAATTCATAAATTTGAAATAATTGTGTAGCCAGTTTACCACCCTTATCGAAGTCTAATGTTGTTTGTAAAGTGTAAATAATAATTAGTGCCTTACTAAAATATTTTGATTTAATTGTTGTTTTTTCATTTTTCTCAATACAATTAACGACAACTGTCATAGATTTGTTAAGTTCTTTAACCATTGTTTTTACAACCTCAATTGGGTTCTTTACTTCATTATGAGATTTTTCAACCTTTTTATAATAATTTGTAGCTTTATTGTAATTCATTTTTTTTGTGATAATAATTAAATATGGTAAATCTTAATCCTGTTGATAATTTAAATATTGTTCCTAACCAGAATTTTGCAAATCATGTGCCACAATTTGCTAATCGAAATTCTATAACACCCGTTCAATTTCTTCATAATCCAAATGCTTATGATTCAAGAAATAATCAAGCAAAACGTTCTCATCCTTTGCTGGCACCCTCTTCAGGATCCTCTGCAGAGTCATACTTAAAGTCAAGAAACTCAAGTTCACCTTTTTATATTCATAATGAAGCTGCAACTAAATATGCAATGATTTCTGCTTTGGCAATAAAAAGCAAAGATATTAAAGCAAGAGAAATGATGGTAGCTTAGCTTTTATGCTCAATATCCATTTGCTTTTGGTGAGTTTCTACAATAATTTTTAATAAGTCACTTTCTCCAATAACTCCAAGAATTTTATTTTCTTGGGAAACTATAGGAATTGATTCGCCAACAAAGTTTTTGCACAAATTTATTGCGTTATAGATATTTTCATCTGAATTAAGTTTTAAATATTTTATTCTTTTTAAGTCTTTTAATTTAATATTATTTTTTGAATTCAATAATTGAGGTAGTGAAATTTTATTTATAAGGATTTGTTTGTTATCCAATACATATCCTTCAGAATAACCAGATTTTGACAGAATTTTAACAGCTTCATTTGTATTATGATTTTCTTTGAGAGTACAATAATCTTGGTGTTTTATTTTTGTTAACTTGAGATTCTTAAGAATCAAATTTTCATCTCCAATCTCTAAATCAATATCTCTATTTAAAAGTACTTTATCAAAAACGGATTGTCCCATTAATTTACTTGATATCAAAGAAGCAAAAACAATACTTACACCGGCAGCGAGTGTTGCTTGATAGTCTGAGGTTAATTCTAAAATTATCATCATATTTGCTACTGGACCTCCAATAACGCAACTTCCAACAGCTGCCATGGATGCTATTGCATATAAAGCAATGTTGGTGTCTGGTAATAAAACTTTAAATGAGACTCCTAAAATAATTCCAGTGCAAGCTCCTAAAAATAGGGCAGGGGCGAAAACACCCCCAATAAGACCCATTCTTAGACAAATAGTAGTAAGTAAGAGTTTAAAAATTAAAAAATAAATAGCTAATTTTAAACTTATATTTAATGATAAAATATCAAGAATTGTAGAAGTTCCTAAGCCAGTTACTTCTGGAATAAAAATACCAACTATACCACAAATCATTCCAGCAATTGCAGGCTGAAATGTAGGTGTAATTTTAGATATATCGGGGAAAAATTTTTTATGAGTTAATGCTTTCATATAAAAAACAGCAACTATCCCACAAATTAATCCTGAAAAGATTAACGCTGGAAACTCTTTTAAAGAATTTAAGCCGCCAATTGATGATGAAAGAATTGGTTCAAAACCAAAAAAGGTTTTAGAAATAAAATAAGCTATGACAGATGAAATAAGTATTGGAGAAAAAGATGCGAGTGATTGGTGTCGAAGAATTACTTCTCTTGCAAATACTAACCCTGCTATTGGTGCTCCAAATCCTGAGGAAATTGCAGCGGCTACTCCTGCTCCCAAAAAAATTTGATAATTTCCAACTTTTTTAAATATATTTTTTATTTCTGCTCCAATGGTAGCACCAAAATGAACAAGAGGTCCATATTGTCCAACAGAACCTCCAGCAGAAATGGATAAAATTGAAGAAAATGATGTTAAAAAACCAGTTTTAATATTTAATGGATTATTTTTTGTATGAACTGCCAAAATAACATCTGGTGGTCCATGCCATCTTTGTTCTTTTGTAAAGCTTCTAATTTTTCCAACTAAATAGCCAATTGAACCAGGCATTATTATTATAAAAAATAAAAATTGAACCGGAAAATTTAAAATCTCAGAAAAATTTTTGAAATTATATTCAGAATTGATCGCTACTTTTGAAAGAAAGTTAACCAAAAATAAGAAAAGTTGAACACTTAATGAAACAACAGTACCTATTAGAGTACCAAGAAAAATTACAGAAAAAATCTTAATTAACATGACCCCTAAATATTAGGGGTCATTTTACGTATAATCAAAACTTATTTTTTTAAAATCTCTGATTTACTGGAATTGAATTCCAAGACTCAAGAAGAGTATCAACAATTTCTGAAGCAGGCTTCACATAGTTCATTGACTCATTATCTTGAATTGTTTTAGACATGTATCTGATATATCTGTACAACCAAATTAAGTTAGCACTAATTTCACCACCTTTATCAATATTGACACAGGATTGAAGTTGAAACACTATTTTTGAAATTTTTTCAGCTTTTTCTTTTGCTTTTGGAGTAACTGAAAGATCCTCAAAAAGAATTGTTTTTAATTCTTTCATTTCTTTTTGTAAACCTTTGTACATTTCATTTATAATTTCGTATTTAGTAAGTTTGGTATCTTGTATTGTTTTTTTTACTAAATTACCTTTATCTTCCAAGGTTTTTTCTTTTTCCGCGATTTTTTGATATTCACTATTTTTCATTCCATTAACTCCTAAGTTGTTATTAACATAAATACTAACGACATATATTAGAATATTTTAGTTTATGCTAACAATTTTAGTTTATCTCTTTCTGTTTGGTTGGTATGTGCTAACATTGCGAGTGCGTAATTATTGATTATGGAATTTCTGGTTAATTTTGCAGTTTCTAAAGCAAAATCTGTGTCTTGTAAATTCGATGCAGCTTGAAGCAAATTTGCAGAAGAAGCACTTGCAATATTTTGTTGTGCTATGAGTGTTACAAGTCCTCCAGCAACATGACCAAGTGATTGGGTTACCTCACCAAGGGCAGTTGCTGCAATAGTATTTGAACCTGTTGCGTCAGAAACGTTGGTTGCGGTTATTCCAGGTGTTGTTTTTATTGTTTGCGAAGTACTTTCTTTATCAACTCCAATAGCAAATGTTTTAGCAGAAGTTCCTAAAACGTTTACGTCGTTAAAAGTGAGTGAACTGACAATAGAGTCAATTGTGTCACTTACTGCTACAGCTTCAGCATTGAGTGCAGCAGTATCGTTTGTATCATTGGTATCAAGTCCATCTGCAATACCAATTTCTTTGAGGCGTGTTGCAAGTGCATTTAATTCCACCAAGGCTTCCTCAACATACTTAAGTAAGTCTATTCCTTGTCCGGTATTTTTTTCGGCAGCATCATAACTTTTTGAATCTGCTATTAATGTATTTGCAAAGCTAGCATTTGAGGCGTTTCCACCATTTATAACACTTAATCCAGTTGCAATTCGAGATATAGCTTCTCGGATATTTATTTCACTTTGCTTAGCTCCGTAAATTGAAACACCTGAATGTGAAGGTATTAAAGCCATAAATAAATATGCGTTAAGCAGCCACAGTTATAAGTTTTGACCAACCCTTATTGATTTCTTTGATAACTGATTCTGCACTTTTCAGGAATGAAATATCTTCATTTTCTTTAGCTCTAAGAACAGCAAATCTTATGTGTTGATAGAGGGCTTGTAAGTTTCTAGCTATTTCTCCACCATGTTTATGATCAAGAGTATTTTCTAAAAAGTAAGAAATTTCTAAAACTTCAACACTTAATTTTTCATGCTCATCATTATTTTTGTCAAATGAGTTTAGTTTTGCTAAAACCATTAAGTTTGTTTGAAGTTTTTTCAGCAACGTTTCTATTACTTTGATTGATTCTAGTGATTTATCAGTAACTATTTCTTTTTTTAAGTCATTTTCCATTATTTTAACCCTATAAAGTTTGTTATAAGATTAAAACGACTAATTATAAAATTTATTTAGAAAAAAAAATTTTTCTTGATTCAAAGATTATTTTTTAGTTATCTTTAGGCTCAAGCATTGCCGTCAACATATCTCCTGTTTGACTTAAACCTGCAATAGTTGACTCCATCTGACCATATGATTTTTGATATCTACTATACAATGCTTCAATTCTTGCTTCCATTCTAGCTCTTTTATCACTCAGTGTTGAAAGACTTTCATTAAATCCAGTGATTCTCTGAGCAATAATACTATCAAATTTTAAATAATCCTCTACTTGTTCGATAGCAAGAGTAAGAAAACTTTTTCCATAATAAACTGTTCCTGAAGTTGTTCCGCTTGCAACTTCTAATGAAATTCCAGTAGGATCTCCTGATGATACAGTATAAGTTGTTCCATCTTTACTAGCACTTACTCCTCCAATAGTATGGGTTGATCCATCTGTTGCAAATGCATATGAACCTGGCTTAGTATTATTAAAATCGTATGTATTAACAGTAATATTTGAATCACTTGTTGACAGTTGATCTGAAAAAAAAGCCCTAACCGTCTCAGAATTATATTCGAATTGTGTTTTTAAATCTGCAGGCCTAAAACTTAATGTGCCGTCTCTTTGAGTTCTAATTCCTAGATTTGACAAATAATAAGGTCCATTTTCATAACCAGCAATTGTCATTGAGCTAAGACTTCTCATTGCCGTTTGAATTGATCTCAAAGTACTGTCACCATTTAAAGCACCATCATTTTCCGAATCAGTTTCATCATGTTGTCCTAATATTTTAAGGTTTTCCATAACCTCATTATAAGTAAAAACATAGTTTTCAACAATCTCATTAACTTCAGTTAAATCAACCTCACTGGTAATACTAATCGCATCACTACTAGTTTTTAATAGTTTAAGTGTAAAACCAGTAATTGCGTCGGTAACTGTATTAGATGATCTTGTCATAGAAATACCATCAAGCGTAAATGCAGAGTCAATCCCAGAAACTCTTTGTGTTAAATTTGAAGTGGTTGCATTATAATCATATCCAATACCACCAACGGTTGAAGCAAGGTTTGATGTAGCTGCTACTTTCATCTCATTACTTGCACCGGATTCGCTTTTTAACATTAACATATAAGCACTACCAGTATAAATTACAGATGCCAGAACATCGGGAGTTCCATCAGTATCTGAATCAGTAGCTGCTGCGTTAATCATATCTCTTAACTGGATAAGTGTAGTTGAAGCAGTTGTTGTAACTGAAATTTGAGACTGACCATTTGTAGTGAGGGTCTGTCCTCCACCCGAAGTAGGGTCTGCACTCCAAGTTCCAAAATCAATTGTTAAAGTGCCTGATCCAACCGTTGCTGTTGAAGAACTATAAGATGGACCTGTAAGAGTATGTTGTTTAGCAAGTGTTTGGATAGTTAAACTTGAATTTGTTGTAGCACCTGCAGCATTATTATTCGCTGTAAAAGTTGCAGAAAGTTTATCACTAGAATCTCCTGAATAACCACTACTACCCTGAGTTTGTAGTTGAACTAAAATATCTTTATATGTTTTGAAATCACTTTTTATTTTGGCGAGAGCACTAATTTTTGCTTTTGCAGATTCTTCACCTTTTTCTATAGTATCTTTAGTTCCTGCAGTATCAGCATCCACTAACGCATCAATCAATTTTGTTGTATTTATTCCTGATCCAACACCTATAGTTGATAAAATTTCAGTTCTATTTTCAGACATATCTGATCAACGACATGGTTTCAAATTTTTTTATCCTTGGAAAAGAACTAGAACATTTTGCATAGTTCTTGAAGCTTGAGCTATCATATTCATCGCTGATTGTTGAAGAATCTGTGCCTTAGATAATTTAGATGATTCAAGTGCAAAATCAGCATCTTGAATTCTTGATCTTGAAGCAGCCTGATTTTGGGAAACATTTGTTAAATTATCAATAACAACATTCATACGACTCATAATTGCACCAAATTTTGCTCTTTCCATATGAACTCTATCCAATGCTCTATCAACAACTTTAAGAGCATCCACTGCTCCTGCCATAGTTTTAATGTCAATTCCAGCAATTGAATTTAGTGATGAAGCAACTGCTGATGAGGCAAAAAGACCTCCATCATTCGCTGGTGTAATCGAAAATGTTTGGGATGAGTGAAATGTAACTTCACCACCGACTCTAAAACTATCAGTTGTAGCAGTAGAATAATCTTCATCAGTAATATCAACAGTTGTTCCTGTTGTATCTTGTTTGAAATTCATACCGGTAGCTTGAAATTTAGTAGTGTTTACGTTTGTGGTAACACCTGCAAAATCAACACCTTCAATTGCTATATCATATCCTTCGTCTTGAACTAAGACTAAGGAATTTGAAGCTGCATTTAAAGTTCCAACAATACCCGTAACAGCACTATATGCATTAATTTGGTCTCTTAAATCTGTTAAATCTGAAGTAGCTACATCGCTTCCAATACCTATTGCCGCTGAAATAGATTGAGCTGTACTATTTTTTCCATATAAATTCATTGTAACAACTTTACCAGTTCCTTGCATTGCATTGACACTTGATACTACTTGAAGTTTTACTTGAGTTGATGCTGTAGCAGAAACACCAGTAGAGTCAAAATCATCATTAACTAAATTTGCCACTTGTTTTGCTGTATCTCCTGCAGCAACTAAAATTTGTTTACTGCCCAATAAACCAGTAATTGTAAAGTCATCTGCATCAACTGTAAGACTTGTGATAGCTGCTGCTGTGTCTCCAGCTAATACATTCTGTGCTAAACTAGCATCACCTGATGTTTGTTCAGTTGTTGCTTGATAAGCTCCTAAATAATCATTTCTCATATTTGCAATGGAAATAGTAGCTTTTTCTCTTTCATGTGCTCCTATTTGGAATCTTCTATCAGCAAAGGTACCGTCTAAAACAGCAATTTCATTGAATGTAGTATCACGCGTAACGCGATCCATTTCATCTAATAATTGATTGACCTCTGTTTGTAAATAAACTTTTTGTTCAGCATTAACAATGTCCGTTGCAGCTTGTATTGATAGTTCTCTAATTCTTTGTAATGCAGAAGAGGCCTCATCGAGTGCACCTTCAGCAACTTGAGCCATTGACATAACATCTGCAGCATTTCTTACTGACATATCCAGAGCTCTGATAGTCGCAGTCATTCTGTCAGATATAGCAGCTCCAGCTGCATCATCACCCGCATGATTAATTCTTTTTCCTGTGGAAATTCTTTCCATGGCGCTGAGCATTTCCCTTTCAGTCTTTAAAAGACTTTGCATGGATGCTCTCGTTCCCATACTAGTATTTATACTCGGCATAATTAGTAACTCCGTTTTCTTATTATTACGAAGTAGAAAACTGCAAATCTAATGCCAAAAAAAAAGGAGAGTGCAGTTTTTCCACACTCTCCTTTAAAACTACTATATGTAGTAGATTATTATTGTAACACAGACAATATAGCTGATTGAGCTTGGTTTGCCTGAGCTGACATAGCCATTGCAGCTTGGTTTAAAATCGAGTTTTTAGTTAACTTAGCAGTTTCTAGAGCAAAGTCAGTATCCAAAACTCTTGAACCTGTTGCAACTAAGTTAGCACCTGTTGCACTAGCAGCGTTTTGCATTGATTTTAAAGCAGTTAAATCTGCTGCAATATTACCTAAAGCTGAAGCAACTAAAGATAATGCTGTATCAGCAGTAGCTCTGGCAGTATCACCAACTTGAATATTAACAATAGTGGTAATTGAAACACCTGCACCAGCTGTATGAGTTTGTGTAACATCAGAACCATTGTATGCAATAGCTACTGATTTAGATGCATTTGAATCAATTACTTCAACGCCATTATATAACGTGTTATCAAGAACGGCATCAATAGTTGCTGTAATTGCAGTTACTTCAGCATCTATTTGTCCTTCTTGAGTAGTTGATAAAAGAGCAGCGTTATCATTTGCTACACCAAGTTCACGTAGTCTTGTTAGAAGGTTGGCAACTTCAAAAAGAACAGATTCTCCAGTTTGTAAGTAAGAAATACCTGATTCTAAATTTCTTGCAGCAGCAGCATAACTTTTACCATCTGCGTTAGCAGTTAATCCAACAGAAAGTCCAGCAGCATCACCGCCATACATTCCTCGAACACCAGTTGAAAGTCTTGAAATAGACTCATTCATACCATGACGGGCTTTTGTAGCTGCACTTGCAGCCATGTGGGCTCCGATTGCGATATTTGATACGGAAGGCATAATTTTTCTCCTTTTTTAAAAAATTATTGTATTACTGATAGCACAGCAGCCTGAGCATCATTTGCTTGAGCAACCATGGCCATTGCAGCTTGGTTTAATATTGTATTTTTAGTAAGACTAGCTGTTTCCATTGCATAATCAGTATCTTGAATTCTAGCAGCGGCTGCATTTAAATTTGCAGCAGTTGAAGAGGCAACAGATTGATATCCTTTTAGTGCAGACATCCCTGCAGCTACTTGACCTAATGCAGTACCAACTTCTGATAAACCAGTATCTGCAGCAGTTTGAGCTTTAGTAGCATCAGTAGCCATTGAAGTAAAAGCAGCTGTTTGTCCAACTGTAGAGGTATTACCTGAATCATCAACTGCTATAGCAATATCAGCATCACCGACAACAACTAAACCGTTAAACTTAGTTTGAGCAGCAACATTTGTAAAAGCAGATGCAATTGCAGCAGCTTCAGCATTAAGAGCAGCTAAGTCTGAAGTAGATAGTAAGTCATTGTTTCCTTCTGCAACACCAATTTCTCTTAGTCTTGTCATTAATCCGGCAAGTTCTAAAAGCACAGATTCTGCAGCTTGCAAGAATGAAATACCGTCTTCGGCATTTCTTGCAGCAACAGCAAAACTTGCTCCTTTAGCACCAATTGAATTAGCGATTGATTGACCAGCGGCATCACCACCGTACATTGAACGAACACCAGTAGATAGTCTAGTAATGGATTCATTCATGCCGTGTCTAGCCTTTGAGGCAGCGGCACCCGCCATAGCGGCGCCGACGGCAATATTTGAAACTGAAGGCATATTATATTCTCCTTATTATTTTTAACTATTTATATTTTTTTCCATCAACAATAAGTTTTCCTTAACTTTTGTTAAACTGATAAACGACACAACAAGAAAAGGTTTAGTTTTATGTAAAAAAAAAGAAATTTTTTTTTTATATTTTTTTTTAAGAATTTTTTTTGTATATTTCATATTAAACTTACATTTTTAAATATGGCAGATAAAACTAATTTATTTTGTCCAAACTGGTTGTTTGAAACCTCTGTTGGACTAACAATATACGATTATATTACTAAAGAGTATTCTTTGGAGATGGTAGCTAAAAAATTTGCCGAAGGCTTAAGCAAAAATTATCAAGAAATTCCCTATGAGGAAATATCATCTCCAGCAGAGGAGTGTGTTCGTTTTATGGCTGAATTATCTCAATCAGAATTTGAGGCTCATGAAAGGGCTCTTCATTTTGTTCATTACAGGTTTAAATTTGATGGAATAAAGGGTGCAAGGAAACTTAAAGGTTTATTTGGCAGTGCATTCGATGGAACTAAAGAAAAAAAATATAATGAACAGAAGACTTTCAAAGATTTTAAAGCATTTGTTTTTTCACTAAGAAATGGAAGTGTTCCAAAAGCCCCGAGTGGATGGAATATTTCTAATGAAAAAGACTTAGATTTTTTTGGTGAAATTGTTAAAGGTGATTTTTCAATTTCAGACCTTCTTTAAGATATAAAATCAAATAAATTTAATTGTGAAATTCTTACAAATGCTTTTTGTGAAGCTTCTTGGGCTGTAATAGATGATTGTAGTTGAGTTACCAACTCAGAGAGATCTGCATCTGATAAATCACTAACATCCTTTTCAATTTGAATTTTTCTATCAGCCATTACGTCAGCCTGTCTTTCTGCTGAATTAACTCTTGCACCTATTTTTGCTCTTTGATTGGCTAGGTGAGTTTGAATTGTAACTAATTCATCTAAACGACTTGCAATAGTTTGATCATTATCATAAACAATCTGATTATTACCTAAACTTGAACCTGCTGCATCAATAGCTTGAAAATTAAAATAAGAGGTAGGGGCTGACTCAGATATTGTTTTACCCGGAACTCCAACATTACTTAATGTAATGTCATAAGAATAATTATTTGTAAGTACGAGAGTTTTATTGCTATCCTCAAGCGTGGCTACAATATCTAAATCAGCTGCATTAATAGCTGTTCTAAGATCTGATAAATCATTTCCTGTAATATCAATACTAAAATCAACTGACTTAGCACCTGAAGTTATTGTGAAAGAATATGTTCCAGGATCTTCATTTGTAAGTGTAATTTTAGCCTTTCCCGGAGCCTTAGCAGCTTCTACACCACTATTAGCTGTTCTAATCGAACGACTTATATTATCAATGGCAGCGAATAAATCTGTTGATACACCACTACTAGTCACAATATCTTGAAAAACTGATGAACCATCAAGAGTTGTTTCAATCATACGACTTTCTGAAACAGCTAAGCTTACTGTGCCACGATCACCATTATATTTAACTAAACCATCAGAGTTCATCTCGAATGCGATATTCTTTGACTTATATCCTGAATATATATAAGAACCAGAGGAATCTTTTGTATTTGAAAGAGAAAGTAACTCCTTTTTCAGTTCATCAAATTCATAAGCAATAGCTTCACGATCACCAGAACTTAAAATATCACTTGCTGCTTGAATAGCTAATTCGTTACATCTTATAAAAACATTTGAAGCTGCATCAATGGTATCATCCATCAACTGAAGTCTACTTAAAGCAAGATTTGTATTATCAATATATTGATTAACTTGATTTTGAACATCAGTTAATCCAGACAATTCTACTGCACCAACTGGATCATCTGAAGCAAAAATAATGTTTTTACCAGTTGAAATTTTTGTTTGAATTTTTTGAACATCCTCCATTTGCCTGGAGAACTGTTTGATTTGTTGTTCACTAAATAATTTATTACTTATTTTCATAATATTAACTAATTAATTATTAGCAAATTCTATGCCTAAATTTTATGACTTGATAACATTCATTAGAGAAGTAAATAACTCTCTAGCAGTCTGAAGAATTCTTGCATTAGCTTGATAAGCTTGTTGAAACTGCATTAAAGCTGCCGCCTCAGCATCCATTGATACACCAGATCTTTCATCCTCAAGAGCTTCAGCTTCATCCTTTGATGATTCAGCAGTTATTTGAGTCATTTCTGCACTTCTTACCGTGGAACCTATTTCTGCTACAGTTGCATTAAAAATATCTTGAAAGCTTCCTGAATTAATTCCATTTATATCAGATTCTTGTAAATCAATCATTTTTAGAATATTTCTATTATCTCCGGTACCTTGACTATTATTGGCAATAAAGAAAGTATCGTTGACCTTGTTATCTCCGACAAATTCCAGTGTTTTTCCAACAACATTAATCTTACCACTTTCTGGTATTATTCGAGTTGCAATAGAGTGAAGAGTTCCAGTTTCATATACTTGAACCTTACTAGAATTTGAAGAGTCAACAATCAAGGTATATTCATCCAAAGAAGTTGAGGGGTTTACCTCGCCATAATTAGCAGAAATTTTTCTTGCTCCACTTCCAGTCATTAAAATAATTAGATCTTCAGGAGGGAGTTGTGAAATTTCTAAGTTACTACCTGCAATTGAGTCTATACCATTTGTAGGTATTGAAACATCAATTGATGAAGAACCTAAAAGGTCTGATGAAATTGAGGTTAACTTTAATTCATCATTAATAACATTTGCTTGAATTAGATTAGTTTTAAAACCCAAGGTTTCAGCATTTGTACCATCAGAATTAGTTGTGGTATCAATTGTTATAGAATTTTTATCTGATTCTTTGACAATTACTATTTGTGCATTTGTATCACTTACTTGATGAATTTCTGCAGTCACCCCAATAGATGTAACAACTGTTCCAGACACATTTGAACCACTTACTGAATAATCACCATTATATATCTTAGCTACAACTGTTGAAAAAGTATCTGATGAATTACCACCTCCTCCACCAAAACTTAATAATGTTGCAGTATCAGCTGTAGCATTTGCAAAAGATGAAGCCAAACTAAAAGTATTTGCATCAACTACTTTTGCATAATATGAAGTTCCTCCAGTTAACCCAGTTAGAGTTGTTCCTGCAGCAGTATAAAGAATTTTATCTCCTGTTTTGAAACCATGACCAGTTGACGTAATTGTAGTTGAACTGCCACTGATACCCGAAGTATTTACAGTTTTAGAATTCTTATCAAAGCCAATATCATAGGGCGTAGAACGGTCTAAAGTAAAATGCATATGAGTTGAACTTACCGATGGATTTGTAACAGATGTTCCTGTTATTGTAGTTGTAATATTTGAACTAGTCATACCAAATTCAGAAGCATTTGAATCATTAATACTATCAGTTGGAAACGAAAATTGAGAAGCTGAAATAATTTGACCTGCAGATAAATATAAATTTTTTCCTGGATCAAATGTATCCAGTGTATTACCTCCAGAACCTCCTGTAATGGTAATTGTAGAAGGTGAGGCGTTTGTAGCTAACGCATATGTAGAGGCTAATTTAAAATTATGATCATCTGTTTTAACAACATAATATGTTGTATCATCTGTTAATCCATTTATTGGACTACTAAAATTATCTGTAACACTTCCACCGGTCCCTCCAGTAATTGTAAATTCAGTTCCAGCATTTGCGTTACTTGCTGAAGTTGCTAATTGAAATGTATTCTCATCAACTCTGATAGCATAATAAGTCGTACCATCTGTCAGTCCATTTATTGCAGAACTACCATTTGCTTTATAAATGATTGGGTCTGCCGTTGAAAAACCATGAGATGGAGCAGTAATATTTGTTATTGAAGAAAAAGCAGTTGTATCAACAGTTACCTTTTCAGCAGCATTGTATATTATTGCATCACCAGTTTGAAGACCATGTTCTGTTTGAGTTATTGTATTAGTACTGCTGAAACTTGAGGTATCAACAATAATAGCGCCAGCATCTTCAAAATATGCAGTAATAAGATCTTTTTCTCCACCAGAAACAATAACTTCACCATTTTCCATAGTTAATGTATATGTTAAACCATCGTGATTAATTTTAAAACTCGAACCGTTTGCTGGAATAGAACTTACTGAAGTTCCTGAAATTTCAACGGACGGACTATTCGCTCTCAATCCTTCAGCTAATTTTTTTGAGATGATTCCTGGAGTAACGTTTTCATAATTTGAAGCATCAATTGAGGTAGTAAAAGCTGTACCTGTTCCAGTTTGAGGTAAAGTTAAACCATACTTTAAAACTGAACTTGATGCCTCAATTCCATCAGGATGTGATGATGATAGATCACCCTGAAATGTTATTGGTTTTATAGTTTTAGTCTCTCCCGTTACGGAGGTAGTAACTTGCATATAACCATCAGTCAATGCATCTTGGGATCCACTGACCGTTGTGCTGCCAGCGTCATTAGTAGTTGAGATACCAGACGATGATTCAAGTTGTAATTCACCTCCAAATCTTGCGGCTTTATATGAAGAACCATCCATGTCTAAAGAGGCATTTGCGGATGTATAGTCTTTTTTGAGTATATCAATTGTCAATGGATTAGAAAAAATATCTGTTGCACTTCCATTAGCTCCTCCAATTGTAAGAGAAGTTCCAGCAGAGGCATTGCTTGATGAACTGGCTAATTTAAAGGTATTATCATTGACATAAATTGCGTAATAAGTACTTCCACTAGTAAGGTTTGTCATCGCTGTTCCACCTGCTGTATAGATTATTTTATCACCTGTACTAAATCCATGAGATGTAGAAGTTAACGTTGTCCCTGAGGAAAATGAACTTGTATCTATTGTTTTGGAACCTGGTTGAATAAATGATGACATTTGAATGTCATCTCCATTAGTATTTTCCAATATAATATGTTTTTTATCTGTTGATAAATATGCAACTACTCCAGTTTTACCTGAATAGTTGTTAACCTCTGTTGCAAGGTTTGTCATATCTGTAGATATGACTGAAGCACTGATGGATGCACTTGAGTTTGTTCCTGATTTACTTTCAAGCGTAAAAGAAATAGTTCCATCTGAACTTGGGGCAGGAACTTTTATTCTTGTTAATGCTGTTGCTTCAATTCCAAGATTATTAGCATTTGTATTTATTAAACCAGCTACGTATCCAGCAGAAGATTCAATAGGAACAGATATATTAACTGAACCGGCGTTAGAAGAGGTTACACCTAAAGTATATGCACTTGACACATTACTTGAAGGTACTGCTGATGCTGCTCTTTGAGCACTTACTGCATCACCATCAGCTCCATAACTAATTGTGAAATTTCCACCGGTGGTGGAACGTTCAACTTGAATATTTCTATAATTATTTGTTCCAGTTCCATTCAAATAGTCAGCACGATATTCTCGTGATGCATTAAAGCCGTTTTCTTCTGTTAGATAAGTTGCAATTTCTGTTGAGGATAAAACTGTTCCTGCTATATGTCTTCCTTCTCTTGTAAATATTTGTAACTCGCTTGCAGTACTGACTGATGGATTTGTAATTACACCATTGATTGTACTTCCTGTAGATACAGTTGCAGTTGAAAAATTTTGATCATTACTTGCTATTGTTAATGTAGATCCACCTCCAGAAGCATGTAAACCTAAACTTTTAAAAGTATGAGAATTTCCGTTTACATCTCTGCTACTATTTAGAATATCTGCAACCTCATTTATATTTGCCACTCCAGTTAAATCAATAGTTACATTACTAGAGTTAGCTAAAGTTAATGTAATACTAGTTAGAGAGGTTATATCAGATGAAGATAATCCAAACTGTGCTTTTGGTTGTTCTATATAAGAACTAAGATTTAAATAAGAAGTTCCAGACGGAATAATCGCAGCCCCTCCATCAAGAGAAAATTGTGTAGCGGTAATTGGACTAAGGGAATTTGCAAGAACTTTATCGAGATTGTTCAAAGAAGTTTTATCAACTGAACCTATTAAAGCTAATTCAGATAATTCAGCTGTTCCAAGATTACTAGATGAAGAACTAATTAATGATTTAGATGCAGCAGCAATATCTTGAGGTCTAGTTAATAAAAAATTTATTGCTTTTGAAGAATTAAGAGGCTTCAAAGAAAACTCATCTCCATCAAGAGGTTGACCAAAAAATGATAATTTAAAACCATCTGCATCAATAGTATTCTTTCCTTTATACTCATTAGCTAAACTATTAGAACTGAGTGTCCATTCATCATTATCTTTGGCATAATTTAAACTATAATTTCCTTTTACAATTTTACTAGGATCAGATACTGAAATTTCTACTCCCACACTTGTTCTATTAGTGCTTCCAGCAATTGCTTCTAAACTTGTTACAGAAAACATATCACTTCCATTTTTACCATCTAAATTTAACCCTGATGTATTTATTTCATTAAATTTATTGGAAATTAGATTTGCTAAATTATCTATTTCATTGTGTGTGTCACCTGCAAGTGTATATGCATCTGTTATCCCGCTTAAAATTCCACCCTGTATTTGATTTGTTGCAATTTTTCCATTGCCAAAAACGGGTTGTAATCTATCATCCTTTAATGTTACATCAATATTTGTATTTTCGTTTTTTTCAAGTATTACAGGTCCTGAACCAGTGTTTCCCAAACGTACCGTAGCATCTCCTCTAGCACCATAAGATACTGATATTTGAGCAATTTGGGAAATTTGGTCTAATAGTTTATCTCTTTGATCAAGCTTAGCATTTGATGCTTGAGATGTTAAACCAGAATTAAGTAAATCCTGATTAATACCTGCTAACTGTTTAGTTAATAAATTTACTGAAATAACACTTGTATCAGCTCTATCTTTCATTCTTTTTTTTAGATTATCTAATCTATCAGAGTATAAATTAAACTGAGATGACAAATCTTTTCCTCTTTCAATGGAAACTATTCTTGGCGCCTGATCATCAGGAGAAGCCGCAATTTCTTGGAGAGAGTTAAAAAAATTACCAATTGATGAACTTAAGTTTGATTCACCAGGTAGTAAAAGATTTTCGAGATCTTTAACTTCTTCTAAATAAGTATTACTTTTTTCAAATATAGCGCTGGTTTGTCTTTTTTTATCGATTAAAAACTCATCAAAAGATCTTCTTATTTCCTCAACACGAACACCAAGACCAGTTTGATCTGAAATTTCTGTAACTCCTCCTCCTGCTCCAGAAACTTCTGCTAATGATGCATCTCTTTTTTTGTATCCGTCAGTATTTACATTGGCAATATTTTGACCAGTAACCGCCAAAGATTGTCTATAAGCCTGAAGACCACTTTTACCTATATCAAATAAACTTGGCATTTAATTACCTATTCACCTTATTTCCAAACTGTCTAATTAGTCCTTCTGCAATTCCAAAATTATGATTTTTTGCTAACGTCTTTGAATATTCTTGATCTAATAGAGATTGATATGTTTCATATGCCTCACTATCCATCAAACCATCAGCTAGTTTTGCAGAACGTGCACTTTTTAACATTTGATTTATAAATATTGACTCGAACTCTTGAGCAACTTCATCTAAAGACATCTCGTTTGATAATTTAGTTTGTGTAGCAGTAGAAAGTTCACTCTTCATGTTGTTTTTCATAGTATTAATACTAATCTCAGTCATAAGTTAAATTCCTATATTATAATTAACTCAGCTCTTAATGCTCCTGCTTCTCTTAAAGCCTCTAAAATTGCAACCATATCTGTTGCTGTTGTACCTGTCTCATTGAGAGCATCAACAAGTGTTTGTAATTCAATTCCAGGATCAAAAACAAATGCTCTTGCTGGTTCTTGATCAACTTCAATTTCTGTATCTGCAGCTGTAGTTGCCGCTGTTCCAGCAACTGTAGCTGAGGTTCCTACAACAGTACCAGTTCCTTCAGATAGAACTTTTGTATCTTCTTTAATTTTTACTGACAGACTTCCGTGAGCGACTGCAGCAGGTGTTATTCTTACATCTCCCCCTATTACTACAGTTCCAGTTCTTGAATTAACTACAACTTTAGCTTTTGGTCTTACTGGCTCAAAACTTATATTTTCCAATAAACCTATAAAAGAAACCTTTTGACTTGGGTCAGAAGGTGTTCTTACTTTAATTGATGTTGCATCTAGAGGAACTGCCACATCAGGTCCAAAGGTTTTATTAATTGATTCTGCGACTTTATTTGCTTGTGAAAAGTCTGATTGATGTAAATTAAGAACAATACTTTTTTTCTCTAAAAACGTATTTTCAACTAATTTTTCAACAGTTGCACCTCCTGGTATTCTTCCTACAGTAGGTGTTCCTTGAATTGTGCTAGAACCATCTGCACCTTCAATTCCAAGACCACCAACAACAAGATTTCCTTGAGCTATAGCATAAACTTTGCCATCAGCTCCTTTTAGAGCGGTCATTAGTAAGGTCCCTCCTTTTAAAGATTTAGCTTTGCCTATGGTTGAAACAGTAATATCTATAGTCTGTCCTGGTTTTGCAAATGCTGGTAGATTACTTGTAACCATAACTGTAGCAGAGTTACTGCCGTCTATATCAGCTGTGCTGGCAATTACTCCAAATTGAGAAATCATAGCAGCAATGCTCTGTTTTGTGAGATTTACACTTCCGTCACCGGTCTTTGCTAACCCAATTACTAGACCATAACCAACTAATTGATTTGATCTTATACCTGCAAAGGATACTAGATCTTTAATTCTGTCTGCTGAAACTTTATTTGAAAGCAGAAAAGGGAAAAGAAAAAGAAATATAATTATTAATTTTTTGTTCATGTTTCTAAAACGGTGAAAGATAAGCAAAATATCGTCCAAGCCATCCTCTAGTTACACTATCATTCATGTCACCAGTTCCAGTATATGATATTTGAGCATCTGCTACTTTTGTAGATGAAACAGTGTTTCCAGAAGAAATATCTTCTGGTCTAATCACTCCGGCTACTCTAATATATTCAGTTCCACTGTTATATGAAAGTTTGCGTTGACCTTTGACTTCTAAATTTCCGTTAGGAAAAACTCTGACAACTGTTACAGAAATAGTTCCAGTTAATGAGTTTGCTTGAGCTGCTGTTCCACTTCCAGTGAAGGCTTGTGTTGTACCTCCCCTTAAATTATTTTCTTTAACACCATCTTTAAAAAATAATTTACCTATAAGTGATGATGGTCCAAAAAGTGCCTCAGGCAAATCAAATGTATAAGCATCAGTTTTAGATAATGTCTCAGAACCTGAGTTTGCAGCAGATAATGATTCTTCTAGGGTGATTGTGATAATATCACCAACGCTTGCTGCTCTTCTGTCTGAAGCAAACAAACCACCTCCACCATTATAAACAGTGCCTTCTGCAGTTGTTTTCATTTCAATATTAGTAAAATCAGGTTGAATACTTTGAAATTCTTCTCCAATTTTTTGTTCCATGTATGAAGCACAGCTTCCAAGAAATAAAAATAAAAAAATAAATAGTTTAGTCAATTTTTATCTCCTAAAGATTGTTACTTACAAACCTAAGCATTTCATCTACAGATGTAATTGCTTTGGAATTAACTTCATAAGCTCTTTGAGTTTCAATCATATCAACAAGCTCTTGGATTACATTTACATTTGAACTCTCTAATGAACCCTGTATTAATTTACCAAAACCTGCTGCAAATGGATTTTCTAAAACAGGAGGTCCACTGGCAGTTGTTTCTATATAGAAATTTTCACCAATAGGTTGAAGACCTGTTCTATTTTGAAAGTCTGCTAATTGTAACTGACCAACTTCCTGAGCATCTACCTGATCAGGTATTTGAACCGATACTATTCCATCTGAAGAAACATTAATTTTTGTTGCTTCAGCTGGTATAACTATTTCTGGTTGAATTATGAAGCCGCTACTGGTAGTTAATGTACCTTCATTATTCCTTGCAAAAGCACCATTGCGTGTATAAACAATTTGTCCGTCAGGAAGTAAAACCTGAAAGAATCCACCTCCATCAATTGCTAAGTCTAATGAGTTATCGGTTGAAACAATGCTACCTTGGGAATGTAATTTATTTGAGTTAACAATATTTACTCCTGTTCCAACAGAAAAGCCAGAGGTTAATTCTGTGTCTACAGATGTTTGAGCACCACTACTTCTTATTACTTGATATAGTAATGATTCAAAGTTAGCTCTATCCCTTTTAAATCCATTTGTATTCACATTAGCTAAGTTGTTAGAAATTATTTGCATTCTAACTTGTTGTGCGTTTAAACCCGTTTTTGCAACGTGCATTGCATTAGTACTCATTTGTAGACCTCATATATTAAAATTATACGTTTGATCTGCAAACCCTATGCCATTAAATTCTTTTCAAAATAATTAAAAATTAAAAAAAAATTATGCATTGCCAAGAGGATATTTTTTTGCTTTTTTAAAACTTTCTATTCCTTTAATAGTTATATCATTTGAGAATTCTAATATTTTTTCATTTTCAAATTCACTAATTCCAATTCTTATTGCATTTGATAATGCAATAGCTTGAAAAATATCACCTTCGGATATACCATCTTTTTTTTTTGTTTCTTGATCTATGAGGTTTAAGATTTTTTCAAGCAATACAGATGTCTTATTAATATTCTGAGTACCTTTATGAAGATTAAATTGAATATCAATATTTTGATTTTTAGTTATAATTGAAAAAAGAAGCTTTTTTGACATATTTAAAAAATATTTTTTTTAACCTTATAATATATAATATAAATTATATATGAATCTTTCTTTTCCTTTTTTTATCACTTTTTTTTTATTAATTGCTTTCTTTGCTCCAGATTTTTTATCAACTTTAAAAGGTCTAATCCCTATTTTGCTTGGTTTGGTTATGTTTGGTATGGGCATGACGATAGAATTTAAAGATATAAAAAAGGTTATAGATAATCCAAAATGGTTGATTGTTGGAACAGTTCTTCAATTAACAATAATGCCGCTTCTTGCTTATCTTTTGGTGAATTTTTTTGAGTTGTCTAATGAATTATTTTTGGGTTTTATAATTTTAGGTAGTTGTCCAGGAGGCACAGCATCTAATGTTTTTTGTTATTTGGCAAATGCTAATTTACCTTTATCAATAACATTAACTATTACTTCAACGGTCTTGGCTACTATCTTAACTCCACTGTGGATTTTTATTTTAGCAAAACAAACTATTCAAGTTAACTTTTGGAGTTTAGTCCAATCTACTTTTTGGATTGTATTATTTCCATTGATAGATGGTTTTGTCATAAGGAAAATTTTAAAAAATAAGTTAAATAATATGCTTAGATTTTTCCCAAAGTTTTCAGAATTTTCCATTGCATTAATAATAGGAATAATTTTTTCAATCAATAGTAAGTCACTACATGAGATTTCTTTGGTCTTAATAATAGTAATATTATTACATAATATCCTTGGATTTCTTCTAAGTTTTGTAGTTTGTTCTTTATTAAACTTTCCAAAAGATGTAAAAAAAACTATTACTATAGAAGTAGGAATGCAAAATTCAGGACTGGGTATGGCTCTGTCTTTATTTCACTTCGGTAAAATAGTTGCTTTGCCATCTGTAGTATTTAGCTTATGGCATAATGTATCAGCTATGATATTAATCAATATTTGGAAGATTAAGGATAAAGATACTTAACTTTGATATTGGATTTTGTTTAATTCTAAATTATTATTAAAAGTCTTTAATTTTACCGTAGGAGAAAAAATGGAAATTAGTGCAAAGAATCAGATAAAAGGAAAAGTTAAAAATGTTACTCATGGACAAAGTTATTCACAAATTGCCATTGAGCAAACAGACGCAGACGGAAATGAGACAGGAAGTTTTATTCATGCGGCTATTCCGGTGGATATAGCTAAAAAAATGGCTTTAGTTAAAGACACGCATGTTATTGCTATTTTTCCCGCAGCAACTGTAATAGTAGCAAAGGAAAACTAATCTTTTTAAACTAAATGTATGTCTGAATTTTCGGAAGTTTTGAATAGTTCTGCAAGACTAATATTTACTCTTGATTCAGATTTTTTTGAAATAATTACTTTATCCCTAAGTATTTCAATTACAGCTTTGGTAATTTCAACGTTGATAAGCTTGCCAATCGCTGTATTCCTTGCAACTAATTTCTTTTATGGGAAAAGTGTTGTTATTTTAATGTTTAATTCTTTTATGGGGCTGCCTCCAGTTTTAGTAGGCCTCTTTTTATATGTTTTGTTTTCTAATTCTGGACCCCTAGGTTTTATTGAAATCCTTTACACTCCAAAAATTATGATCTTAGCTCAGATAATTTTGATTGTACCTATAATAGTTTCATTAAGTCAGCAAGTGTTAGAAGAAATGTATTTAGAGTATAAAGAATTATTACTTTCCTTGGGAGCAAATAGTAACGAGATAATGGCCACTATTTTATGGGATTCAAGATATTTACTTGTAACAAGTATACTTGCTGGACTTGGAAGATCAATGTCAGAGGTTGGTGCAATTATAATAGTCGGTGGAAATATTGCACATTTTACAAGAGTTATGACTACCTCGATTGCACTTGAAACTTCCAGAGGAAATCTAGAATTAGCAATAGCATTAGGAATTATATTAATTATAATTTCTATTCTGATTAATTTATTAGTATTTACTGTAAAAAAGTTTGCAAAAAAATTGTCTTATGATTGATGCTCTATATAAGTTTTTTTATAAAAAAACTAGAAAAAAACAATTTATTTCTTTTGAAGAGATAACGTTTAAAATTAATCAAGATTGTTTTTTTAATAAATTATTTTTTAAAATTAATTCTAATGGCATAACATTGATTATGGGTCCTAATGGTGCAGGTAAAACCTTATGTATGAAAATCATAGCAGGTTTGATTCAACCATTAGAAGGTAAGATAAAATTTAATGAACCAAAAAAACCAAGGATAAGTTATGTTTCGCAGGAAACTGTTTTTTTAAGAAGAAATGTTTATGATAACCTGGCTTATGCTTTAAAAATAAATAAGTTTTCTGAAAGTGAAATCAAGTACAGAATTGAATCTTTGGTTTCAATTTTTAATTTTAAGGACTTTCTTTATTTGTCTGCAAGAAAATTATCCTTTGGTCAGCAACAGTTACTATCAGTTATACGATCTCTAATTATTAAACCAGACATAATTCTTTTAGATGAACCTTGTAGCAATATAGAGCCAAATCTGACAAAAGAAATTGAAAATATTTTAAAAAAAATAAGTGTTCTGGGAATTAAAGTAATTTTAGTTACTCATGATATTTTGCAAGCGAAAAGATTAGCTGATGATATTTTGTTTATTCATAAAGGAGTAATTCTGGAGCAAACTAAAAAAGAAGAATTTTTTAAGCGTCCAAAAAGTAAATTTGGAGCGAACTATATTAAAGGAAAATTAATAAATTAATTTATATTTGTAATTCAACAAATTTTACTTATAAAGCAATATGATAAAATATTTTTTTATTTTTATTTTTTTAATTTTAACACTTAGTTTGAGTGCTGATGAAGATTTTATAGTAATTCAATCAACAACATCAACTAGAGACTCTGGATTTTATGATCATGTTTTAAAAAGTTATAAGCAGGAAAATTTTACTAAAATTAAAGTAATTGCAGTTGGAACAGGTCAAGCAATTAGGAATTCAAAAAAATGTGATGGTGATATTTTATTAGTTCATCACAAACCATCAGAAGAGAAGTTCGTAAGTGAAGGTTATGGTTTATATAGAAAAGAGATTATGTATAATGATTTTGTTTTAATAGGTCCCAAGAATGATCCTGCAAATATTAGGGATTTAAAAAATGTTAAATTTGCTTTTAAAAAAATATACAAATCTAAATCAAAATTTATTTCTCGTGGAGATGATAGTGGAACTCATAAAAAAGAAATTGAAATATGGAATCAATTAGAAAAAAAAATTAAATCCAAAAACCATTCCTGGTATCTTGAAACTGGTTCTGGAATGGGTTCGTCTCTTAATATAGCAGTAAATAATTTGGCATATATTTTAACTGATAGATCTACTTGGGTTGCATTTGGAAATAAAAAAAACCATGTAATTTTACTTGAAAACGAGCCGTTACTAAAAAATAGTTACGGGATTATTCCTATAAGTCCGAAAAAATGTCCCAAAACTAAAATTGAGGAATCAGAGAAATTTATAAAATGGTTAATGTCAAAGAAAGGAAAAAAAACAATTAACTCTTTTCGAGTTAAAGGAGAACAATTATTTTTTGCAAATATAAATTAAAGATAAATTTAAAAAATATAGTAATAATTTTTATGAAAATATTGATTAAATCAAATGATATAATCTTTATAAGTTGGGTTAAGAACCAATTGGCAAACCACTCAATAAAATTTTATGTGTTTGACGAACACGCAAGTTCAATTCAAGGAAGCATAGGTGCTTTACCAACAAGAGTGCTAGTTAATGATGAAGATTTTAGTTTTGCAAAAAAAATTTTAGAAAAAAATAATAAGTAATAAATTCTAATGCGTGTCTAATTTTCTAAAAAATCATTAAAGTAATTTAAAATAAAAAAGGTTATTGTAGAATTAAGATTATCTTGAAATTAATAAATTTATATTTCAATATCTATTTCACCTTCTATTTTCTCTGTTACTGACAGTTCATCAATACTTAAGTTTACTGAAACTTTTATTTTTTTATTTGAACTGATTTTTTTGGATTCTACAGATTTTCTTATCTCAGTTTCAATTATTCTTTGAGAGTTAACGCCAACATTCTTGAGAAATTTTCTGGTTGAAATATTAAGTTTTTCTTCATTCATATTTTATTCCTGTATTAAAGTTAAAAAAAATTTATTTTATCATAAGAAATTAAATTTAATGACTAAAAACAAATTAAATGATTAATCTTTATCGGAGTTTTAATACCAAATTTTCCACCTATTTTGTGCTGATGTTTATGATGAGAATGAACAAAAACCGGAACTACTTCATTATTAACAGTTCTGAGTGTATAAATGAAATTAGTGCCTCTAAATTTTCTGTCAATTACTTCTAACTTTAAATTACTTTTATCATCATGTTCTAAATCATCAGGCTGTACTAATAGTTTAACAATAGAGCCAACTTTAAATTTTTTTAATAAGTTCCCTTCTATATATCCTAAATTATCATGATATAATTTATTTTTTCCTGTAACTTTGGCTTTTATAAGAAAACCTCTTTTGAGAAATTTTACTACTTCAAGAGAATTAGGATAGTGATAAATATTATAAGGTGTATCAAATTGTTTTATTGAATTATTTATAATTATTCCGCATCTATCTGACAAATAAAATGCCTCATAAGAATCATGAGTTACTATAATTGTTGAAATCTTTAATTCTTTAAGTATTACTTTTATATTTTTTTGTAATTCATCCTTTAAAAATTGATCTATATTTGCAAAAGGTTCATCTAAAAGTAGTAATTCTGGATTTGAAATAAGAGATCTTGCTATGGAAACTCTTTGTGACTCGCCAGAACTTATTTCATGAGGATATTTTTTCTCAAGATTTCGTAGGTGAAATATTTCGATTAATTCACCTATAGACAGCTTAAATTTACTATTGTTTTTTCTTTCAAGACCTAAAGAAATATTTTCGATTACATTTTTATTTGGGAAAAGACAATTTTCTTGAAATGATAAAGCAATATTTCTTTTTTCTGGTTCAAGAGTGAAATTTGCAGAAGATATGATTTTATTCTTTAATAAAATTTTTCCTTTTTCAATATCTTGTAAACCTGCTATTGTCCTCAATACAGTTGTTTTCCCAACACCTGATGGTCCTAGTATACATATAATTTCACCTTTCTTTTCTATTTTAAAACTAATATTTTCAAGTTTTTTTGTTTCACCAGCAAAGAAAGTTGCATTATTAATACTAAAAAAATCTGACACTAATCTACTTTATTATCAATTAAAAAATATTTTGAAGATATGATTATAAATAAAGTTAAGTAAATTATCAAACATAGCGACGGAAGAGCAGCAGCCTCTAGTAAATCTTGACTTGCATATGAAAAAGCTTTTGTTGCAAATGTTTCAAAATTAAACGGTCTGAGAATCAAAGTAATTGGTAATTCTTTCATTATTTCTATCGCTATTAAAATAATTATAAGAAAGCAACTTTTTCTTAAAAAGGGAAGGTGAATATTAAAGAAAGTGCTTAATTTTGAATAACCTATCAAATATGCACTTTCATCAATTGACTTATTTATTTTAATATAGTTAGATTTGATCGCATTGAAAGAAATTGAATAGTATCTTACAAAGTAAGCTAAGAATAATCCAAACGAAGAACCAATAAATAATGTTTTAATATTTAACCCAAAAAATTCTGATAGCCAGGAAAAAAAAGTTAATAAAGAAATAGCTAATATAATTCCAGGCATTGCATAACCAGAAATTGAGAAAAATGTAATATAATTAATAAAAGAATTATTAACTAATCTATTAGAAAAGTTTGTTAAAAATGAAAATATTAGTAATATGATGCTGGAAATGGAAACTAAAAAAAAAGTATTCATTGTAAGCTCCATAAAATTTATTTCTTGAACATAGATAGGATAAGTAATAGCCCAATAAAGCATTTGAACTGTTGGAAATAAAAAACTCAAAGAAAATAATAACATACAAAAAGACCATGCAAAAAATGCTTTTGAGCCATTAAGTTTTATTTTTTTTCTTTCTCTAAAACCACCCCTTGTTTGATTATGATATTTAGCTTTGTTTCTTGAAAAATTTTCTATTAGGAAAAAAATTATTATAAAAATAATTAGAAAAGAAGATAACCTGTTAGCTGAAGTAAGATCATCAAAACTTATCCAAGAATCATAAATTCCAGTAGTCAGTGTTGATACACTGAAAAAAGATACTGCGCCAAAGTCAGATAATGATTCCATTGCAACTAAAGACATTCCAGCAACTAATGCAGGTCTTGCAGAGGGAATAATAATGCCTGTGATTATTTTTATTTTTGAAAACCCTAAACTTTTACCAACGTCAAATAAGTTTTGTGATTGATTTGAAAATGAACTCCTAGTTAAAATATACACATAACCAAAAAGAGAAAAAGATAAGGATAAGATTGAACCAAATAATCCATCAATCTTTGGTATTATCTTATTATAATTTCCCTCACCAAAAATATTAAACAATATTGTGTATGCAGTACCATAGTTTTCAAAAAATGCTGTTAATGAATAAGCATAAATATATGCAGGAACAGCAAATGATAAAATTAGTCCCCACTTAAAAAACTTAACCCAGGGAAAGTCGAAGAATGTAACTAAATAAGCTGCCAAGAAACCGTAGAAAAAAGTTAGTAATAAAACTCCAAATAAAATACATAAAGAATTAACAATATATTCAGTTAAAAAAGTATTTTTTATTATAGTGAAATATTCGGTAGTATCACCAAAAAATCCTGAAAAAACTGTTAATAATGGAATTAAAACTATAAAAGATATTAATGTTGAAATAATAAAATATAGATTTATCGATAAAACATTTTTTTTTATTGCAGTCACAAAATTATTCTATTTCCAACCAGCTTCTATCATTATTTTTAATGCTGTAGATTGCCACTTTCCGTATGAAGAAACTCTGGTAGTTGTATCTTGCTTAAAATTTAGTCCCATATCAATGATTATTTGATGAGGTAGAATATTTTTAATTACTGGATATTCAAAATTATTATTTACAATGTGCTTTTGTGCATCCTCAGATAAAAGAAATTCAATAAACTTTATAGCATTTTTTTTATTAGGAGAATTTTTTAATACACCAGCTCCACTTATATTCATGTGAGTGCCTCTATTTTCCTGATTAGGAAAAAAAGGTTTTAGCCTTTTTGCGACCTTTTTTTGTTCATTTCCTTTTTGACCAGATAGCATTAAAGCAAAATAATAACTATTTGCAATTGCAATTTCTCCTTCTCCACCAGCAACACCAAGTATTTGTGCTCTATCATTTCCTTTAGGAGATCTTGCCATATTTTTTACTAATCCGTTAACCCAAGATTTAGCTTTTTCGATACCGTGAATTTCAATTATTGACGCTACTAAGGATTGATTATATATATTATCAGATTTCCTTATCAAAATTTTTCCTTTCCATTTTGGTTTTGCAAGATCTTCATAATTTATATTTTTTAGAGAATTAGAAGAAGTTTTTAATGGATCAAAGAAAAAAATTCTTGCTCTTTTTGAGATTGGGTACCAATAATTATTTCTAAGATTTTTTGGGACATTTTTGTCTAAATAATCAGAATTAATTATTTGAAACAAATTTTCACTTTGCATATTATATAATCTACCGGCATCAGAGACGATATATAAATCTGCTATACATTCATCACCTTCTTCAATAATTCTTTTTTCTAATGCTTTGTGCTTGCCAGAAACTACATTAACTTTTATTCCAGTTTTATTAAAAAATTTTTTATACAAATCAAAGTCAGATTCGTAGTGTCTAGAGCTATATAAATTTAATTCAGAAGTTAAAGCAGAATTTAAAAATATGATATTTAAAAAAAGAAAAAAGAAAATTTTTTTTAGCATTAGCAATTATAGTAATACTAATAATTAATATCAATATTATTTTTATAGTAATGATATAATGAGAATTTGTAACTCTCATTATATCATTTAAATAAATCTATTTTATAGAAATAGATTTTGGTCTTCTATGTTCAGGTATCACTCTTTTAAGTTGAATATAAAGCATGCCATCTTTCATTTCTGCACTATCAACTTTTACTTCATCAGAAAGAGTAAACTTTCTAATAAAGTTTTTATTGGAAATGCCTTTATGAATGAGTGATGTTTGTTCGTCTATATACTCATCATTTTTTTCTGAACTTATGGAAAGTTCTCCTTCAGCTAGTTCAATTGAAATATCCTTTTTATTATAACCAGCCAGAGCCATCTCAATGGTGTAACTATATTCGTCATTTTTATTAATATTATAAGGTGGAAAACCATGAGATGTGTTTTCTATTCCATATAACTTGTCGAAAAGTTGTTCAAAACCCACCGTAAATGGTGTGATTCTATTTCTATCTATAGTAGTTAGATTATTTTGCATTTAATATCTCCTTTTAAAGCAAGATTAACATTAAATCATCCCTATTTAAGGCAATGATATTTATAATATAGTGTCAAATTGACATTATGTCAATATGTCTTACAATTTAAGTGCCAAAAAAATAATTTTCAGTAATTTTTTTTATCCCAAACTTTTTTTCGTATATTCTATAATTAGCTATTACTTTTTTAACATAATTTCTTGTTTCAAAAATTGGAATTGATTCTATCCAATCAACATAACTAATTTGATTTTTTCTTGGATCTCCATACCTTTTTAACCAAATTTTCACCCTACCTGGTCCAGCATTATAACCAGCAAGTGCTAATGG
>MDTB01038461.1_pt1 | contig 31555 bp, 31 predicted proteins | sample 811161 | NCBI WGS metagenome assembly MDTB01 (sample SAMN05326650, study PRJNA326480) | marine metagenome | isolation source: seawater | place: Mediterranean Sea | collected 2009 | reverse complement strand
TCAGAAAATATGTTGTTACAAAATATTTCAAGATTTATTGATTCTGTTCCAGTTTATAACCTGCCCAGACAAAAAAAATATTCAAATAAAGTAATTTTAGATTTCGTCTCAGCATGCTAATTCCAAAAGAAATAGAGAAAGAATTTATCTACAGTTTAATTTTAAATGATCATAAAAAATTAGAGGCAATAATTTCAGAAAGAAAAATAGATTACGAAAGAGTTCTTTCAGTTTTAACTTCTAATAGAATCGAATATTTTGTTCTTAACAGAATTGAAAATAATCTTAAATTAAATTTATTACCTATAAATTTTTTAAACGAACTAAAAAAAAATTATTTTAAAAAATCACTCCCTACTTTGAAAATCATTGAAAAAGTCTTTTTACTTTCGGAAAAGTTAATGATGGCAAATATAGAGCACGTCTTTTTAAAGGGAATATCTTTATATAATCCAAAAAAAATTTACATGCGACCAATGAGAGATATAGATATCTTAGTAAATCCTGAAGACATATCTAAAGTTATTGATGAAGTAAAATCTTTAAATTTTAATTTCGTAGTTGGAGAAATTGAAATATCGAACGATTATTTAAATAATCCTTTATTTTATGATTTACCTCCAATGGCCGATCAAAATGGGGTTCATTTGGAGATTCATTTTCGTATCATTGCTGAAAGTAGAAAATGCCTTCTAAAAGATAGACTTTTAGAATCAAAAAAAATAATAAAAGTTCATAATAATGATGTCTGTGTGCCATGTAACGATAGTCTTTTCACACATTTAGTTTTTCATGGCTCCAAAAAAGGAAACTTTGATGTGGGGCTTTCAGTAATAGCAGATCTGATTCAATTATTTGATGAAGTTGATAAAAATAGGGTTTTACGAATTTCTGAATCTTTTGACTTAAAAGAAATATCAGAGTTATTCTTTGAAATAATCGAATCTTCTGAAAATAAAAAATTAAGAGTGAGTAAAAATGCAGAAAAATTAAAAGAGGTGTTAATGTTTCCAATGTTAAATTCAGTAATTACTGAAATTCTTCTTCAAGAAAGTTTTTTAAAAATGCTTGCTAAAATGAAGGATACTATTTTTGTTTCAAAAGATCGCCTATCAAGAGAATATGGATCGAGTAAAAGTATGTTCTTAAATTTTTATTACATTAGAAGATGGATTAAACAAGTAAAAAAGTATTCACATCTAATTTCTTTTACTTTAAGAAATATTTTTTTAGTAGTTAAAAGAACTAGGAAAATCAAAGATTTAATAAAAAATTAACGATTTAAAAACCTATATTTAATTTTTAAAATTCTGAGGTTCATCTTAATTTAATTTTTATATTTTAAGATGAAATTTTTACTTAAATGCTAAAATAGATTAGGATCAATTACGATTTTTTTAAACTTTTTGCTATCTAGTTCTCGTTGCTTATGAATATTAATCAAGATGAAAATAATTACTTTAAAGAATTAGAAGAGATTAATTATGGAAGATATTTTAGGCTAGTTCTTTTACAGTCCAAAATGATTTTTGCTATTACATTAGCAAGTCTCGTTTTAGGCATAGGTATTTATTTGGGGTCGACAAAAACTTATAAAATCTCAAGCTGGTTACAAGTTTATTCTCCAAATCAATCTTTTGATCCTCGACAATCCCTAAATGTCGATTTTTTCGCTGCTCCAGAAACTAATCTAGATAACTTGCTTACCTTGTATTCTTCGAGATCAAACTTATTAAATTTAATAAATGAACTTAACCTCAATATAAAATTTGATAATCCAGATGATAAAGAGTTTCTTGACATAAAAACTTTTTTATTTGAAATAGATAAAGATTATCTCCAGAAGATTTTTTATATACAAATTCAAAACAACTCATTTAATCTGTTAGATGATCAAAAAAATATCATTATTAAAGGCATAAATGGAGAATATGTTGAAAATAATCAGTTCCAGATTCAGTTGAATTTTCCTGATTCTAGTTCTGAAAAACTTATTGAAATTACCTATAGAAATCCGTCAAATCTTTATAATTTATATAAAAATAAAATAAAAATAGACAATTTAGGAAACAGTCAAAATTATTGGGGTTCTAAAGATGGCTTAATAGAGATCTCTCTCATAACTGACGATATCTTCGAGGGAAAAAAAATTATCAATTTAGCTAACGAGATTTTTATTAAAGACAATATAAAAGTCGAGACTGAAAAAGCTAAGGCATCGATGGCATTCATTGATTCACAACTTGAGGGTCTTGAAGAAGTTTTGAATCTGAGAAAATCTGAGCTTAAAAATTTTAAACAGGAAAATAAGTCTTTAAATGTAAATTTAGAAGTTGAATCAATTATCGGGTTAGTTTCTGATATCGAGCGAGAAATAAATTTAGTAGATTTAGAGATTTCTCAAGCAGAGATGAATTTCACTAAAGACAATCCTTTATATTTAAATTTAAAAAGTCAAAGAGAAGCTTTAAAACTTCAAAAAAATAGTATTGAGCGAAAAATTAAAAATTTACCTATAGCGCAACAGGAATATGTTGATCTTTTCAGAAATCTTGAAGTTTCTGATCAGTTATATTCAGAGTTAGTTACAAGAAGGTTAAATTTTTCCCTAATGGAGGCTAGCAGTATCGGGAATATAAGAGTCGTAGACCATGCATATGTTAAAAACCTAGTAGGGCCCACACTTAGTAATGCTTTTCTTTTAACAATAACTGCCTTTTTTATAAGTTTATTAATAGCAATTTTTCGAGGTATTTTCTTCATTAAAATTTCTAATCCTGCTGAATTAAAAGATGCGGGCATTTCAGATAAAATACTTGGGGTTATTCCCCATTTTGAGGGTAATGAAGATCCTTTCAATGATGATAAATTTCAACAATCTATTGAAACTTCAATACTGAATATCGAAACTATTTTTTCTTCATTTAAAGATACAGGACAAATTGATGGCTGTAGAAAAATTGTTATCACTGGCCCAACACCAAATAATGGTAAATCTTTTGTTTCAAGAAATATCGCAATAAAACTTTCATTGATTGGACACAAAGTACTTTTATTAGATTCAGATTTAAAGAGAGGAGTGCAACATAAATTCTTTAATAAGGAGTCAATAGATATCAAAACTTTTGAAAATATTTCCCTAGATGCAATTGAAAATTTAAAAATAAAAGAAAATCTATATCTGTTGCCTAGATTAAAAAAACTCAAAAATACTTTCGAGCACTTATACAGCGATCAATTTTTGAATAAAATTAAAGAGCTAGAAAATTTTTTTGATTATATCGTTATAGATACATCCCCAGCTTTAAATGTCTCTGACACGGGACTGCTAATGACCTCAAGTGACATAAATATATTAATTGTGAGGCATCAAGTAAATAAAATTAGTGAAATTAATCAGACCAAACAAATTATAGATCAGATAGGTAGAGCTTTTGATGGCATTATTTATAATGACTATTCAAGACCAAAAGGTTATTACGGTTACTACGATCTTTATGGAGATTATTCCTATAGATACTATGCCGAGAGATATTTATATGATGATTACTACGATGAAAAAGACGATTAGAAAACCTATCTTTTTACTTGTGGTTGCAATATCTTTTTCAAGTTGTGCTTTGTCGCCTGGAATGTTTATGTCATCTTCAAACAACTGGGCGGGCGAGAATACTGTTTTTGTTAACAGTCTTGATAAATACATAATAATTGAGCCGATAACAGAAAAGACCGATATAAGAAAAAGTATTGATATATATAAAATTGGTAAGGGCGATCAATTATATGTAACTGTCTGGGGGCTGCCAGAAATTTTTCCAGTAACTGGAGGCGTTAATTCAGAATTGAATTCTAGGAGAGTAGATTCAAATGGAAATATTTTTTTCCCATTTGTAGGACTCATTTTAGCTGAGGGTAAAACTCAAGATGAATTAAGAAAAGATTTAACATTTGAGCTTTCAAAAATGTTTAAAAATGTTCAATTAGATATTGCGGTAATTAGTTTTAACTCACAAAAAGTTTATCTTTTAGGTGAAGTTACAACTCCAAAAGTAATTAATCTTTCAGACATACCTTTATCATTGTCCAATGCTATTGGAGAAGCAAAAGGGTTAAATACAAACACGTCAGAAGGGGAAGATGTTTTTGTAATCAGACAGAACCTCAGTCAAGATCCACAAATTTTTAGAGTTGATTTGAGTTCGCCTTCAGGTTTTTTGAGCGCAGGAAATTTTTATTTAGCAGATAATGATATTATTTATGTTAATGCAAAAGGAACTACAAGATGGAATAGAGTGATATCTCAATTTTTCCCTTTTTCGTCCTTTCTTAACAGCGTTGATAATCTAATCGATGATTAATGAGCAAAGTTCGATCAGCTTTATATGCCTAGCTAATTTTTGCAGAAGTCCAGTTGCCAAGGTACTGCTACAAAATAAATTTAAAAATTCTCTTATAGTAGATTCAGCTGGTATTAATCCAATTATATCTGCAGGCATGGACTTGAGATCAGTTAACTATTTAAATGAGAATAAGTGCTCTTATGAAATACATAACCCAAAGAGAATTGATAAAGGTTTTTTAAATTCTTCTGACATAATTTTTGCAATGGATACTAACGTTTTAATGTATTTGAATAAAAATTATAAAAAATATAGAAATAAATTCAAACTTTTCACTTATCAACATAGGAATATACAAATCAAAGATCCTTATAAACTTTCTGAAGAAAAGTATAAAAAAGTCATGGATGATATAAAGTTTGTAATTGATTGCTTTAAATTAGAAGATTTGGTGTAAAAGGATTTTTCAAGAAGAGTTCTAGCCGAAAGTAGAGCTTATAAATTTGTTTTTCTCCATACAACAAATATAATCTTTACCATGAAAATCAAACAAAGGAACTACTAGATGAATAAGATGTGGAGAAACTATAGTTTCTTGCTTATTACCAAACAACTTATTGATACTTTTAGGCAATCAATATCATTCATGGTTGGATCTGGATTTTTAAAGGGGTACTATTGGTTTGCAATAAGAAATTACGTCTCAATTTTTGGCAACAGATCTCGCTTAGCAGATAGACATGACTCTAATTTAACTTTCCAATTGAGAGAAGATGGATTTATGGAGCTTGCTAAACTTTCTGACAAAACAGTGTCAGACTTAGTCAAGTATTTTTTGGAATCTCAGCAAGAACAGTTTGCTGATTTAAAATGTTTTTTTGAAAAAAAAAGATCTCAAAACTTTGTCCGTTCGGAAGGTATTGATATTGTTTTAAATGATAAGTTATGTAAATCTGTTTTAAGCGAATTAAGAATTATGCCCATTGTCACAGAGTTTTTAGGCTTGTCTAAAAGCGAAATATTAATAAGCGCAAAAGTTGATGCATTGTTTCGATTAGATGGTGAGAGAAAACTTAAAAACAACTATGATGACGCTCTAGAGTTTCATCGTGATGTTGATAGTTTTCGATTTGTTAAAGCATTTGTTTATCTAGTTGATATTGATAAGGGGTATGGAGAGCATGAAGTATGCATTCGTTCTCACAAGTCACTTCCATTGAATTTACGAACTATTCAACGTCATCAATATTCTAGGCTTAAAGAAAGCCTCCCTCATTTTGAGTTGAAAAGTATAGTTGGAAAAGCAGGGTATTCATGGATTGAAGATACCACAACATTTCATCGTGGAACGGTTCCAAGAATAGGAGATAGGCTTATGTTAAGCCTATCCTTTAATGATAAAAAATCTGCCACACACGTTTACGATGAGGGATACCATCCATTTAACTGAAAGTCGACTTTATAAAAACATATGAAAATATTAGATAATTTTATGGTTGAATGTTCAGTTCTGCTAATTGGAGCGATAAAGGCTATAGTGAAGAATGCTTCAGGAATTGTATTCACATTAAAACAAGGCGTTTTAACCTGGCCTCTTACTTATGGAAATAATAGACCAGCGCTTATTTCAGTAGCTTCCATTAAAGATGCTTGTTATTTATAAATGAAAAACATTGTTGAAAATTGCCCGGGTGGTGGAATTGGTAGACACAAGGGACTTAAAATCCCTCGATAGTAATATCGTGCCGGTTCAAGTCCGGCCCCGGGTACCAAGTTTTTGAAAAAATTATGAAATTACTTATCCCAGGTGGAGCAGGCTATATCGGATCATATATGGTCAGATACGCCCAAGATTCCGGTCACGAGGTTGTGGTGCTCGATGACTTTTCAACTGGTAATGAATGGGCGGTAAAGAATTGTGAAATCTTGCAAGTTAACCTCCTTGATAAGGATAAATTATCTCAATTACTAAAGGGTCGTTTTTTTGACGCTGTGATCCACTTTGCCGCTAAGTCATTGGTTGATGAGTCTATAAAAAATCCGTTTTTATATTATCAAAATAATGTAGTTGGTACATTGAATTTAGTCCATGAGATGATTAAAAACGACCTCGACAAGCTCGTATTCTCATCAACTGCAGCAGTTTTTGGTAACCCATTAACCGAGAAGATTGCAGAAGATCATCCTAAGAACCCAATCAATCCTTATGGGAAAAGTAAATTGACTGTTGAAAATATTCTTCAGGATATTTGCATAGTGAATGATTTAAATGTCACGTGCCTAAGGTACTTTAATGCTGCTGGCGCACATGAATCAGGAGAGATAGGCGAAGCTCATGAACCAGAGACTCATCTTATTCCATCTATTTTTGATTCAGTGCTATCTAATGAGAGAACTATAAAAGTATTTGGCGACAACTATCCTACTTTTGATGGGACTTGCATACGAGATTATGTACATGTAAGTGACCTTGTCCAGGCACATTTATTATGTGTAGAGCACATGCAAAAAAATAATGGATTTTCAGCTTTTAACTTAGGAAATGGAAAGGGGTTCTCCGTTTTTGATGTAATTAATAGTTGTAAGAAAGTTTCTGGTTTGGTAATTGATTATTCTGTCTGTGATAGGAGGTTGGGAGATCCCGCAATCTTAGTAGCTGATAGTGCTTTAGCAGCCAAGGTGCTTGAATGGAAGCCTGCATATGTAAGTTTAGATAAAATTATTGAAAGCGCATGGCGCTGGCATCAGACTTATCGTTTAAGCCAATAGGACATCATAACAATAGTATGAAAGTGGATAATAGAGTTTATATTTTCTTGAGATGTAAGATTTAAAGATTATCCCAAAAAAAATAAAATGTTTTCAGTTTTAATGTCAATTTATGCCAATGAAAAACCGGAATATGTTGATGCCTGTTTAGAAAGTATATTAGGCCAAACTCTTTTACCTACCCAGATTGTAATAGTTGAGGATGGTCCAATTACTGTTGAGCTAAAAGATATATTAGACAAGTATCAAAAAAGCCTTAACATTTTGCGAGTCCCAATAGAAAAGCACGGAGGTTTAGCTAAAGCTTTAAATAAGGGGCTAAATTTTTGTGATTATGATTTGATCGCTAGGATGGATGCTGACGATGTATGCGAAAGCTATCGGTTCGAAAAACAATACTATTTTCTTGAGAAAAGACCTGAAATAGCTGCCCTTAGTGCCGGCTTGACGGAATACAACGAGGACATGACCAAAATAGTCAAACAAAAATTTTTGCCTACTGACCATGAAGATTTAATAAAATTTTCAAAATTTAGATCACCATTGAATCATCCTGCTGTAATGTTTAGGAAAAAATCAATTTTATCAGTTGGCGGATATCCAGAATTCTTTCCTGAAGACTATTTTTTATGGATAAAGCTAATTAGTAATGGATTTAAGATTGCTAACTTGAATGAATCTTTGATAAAAATGCGAGTCGGTAATGCTGTGTCAGATAGGAGAGATTGGAAATTTCTTTTAGGAGAGCTCAAGGCGTTAAGTTACATGAGACAACATAGAATGGTAAATTTTATTGAATATCTATTAATATTTTGTCTTCGTCTAGTGCTTAGATTATCTCCCAAAAGGTTAAGGCGTTTTTTTTATAAAGCCTTAAGGTAAGTGGAACAAATTTATTTGGTAACGATTGTATTCTCTGGTAAAACAATATTTATGGACGATTAGGCACCCAAATGATAGATTGTTTTAATATTTTTTATCGCCCTTTAGGCTTGTGATATCTATAAGATAAAAAATATTTACTTAAGTACTCAAATTATTATATTTATTGTTAGATTAAATAGGAGACTATTAAATGGTTATGTTAATTGCTGAAATTGGGGTAAACCATAACGGATGCCCTGAACTATTAGAAAAACTCATTAATGAAGCTAAAGATTCTGGTGCAGACGCTTGCAAATTTCAAACGTTTAAAGCAGATAAACTAGCTAAAAAGAGTACTCCAAAAGTAAGATATCAACTAGCTACATCCGATCCAGAAGAGAGCCATTGGAAAATGTTAAAAAATTTAGAATTATCTGACGAAATGCACCATCTTGCTTTAAATCAGTGTAAATCATTGGGCTTAGAATTTATATCTACTCCATATGATCCAGATTCAGTTCAATACCTATTTGACCTCGGAGTTAAAACAATAAAAACTGCATCCGCTGATGTAGTGGATCATCGTATACATAAAAAAGTGGTTGAACTGGGCATGAGGCCTATAATAGCTGTTGGCATGGCATCAATTGATGAAATTAGATCAATGTTGAAAATATATCAAAACGCAAAAATTCCACCAGTTTTACTACATTGTGTGTCTAACTATCCATGCAGTTTTGAGAGTATAAACTTATCATGTATGACTACTTTGAAAACAGAATTCGGATATGAAGTTGGTCTTTCCGATCACTCGATTGATTGCTCTGCAGCTAGTTTAGCTGTTGCCTTAGGGGCATCAGTTATCGAAAAACATTTTACTCTTAATAAAGACATGGATGGTCCCGATCATAAGGCATCATCTACTCCTCAGGAGTTCAAAGAGCTTTCTGAAGCGATAGCATTCGCAAAAATAATTTTGGGGAGTCCAATTAAGAGATTGCAAGATGAAGAAAAGCAAATGTATAGCGTTTCAAGAAAAAGTGTCTGTCTTAAAAGACCACTTTCTAAAGGAAGTAAAATTGAAATGAGTGATTTAACAATGATAAGACCTGGTACTGGACTTAATGGAGATGACTTTTATAATCTCAGTGGTCATATAGTAAATAAAGACTTACCAGAAGGACACCAAATTTCTTGGGATGATCTTTTTGATAAAGATAGTGTATAAGTTATTGTTAGATTAACCGCATGAATTAGATTTCTAAAATGTACATTAGAAAGAAAAAAGAATGAACATGATTTTATGTGCCAATCATAGAGCTGGCTACGAAGCGTTATTTACTCTACTATCACGTGAGTTTGTTTCTGAAACTTCTCTAGTTGTGTTTACTCACGATAATGACGAAAGTAAGCCTATCCTAGACGCATGTAAAAAACTCGGAATTAAATATTTTTGTGAAAATATTAACTATCATAGTGATTTAGTTGCTGCGTTTGAGCCTGATATTATTTTATCTTGTTATTATCGTTTCATTATTAAAGAAAATATATTATCCAGCGCTAAAAGAGGTTGTTTAAATGTCCATCCGTCCTTACTTCCTTATTACAAAGGAACATTTTCAACTCCTTGGGCTATTATAAATGGAGAGAAACAAACTGGTGTATCTATTCATGAAATGGTGAAGAATGTTGATATGGGCAAAATTATCATGCAGACTCCTTTAACTATTAGATCTAATGATACTGCCTATTCCTTGTATCATAGGCTTGTGACTTTAGCTATTCAGATGTTGCCTTCTGCGTTAGAGGTTTTTTCACAAGGTTATAATGGCAAACCTCAAGATTCTCCCAAGGACTCAAGTAAATTGTATTTTAGTCGCAAGATTCCATTTGATGGAATTTTGAATGTCGATGAAATTACGTACATTCAGGGTTGTAATTTTATTAGAGCGATGTATTTTCCTCCACATCAGGGAGCTCAATTTAGGCTAAGGGATGGCAGCCTACTTGAAGCCAATAATGAATCTGACATACTACCTATTTCCGACCAATTCCATAAAAGAGGTACCTTATTATGATTTTCATATCTTCATCATGTGTTAGAAACCACTACATTTGGGAAAGTGTTGAGTGTCTTGCAAAAGAGGGGTTTAAAAATATTGAGTTGAGCGGGGGGACTAGAAGAGATGAAAGAAGCGTAAATAAGCTATTAGATTTAAAAGAAAAGTATAATTTAAATTATAGATGTCACAATTATTTTCCTCCGCCAGCAAATGATTTCGTAATGAATTTAGCTTCTGATTCAAACGAAGTCTATGATAATACTTTAAATGTTATCAATGAATCTTTAGATTTATCTGTAACTTTGAAATCAGACAAATATGGATTTCATGCGGGCTTTTTGACTGACATTAGTAAGAGTGAGATTGGTAAAGTTGTTAAAGGTCGAGAATTATTTGATAAAGATAAGGCTTTATTGAGATTTAAGAATAGAGTTGAAGATATTCAGAAAAATAATAAGAGTGATCTAAAACTTTATATAGAAAACAATGTGGTATCCAAAAACAATTATGCCAATTTTGGTAATAAAAACTGCTTTTTAATGACTAGTTATTTTGACGTGATGCAACTCAAAAAAAAGCTTAACTTTAATTTACTTTTAGACGTTGCTCATTTGTTTGTAAGTTCGAATACATTAGGAAAGAACTTTTCAGATGAATTCTTTGCATTAAATGCTCTTTCTGACTATTTGCATATTAGTGACAATAATGGATTATCTGATGAAAATAAAAGGTTGAGTAAAGGAAGTGAGATCTATAGAGCATTAAGCTTGGCAGATCTTAGCAATAAGACTTTTACTTTAGAAATCAATGATGATTTAGAAGGATTGGCAGAGTCATACAGTTTCTTAGAAGATTTGGTGTCAAAAGATAATTCTATTAAGAAGACTCCTAGCTTAAAGTAGAGATTTCAATCATCTTTTAACGTATAACGAGGCGATACGAACTTATGAAAATATTAGATAATTTCTTGGTTGAATTAAGTGTGCCGCTTGTCGAAGCGATGAGGGCAATTGAGAAGAATGCATCAGGAATTGTATTTACTGTAAATCAGGGAGTATTGGTTGGGTCTCTTACTGACGGCGACATTAGGCGTGCGCTTATTTCAGGAGCTTCTCTTAACGATATTTGCGGGGAATATCATAATTCGGAATTGACATTTTTGCCAATTGGTAGTTCCAATGCAGAGATACAAGCCGCTTTAGATGATAATAAAAAAATAATTCCTCTTGTAGATTCCCGTGGCGTTGTGCTTGATTTTGCTTCTAGATATAAATTGCATAACTTTGTCATTATGGAGCCTTACCTGAAGGGTAACGAGCTAAAGTACGTTAGCGATTGCGTCACTTCAAATTGGATTTCATCTCAAGGGAAATATGTGACAAGATTTGAAAAAGAAATTAGTCTTTTGTGTGGCGAGGGTGATTGTATCGCTACTAGTAATGGAACTACCGCATTACATCTAGGTCTGGAGACGTTAGGGATTGGTAAAGGTGATGAAGTAATAGTTCCAAGTTTTACTTTCGGAGCCTCCGTAAATGCAATAATTCATGCTGGCGCAACGCCAGTTATAGTAGATGTTGACCTCGAAACCTGGAATATTGATCCTAAAGAAATTAAAAAAGCTATTAATAATAAAACTAAAGCTATTATGGCAGTTCATATTTATGGTAATCCTTGTGATATGGATGCGATAATTGAACTAGCTAAGTCGTATGATCTTTTAATTATTGAAGATTGTGCTGAAGCACTTGGAGCAAGTATTAAAGGTAGACCGGTAGGTAGTTTTGGTGATGTAGCGGCTTTTTCATTTTTCGCTAATAAAACAATCACGTGCGGGGAAGGCGGTGCTTTAATTGTAAATAATTCTGATTTGACATTAAGAGCTTCTGAACTTCGTGACCATGGTATGGATAAGTCGAAACGTTATTGGCATAAATACGTTGGGTATAACTATAGGATGACCAACTTGCAGGCAGCAATTGGTTTAGCTCAGATAGAACAATTCTCGATGTTTATAGAAAAACGAAAGATAATATGGAATAGTTATCGTAAATTGTTAGGTAGTTATGATTATTTCGATTTTCAGCTGTCGAGAGTCGATCATAGCCCCGCTAGTTGGTTGTTCACTTTATTAATACGTGATGATGAGTCAATTTCCATTGATGAAATTATTTCTAGGTTGAAAGATTTTGGCATTGAAAGTCGACCAGTTTTTTTTCCTATGTCGGAAATGCCAAGCTTTGCTGAACTTGCAGAAATTTATAAAGATCCGAATTGCAAGAATATATCAAGAAGAGGATTGAGCTTACCTTCGTCAATTTCTCTCACGGAGAAAGAAATAAAATACATTAGTAATAGTTTATTGACTATATTGAACATAGATATTGCTTCAAATAAAAATGTTTAAGGGAATGCGCATCTTGGCTGTGATTCCAGCTAGAGGTGGGAGTAAGCGAATTAAAAACAAAAATATACTTCCGTTAGCAGGAAAACCACTTCTAAATTGGACGATCGAAGCTGGTTTGGCATCGAAATATATAGACAAAGTAATTGTTTCTTCAGACTCAGATAAAATTTGTAATGCTGCGCTCAATGCAGGAGCTGAAGTACCATTTTTACGTCCAGATGAGTTGGCAAGTGATTACTCTTCTTCGACTGAAGTAATGCTTCATACAGTTGATTTTTTTAGGTCAAAAAATGAACATTTTGATATTTGTATTTTGCTACAGCCAACCTCTCCTTTAAGGTCTGCAACACACATTGATGAGGCTATTGAATCATTTAGTACGTTGAATGCAAAAGCTGTGATTTCAGTTACAAAAGTAAAGCACCCAGTTGAGTGGATTAATGAGTTAGGTGAAAGCGGTGAAATGGATAAATTTTTTGTTGACAACGCTTTATCTAGGCGAAGTCAAGATTTTACAAAACAATTTTTGGTAAACGGTGCTATTTATATTTTTGATACGATAAGTTTTTTGAATGAAAAAAGTTATTTTTTTAAAAACGGTTGCTTTGCTTATATTATGAATAGTTTAGATTCCATAGATATTGATAGACATGACGATTTTAAGCTCGCAGAAATACTGTTAAACAATAGACTTTCTTGATTGTTTGTAGCTATTTATTACAAAAAATCAAAAGAGGCTCTAAATTATTGATAAAATTTATCAAGCCGATATAAAATAATCTGCAATTCACTTCACAGCCAATAAAAAGCTATCTTTAAAATGATCCTGAAACTAAAAAAAACTATTCAAATTTTTAAACAACTAAGTCAGAGTTTCACAGAGTTAGATTTTTCAAATGATGATGATGATATTGAAAAACAACATATTATAATTCCAATTTTTTATTGGGGTGATACATACGTAAGTTGGCTTCAAATCATTTTTGCTCTCAGATTTGTAAAGCGCAACGCACATATTTACTTTGTTTATGATGAAGATTTACCTGCGTCAAATAGCTATTTAAAGAATTTTTTTCTTGTAAAAATGTTGATTAAAAGGATTTCTTCAATAAATTTTTTTCTAGTAAAAATTTTGATTAAAAGAATTTGTTGCCACTCAAACTTTACACTATTGGAATCCAACCACTTTTCCGACAAGGGGGATCAATTTGATGAATTGATTTTTAAGAAACATTACTTCAACGCACAATGGCGCCAAAAACGATCAATTAAATTAAGCGAATTTAAGTTGAAACCATCAGTCCTAGAGTTAGATCAGGTTGTTGCTGCAAAGATTGACCATTTGCTCATGTCAAATAGTTTTGATTTTTGTTTTTGTCCTGGCGGTATTTATGGAAATTCTTATCTTTGGCGAGGAATTTGTGACAAAAGATCTGTTCGCTTCAGTTCTTTTGATGGTGATAAAACTAAATTAGTTCTTACTTCATTAGGTGTAGCAGCTCACCGAACTGATATTGAGTCGAGATTTCATATGTCATCAATGCAGGATACGAAAAAATTAGTTCAACAAGTTCAAAATGATATTCATAAACGGTCAAAGTTAAAATTAAAAAATTTAAGTTCTATTCATGATAGAAAAACAAGAAAAGAGGTGATAGATCAAGAAGTAACAACTTTCTTCAATGATTTTTCGCTAAACGTGTCTCGCAGCGGAGTCCTTAAAAATGCGGTTATATTTCTTAATACTTCTTGGGATTCTGCTGCTCTTGATATGGAACCATGGGAAGCATCGCAATCAGACTGGTTGGATCTACTTGTAGGTGAATTAATTCAGAATGGCTGTCAGAATTTAAGTATTCGACAGCACCCAGATGAGCAGTTTTACCCTTCGCAAGATAAATACCATGACAAAATAAATAGTTATCGAAAAATAAGTCAAGAAGTTAATTTTTATCTAATTGAGGCACACCATGAAATAAATAGTTACGAACTGATTAAAGATTCTTCTATTGTCTTCACTTTCGCAAGCACAATTGGACTTGAGGCATGTGTTTTGAACCGCCCTACATTTGTGTTCAAAGATAATTACCAATCAAAATTAGGAGCATTACCTAGATACACACCAGGAAAATTAAAAGATAATTTGGATAGTTATTTTAAAAATTGCCATGATTTTAAATTAAAATCAGCATTAGCCTATTACTATGGTCAATTGTGTGGTTGGCATGACATTTCTATTCAAAATATAGATTTCTTTTTAACCAATAAGAGCTGGACTACAATAATTGATGATATGGCATCTGATGTGATGTTAGGACCAATAAAGACCGTTGCTTAATTCTTTTAAATTTTTATTTCAAGTCTTTCCTTTAAAAAAGCTTTATAACTCGTTATTGCTTTTTTTCTCATTAATTACTTCTTTTATTGAGATCGGAATTTTTTTTATTGCAGCTGGATCTGTTGAGTTTTTTCTCTTCAATAAAACTGATGGATTGATTTCTATTATTAATATGATAAATAAATATTTAGACATTGAAATTATTCTTTCTCAAATTTTGATTTTGGGTTGCTTATTAGCAGTATTGTTGGTTTTGCTTAACTTCGTTATTTTGACGGTTACAAAGAAAAAAGCTGTTCAATTGGGTGTAATGCTTCAAAACAAGATTTTAGATCCATACCTCGAATTGGAACTAGATTTTAATTTTGAGCGAGATAATAAAAACGATTTAAAGGCATTTGCTGAATCTATTGTAGTTATAACTGAGGGTATATTACTTCAATTATATTTAGCATTAAGTCGATTTTTAGTTGTCCTCATTTATACTATTTTTGGTCTTTTTCTTTTTGGAATTAATTTCTTATTAACAAGCTTATTACTTGCCTTTATCTTTGTATTTTCTCTCAGAGTATTCTCTTTCAAGATTAGTTCTTTGACAAATAACATGAACATTATAGGAGAACGTAGACTGCGAATTATCACAAATTTTGTTGCTGGACGTTTTGATATAGTATTTTTTGGATTACCTAAATTGCTATTTGAGAAGTTAGAAAAAATTCTTGAAAAATTATTACAGACTAAGATTTCGATTAAGACCGAAGTGCTTAAGCCTCGTATAGTGATTGAAGGGTCGTTATTCTTTTTTATGATTGTATTAGGCATTTATAGAATTCAGAATCCTGACGTTACTTTGACATCATTAGAGATTCTCAGCTTTCTCTTAATCCTTAGATTATTACCAGCAATGCAACAGTTTACATCTAATATAAGGGAGGCTGCTTCAGCAAGCTGGGCTATCAATGATTTACGTAACCTTTTAACAAGTTCAAAAACAAGGGCTCTGCGTTTCGATTATGTCAGTTCATGGACTTGTAAGATTAATCAAAATAAGGACAGTAGTGAATGGTTTAGTGTCGAGAGTACCCGTGAAAATGAGGAAAGGGGCAAAACCACATTTTTGTTTGAATCAGGTCTAGTAAATATAATTAAAGGTCCTAGCGGAGCAGGTAAGTCAACATTATTGAAAACAATAATAGAAACACTTCAAGCGCAAGAGGATTGGAACTGTAATTTAAAGGAGATTACTAGCTACTTGCCGCAGAATCCTATCACTTTGCTAACCACTCTTGAACAAAACATATTAATGGGGAAAAGTAATATAGATGAGCATCTAAGTGAAGATCTTGAAAAAATGGGGTTTACTCAAAAATGGATGAAAATTTTTGATAAAAGTATATTAGAAGATAAAATTATTGTATCTGGAGGCGAGGCTCAAAGGATATCTCTTCTTCGTTGTCTTTATAACCCACAAAAGAAAATATTTTTACTTGATGAGCCAACTTCAGCTCTAGACCCAAAATTCGAAGATAGAGTTGCAAGTTTGATCGAAGCAACTGCTCGAAAAGGGAATTTTGTCATTGTAGTTTCTCACACTGAATTAAAAATAGATAAAAATTATTTGAGAGAGACATATATATGAAAAAGATATTTAAATTTTTAATCTATCTTTTTTATGTAACTTCTTTTTTTTTCTTCCCACAAAAGGGTCTATTACAAAATAAGAATCCTGTTAGGTTAGGTTTTTTTTCAATAACTAAAATCCAAGATGCTCATACTGCTGGCGATTCCTCTATTCTTGAATTTACCAAGATTTTTAACAAGATTCTCGGTCAAGATATTACTTACAACCTTTCGCTTTCTAATTTAAGATTAATAAACCACCATGAACTGAATGTTATGATTACTCGAGATATTATTTCTTTCGTAGTTTTAGATATTTTGAGACTTTTTCGCAAATATGACTTCGATTTAATTTATTACGCAACAGATGTTTTTTCCAACAGAGTCGACAACCAAAAAAAGTCACTAAGACAATTTATTTATATTTTCTGCATTAGCGTTCTTGAAAGTCTCGTCTGGAGTAGAGCTAATTTTATTTTTGCTAATCGTAAGGACGAATTTGAAAAAATAGTGGATAGAAATACTGAAGTTTATTTAGTACCTGCAAAATCACGATTACCTGTCCCTATGAAATCACGTTTTCCTAATTATATTTCAGGTTTAAAATTTATTTTTGTCGGCGCATCTGGCAACGTACCAAATAGACAGTCTATTAAAACTTTTTTAAAAGAGTATTGGCCAAAATTAATCATTAGATACCCGCTTTCATCACTCAAAATCATAGGTAAAAACTGGGTAAACTTTATTACTCCGCCTCCAAAGGTAACTTTAACCGGTTTTTTGACGGATGAAGAATTAGCGAAGGAGTATAAAAATTCAGATTTTTCTATTTGCTATCTTGATTACGGCGCAGGTGTTAAGGGAAAAGTTCTTGAAGCTATGGAGCATAACATAATAGCTCTTGGCAATTCTGTGGCATTTGAGGGGATTAATTGTGAGGCATTAATTCCTTTTGAATCTGCTAATGATTTGATAGAGCAAATAGAAAATTACTTAATTCCTGAGTCATACTCAAATACAATTATTAGGTACAATGATTTTTTGGTAAAAAATTATAGCCAAGAATTAATTGAAAAAAAAATTCAGTCTATGATTTCAATTATTCGTTAAACAACAGAAGTGAAGTAAAAATGTGGTTGAAAAATAAAATAAAAATTGGAGATTTGAATGAAAAATATTTTGATTGGATCTGATGGCTTTGTGGGCACCAATTTAAGAACGCGAAAAAATCATGAATATTGCTCATTTGATAATGGGTTTTTAAAAAAAGAATTAAATTCTGAAACTTTATTCCTCGACATTACGGGAGATATGTCTGCAATTGAAACTAATTTCAAAGAAGCAAAAGGAAATTTCAATGTTATTAATTTAGCCGCAATTCATCACATTCCTTACTGTAATGCTAATCCATCCGAAGCAATGATGGTGAATGTCATGGGAAATTTGAGGCTCTACGAACTCGCGGCAAAATATGATTGTTCGAAATTTATTTTCGCATCCTCTGGTGCCGTTTATGATCCTGGAGAGAAAAGTCATACTGAATTAGACAGAACAATCAGTAGCGATGTTTATTCTGCAACAAAGATCTTGGCTGAAAGCCATCTCAAGGAGAGTCTAAAAGTTCTTGGGGTGCCAGTCGTGATTCTTCGTTTTTTTAATATTGTTGGTGCTTACGATCTAACCCCTCATTTAGTTCCTGATATTGTCAATCAGATGCTCGATAAGGCACTGACTGAAGTGCGCCTTGGTAACCTTTCAACTCGACGTGATTACATAGGCGTGGATGATGTGTGTAGCGTTATTGAGCATTTCATAAATAGTTCTGATGAGTATGACGATCTCAATATTTTAAATGTTGGTACTGGCGAAGGTCATAGTGGCCATCAGGTTTTTGACTTGATTACTAAAATATCGAAAATTAATAAAGCTAAGGTTATTGATAAGGAAAGATTTCGTGTGTCTGATAGGCCAGTCCAAATTGCTGACAATACAAAACTAATCGATCAAATCGGAGAAATAACATTTACAGACTTTGAAAAATCATTGACTGACTATCTTAATTGGCGTGGCATACTTTAAAAGAAACTTATAATTTGCATTTTATTTTTTAGTTTAGTTAATCCAAAGTCAAATTGAATTGATAAAAAAATGAAAATATTATTTGCAACATTAATCGCGCTTTATTTTTCAAAGCAATTTCTTGAATACATCTATGAGATTGATGCTTATTTTATAATTTCTGGAATTCTCATTTTTATTATTCTTTATAACTTTTTAAGATTGCTTTCTTCAAAAGATGTAGTTGTGTTTACCTCTGTAATTATCTTTAGTTTTTTCTCTACACTTTTGATTAATCAAAATTTAAATGACAATTATTTGAATTTAGTATTCTTATATTTGCTTCAACCGTTGGCAGTTTTTAGTTTTTTTATTGATAAAAATCCAAATGTTATAAAAGACCGCTCTGAATTTGCTTTAAAAATCATATCTTTGTCATCTATACCATTGTTCTTAGGATGTATTTATTTTTATGGCGTGCATTTTTTAGGAGTAACTGACTTATTTAAGATTTATACAATTGAGTATTCTAATACTGACGGAAATTTTACTTTGCGTAATACAAGCTTCTTGGGGTCTTCACTAATGGTAGCCGGTATTTCATTAATTCAGTTTCTTGCATCGAAGTATCTAGATATGAAATTAAATAAAAAGATTTTTTCATATTGTGCAATTTTTGCTCTTATGTCTATTGCATTTTCATTATCTAGACGAGGCATTCTTCCAGTAATGTTGTATTATTTTATGATTCTACTTTGGTATTCTAGAAGTAGAGGCATAAAATTGATTTCATACAGTTTTGGAGTTTTAACTATTATGCTTATAGCAGCTCCTGGACTTCTAGAGATTTTGTACTTAAGAGCTTTTTCTATTTTTGACATTGTTAATGATACTTCGAATGTCTCTAGAATCGAACTAATGTGGCAAGGTTTGGTTGAAATTTTTCGCCAACCTTGGGGTCTTGGGTTTGGTGCGCTTTCATCCGTTGGATTCACCCCTCAAGAAGTCTTAATTTTAGAAAGCGTCAAGGTCACGGAGTCTGCAATTATTTCTTTTATTGGTGAGTTGGGTTTGCCCACCGCCATAATTTTATTCCTTATGATATTTTCGAAAGTTCGGAGACTAAATAGAAGAACATTAAGTTTATTCTTTTTACCTGTAATAATCGAAAGTATTGTTGGACTTGGTATTTATGGACCTGCGGTTTCTTTTTTTATAATTAGTTATCTTTTAGCTGTTTATTCCCTTGAACAGCCTTTAAGGTTTGAGCGAAGTGATCATTCTAAAAATCTCCAAAGAATTGGATCTTCTGCCTCTTGATTATAAAAAGAAATTAAAAATGAGAAAAATTGACTGATTTAAACAAATTAAAATAAACTAAAAATGCAAAGGGTTAATCTTTTTCTAATATCGCCAAGAGTGACTTGCCCACCTCAATGGGTCAAGGCTGTTATAATTAAGTTTTAGAAAATTATGATTAATTCACTAAGCCCGTATATTTGGAATAATTTTAAATCCATTTGCCATCTGATTTTAGTGTTTGCTTAATTTTATAAAAATTTTAGAGATAGTTTTGTGAAAACGGCATTAATAGTTGGAATAACAGGTCAAGATGGTTCATATCTTGCGGAATTTTTATTGAATAAAGACTATGAAGTTCATGGCTTGATAAGAAGATCCTCTTCGATCAATACTGAAAGAATAGACCACATCTACCAATCTCCTCAAGAAAGAAAGAATTTTTTTCTTCACTATGGAGATTTAACAGACGCACAAGGACTTAATAAGCTAATTTCTGAAATAACTCCTGATGAAATTTACAATTTAGGAGCTCAATCACATGTAGCTGTAAGCTTTAAAATTCCTGAATACACTGCTAATACCGATGCTTTGGGCACTTTGCGAATCTTGGAATCAATTATTTCAAACAATTTAGAAAAAAAAACAAAAATATATCAAGCTTCAACTTCAGAATTATTTGGAAAAGCTCATGAGGTTCCTCAAAATGAAAGTACTCCATTTTATCCAAGAAGTCCTTATGGAGTAGCAAAGCTATATGGTTTTTGGATTACAAAAAACTATCGTGAATCATATGGCATTCATGCATCTAATGGGATTCTCTTTAATCACGAAAGTCCAAGAAGGGGAGAAACTTTTGTAACAAGAAAAATTACAAAAGCAGCCGTTAGGATAAAGCTTGGAAAGCAAAAGAAATTATATTTAGGTAATCTCGACGCTAAAAGAGATTGGGGTCATGCTAAAGACTATGTTGAGATGATGTGGAAGATGTTACAACAAAAAAATCCAGATGATTATGTTGCAGCCACAGGTAGGACAGAAACAGTCAGATATTTTGCTGAACAAGTATTTAAATTTCTCGATATTGATTTAATTTGGCAAGGTAAAGGCATAAATGAAGTAGGAGTCAATAAAAAAAATGGAAACATAGTTATTCAGATCGATCAAAGATATTTTAGGCCATCTGAGGTAGATATATTGCAAGGCGATGCATCAAAAGCTTACAAAAAACTGAAGTGGAAACCTAAAATATCTTTGGAAGAATTAATCTCTGAGATGGTATCTTTTGATTATGAACAACAAAAAGAGGATATCTAAAAGCCTCTCAGGTAAAAGAGTCTGGGTTCCTGGTCATACTGGACTTGTGGGAAGCTCTTTAATTCAAAGGCTTGAAAAAGAAAATTGTGAAGTCATAAAGATTACTAGATCAAATTTGGACTTATTAGATAAATTTGAAATAGATAAATTTTTAAAAAAAGAGAAAATCGATCAAGTTTTTGTTTGTGCTGCTAAAGTTGGTGGCATACTTGCCAATTCTAAATATTCTGGAGACTTTATTAGAGAGAACCTATTGATTGCACTTAATATTATTGACTCATGCCACCAACATGATGTGAATGATTTAATTTTTTTAGGATCTAGTTGCATTTATCCTAAAGAAGCAAAACAACCATTAAAGGAAGACTATCTCCTAACGGGACAACTTGAACCTACTAATGAGGCATATTCAATTGCAAAAATTGCTGGTATTAAATTATGTGAAAATCTAAAGAAACAATACAAACGTAATTATTTTTCTGTTCAGCCTACAAATCTATATGGCCCAAATGATAATTTTGATTTGGAAACAAGTCATGTCCTGCCAGCCTTAATAAAGAAAATTCACATTGCAAAGAATTCCAATTCAAAAGAAATTTTTTTGTGGGGATCAGGAAAACCAAAAAGAGAATTTTTATATTCTGAAGATTTAGCCGATTGTTTAGTATTCCTATCAAAGAGAGAGAACGATTTAAATTTAATTAATGTTGGTTCAGGCGAAGAAATTTCCATCTTGAATCTTGCAAAATTAATTTGTAACGAAATTAATTATGAAGGCGATATTCTTTATGATGTTTCTAAGCCTGATGGAATGCTTCGAAAAAAATTAGACCTTTCCATTCTGAACTCTCTTGGATGGAAAAGCAAATTAACATTAAAAGAAGGTATAACTAAAACTTATAGATCGTTTAAAGAAAAACTTAAATAAATGTTTGCTAAAAATTTTAGCTTTAAAGTACTTTTGATGGGGGGGTTAGGTAATCAATTTTTTCAAATCGCAAGAGCCGTTGAGCTACGTGATAAGTCTATAGGTGTTGAGGTGATTTACATAGGCACTAAGCTTGATTGGTTATATCGTCTTGGAGGCCATACCAAACATGATAACTGGCTTGATGTTTGTGTTCTTGTAGAGAATTTAGGCTTGAAATATAGAAGAATAACTCTACCTGAGTTACTTTTATTAGGGTTAAAATTTCTTTCTCGAAAACTTGGTATAGTGTCTTTATTTGATGAAGAATTAAATGTAAGGCTAAGTCAAAAATATTTTAAAAAAAGTAATTGGGATGTAGGCTATTTTCAATCTAGCAGACATGTTTCTTTAGGTTCTATCAACAAAGTTTCCTTTGGTTTGGTTAAATTGATGAACATTAATGAAGCTGTCGCTGAAGCTCGAACGGCTTTTCATATAAGAGGAGGGGATTTTAAAAGTGTTGATAGAGTGACGACAAATGATGTGAGAATCGCGATCGATGAGATGGCCTGTAATTTGAAAAAAATTTTTGTGGTGACTAATGACGTAAAATTTTCTTCTAGAATATTTGAATCAATTGATGTAGATTTTGAAATTTCAAAATTATCTTCGAAAGAAGATTTTATTGCTATTGCAACTTCGAAAAATGTATTTGTATCTAATTCTAGTTTCTCTTTCTGGGCAGCTATTTGTGCAAAAAACTCCCACAACTCAACTATCTATTCAACAAATTCTTGGCCTTATAAAGACTTTTTAGAAACCAATTTTCCTATTGGTTTATAGTTTTAAGTCTTTAGATATTTTTTATTATTTTCTTATTTTTTTTTGTGTCATTTATTTCTTTCTTTACCCTATAGAATATATGAGATTTTTTTAGAATGAAGACCCTAAATTTAAGCATTTTTATTTTCATGTGATTGTAAATTAATCATGCGATACATAAAATTACTTGTAAAAGAGCAGATCCATGAAAGAAAATATTTTAACTGTGCTTGTTCCGGCCTATAACTCCCTCGATGGGGTAACAAGGATAGTAGATTCCATCAAATCAAGAAAAAACGTGGGACTCATCGTTAGTGATGATTCATCAGATTTTTCTGTGGCTGAGGACATAAAAGCCTACGTAACTAATTTTAAACGCAGTGACTACTCATATATTAAGCACGAATCTTCAGGCAATGCTGTTGATAACTGGAATTCTTTGCTATCAAGTGTTGAGAGCAAATTTTTTGTATTAGTTCATCACGATGAGACTTTCTCTAATACTTTGTTTATTGATGAAATTGAGAAATGCCAAGAGTTTTTAGAGTTAATGGTACTTCCAGTTAAGATAGAATATCCTAATGGCGTCTTTAGAAATGTAAAATCGATAGCGCAGTCTATGCTTATTAAGCTTTTAAAAAATCGTTCGCCAACCTTAAATTTTATTGGAGGACCAACAGCCCTTTTGATAATTAAGTCCAGCAATGTTCCTAACTTTAATCGTGACTTGGTTTATTATGTCGACGTAGACTGGTATGTTAAAGTCTTTTCAAATGTTACTTATAAAAATATAAAATTTTTTTCTAAAACTACAGTAGTGAGCACCATTACCAATTTCTCGATAACAAAAAAAATTTTTCCCCTAATGAAAGAAACGATTTTATCTGATTTATCCATTCTGAAAAAACATTATCCAGGAAATGTGTTTTTGAAATGGTCAATGGAGGGAGAAATTTTTAAAGTAGTTTATAAATTAATTTTAGCCCCATCTTTTGCATCTTTTTATTTTCGCAAAATTAAATCATTTCTTCTTGGTTAATCAAATCTTGTTTGGGCAATAGTCTCTTTTGATACCTGAAAAAATAGCTTTATCATCAGCAAAAAAACCTAGTAAAGTTATTGAAATTTTTAAAAATTGTTATATAAAAAATAAATTGTAGAACCATGAATAAGATAACTAAATTAACCATCCCTATAGGTGGCTTAGGAACAAGGGTGCTTCTTGTAACAAAAGAAATACTAAAAGAAGTGTGAGTAATTTCTGTATATTAGTTAGTGGTGGGGCAGGTTTTATCGGAAGCGCGGTAGTTCGCTCGATTATTAATGAAACTAAATTTGACGTTGTTAATCTAGACAAATTAACTTATGCAGGTAACCTTGATTCTTTGTCAGATATTAATATGTCTAAAGGATATACTCATGAACAGGTGGATATCTGCCATAGAGAGTTACTCGACAGAGTATTTCAACAGTATAAACCTGACTGTGTTATGCACCTAGCTGCTGAAAGCCATGTTGACCGTTCAATTGAAGACCCTAGTGGTTTTATTGACACCAATATTGTTGGAACTTTTAATCTTCTTGAGGCATCAAGATCTTATTTTGAAGATTTAGAAGAAGTAAAATCGAAAAAATTTCGTTTTCATCATGTATCCACGGACGAAGTTTATGGAGATTTGAAGGGTGCAGATAGTCTATTCACTGAAGAAACTCCTTATTCGCCATCATCGCCCTATTCTGCAAGTAAAGCAGCTTCTGACCACTTGGTTCGTGCATGGGGCCGTACCTATGGCTTACCTGTGATAATTACCAACTGTTCTAATAATTATGGTCCTTACCATTTTCCTGAAAAACTTATACCCCACATTATTTTAAATGCTATCCATGGTAAGCCATTACCCATTTATGGCGACGGTTCTCAGATACGCGATTGGTTATATGTGGAAGATCATGCCAAGGCTTTGATTAGGGTTTTGACCGAGGGAAAAATAGGGGAGACCTATAATATCGGTGGCCACAATGAGAAATCTAATCTTGAAGTTGTTGAAACTATTTGTGAGCTACTGGAAGAACTTGCTCCAGAAAAGCCAGCAGGTGTGATGATTTATCGAAATTTAATATCCTTTGTTAAAGATCGTCCCGGACATGATGTGCGATATGCTATCGACGCTTCAAAAATTGAGCGTGAACTAGGTTGGGTGCCAGAGGAAACATTCGAAACTGGTATGCGCAAAACTGTTCAGTGGTATCTGGATAATCGTCAATGGTGGGAAAGGGTACTTTCAGGTGCCTACCGCCTTGAGCGTTTAGGAGAATAACATGATCATAAATTATAAAGGGATTGTATTAGCCGGGGGCTCTGGAACTCGCCTTCAACCAGTAACCAAAGGTGTCTCCAAGCAGTTATTACCTGTTTATGATAAACCAATGATTTATTATTCAATTTCCGTGTTGATGCTCGCGGGCATTAAAGAAATTTTGGTTATTTCGTCTCCTCAAGATATGTCAGGTTATCAGCGGTTATTAGGCGATGGTTCTGATTTTGGGGTTGAAATCGAATATGCCATTCAACCAAGTCCAGATGGTCTGGCTCAAGCATTTTTAATTGGTGAAGATTTTATAGGCGGTAATAATATTGCACTGGTACTTGGCGATAATATTTTTTATGGTCAAAATTTCACCGCAAATTTAAAAGCAGCCATCTCTAAAGACAGTGGTGCTAGCATATTTGGTTATCATGTAAAGGATCCTCAGCGATTTGGTGTTGTTGATTTTGACACTAAAGGGCAAGTTACCTCGATTGAAGAAAAGCCAAAAAATCCTAAATCAAATTTTGCAATAACAGGATTATATTTTTACGATAATGATGTTGTTGAAATTGCAAAATCTTTAAAGCCTTCTGCCCGAGGTGAATTAGAAATTACTGATATCAACAATATTTATCAAAATAGAGGCGACCTAACAGTTGAGCTCTTAAGTCGGGGCTTTGCTTGGCTTGATACTGGCACTCATGATTCCCTAATTGAAGCAGGAAAATTTGTGCAAACGGTTGAACATCGTCAGGGTCTAAAAATAGCTTGTCTGGAAGAAATTGCATTTCACCAAGGTTGGATAACAAAAGATAAGTTGTTAAAACAAGCTCAAGCACTTAAAAATACAAACTATGGCGAGTATTTGGCTAAGGTCGCGAGTGGATATAGATGAATATAATTAAAACTAAAATAAGAGACTGTGTAATTATTGAGCCTAAAGTTTTTGATGATGAGCGCGGATTTTTCTTAGAAACATTTCAAGCAGATAAATATGCAGACCTTGCAGGTATCAGCTTACCTTTTGTTCAGGATAACCACTCACGCTCATCAAAAGGAGTTTTGCGTGGGTTGCACTTCCAAAAAACTAAACCTCAAGGAAAATTGGTTAGGGTGGTCGGAGGAAAGGTTTATGATGTTGCTGTGGACATTCGCTCAGGTTCTCCAACATATGGTCAATGGCAGTCGGTAATTCTTTCAGAAGAAAATAAAACCCAGTTCTGGGTGCCACCTGGCTTTGCTCATGGCTTTGTAGTGCTTTCAGAAACAGCAGATTTTGAATATAAGTGTACTGACTATTATGATCCCTCTGATGAGGGTAGTCTGATGTGGAATGACCCCAATCTCAATATTCCTTGGCCAATTGATAATCCCAAGTTATCAGAAAAAGATGCAAATGCTCAGTTATTGGCCGATCTAAAAAAATGAAAATTTTAGTTTTAGGTTCTAATGGCCAACTTGGTAGAAGCCTAAATGATCAGTTAAAAAGCACAGATCATGAAGTAATTTACACTTCACGTGAGCAGATAGATATTGCCGACTTTGAACAAACCAAAAGCAAAATTAAAAAAATTTCTCCTTATCTAATCATTAATGCGACTGCTTATACAGCGGTTGATAAGGCTGAAGAAGATCAAAAAACTGCCAACTTGATTAACCATCTAGCCATTAAAAATATTGCATATACTTGCAACCAGCAAGGATGTTGGTTGATTCATTTTTCAACAGACTTTGTTTTTGATGGTAGCTCAAAAATTCCTTATAAAGAGAGCGATAAGACTAACCCTCAGGGAGTTTATGGGAAGACTAAGCATAATGGTGAGCTGGCGATTGAAGCCTCTGGCTGCAAATATATAATTCTCAGAACGGCATGGGTGTTTAGTGAGTATGGGGATAATTTCTTAAAAACTATGCTGCGTCTTGGTGCAGATCGCGATGAGTTGAGCATTGTTGGAGATCAAATTGGTTGTCCTACTTATGCACAGGATATTGCAAAAACTGTTGTTGAAATAGTCCCTCAGCTTTATTCGCGAGAATATAATGGCTTATACCATTATTGCGGTGATCAGCCATGTTCTTGGTATGAATTTGCTAAAGCAATCTTTGATCAAGCGATGATTAATAATTTAAAAATACCAAGCAAAGTTAACTCAATCGAATCATCAGCTTATCCAACACCTGCAAAAAGGCCAGCATTCTCGGTTCTAAATTGTACGAAAATTGAAAATGATTTTGGCGTGCAAGCTTCAAATTGGCGTGACGGGATTGGACAGGTTACAAGTAAATTAAAACTAGAAAACTAAATTTCTTAGGTAATTCATGGCAATCTAATCCTTCTGCCATCTACCTCTCAGCACAATATTCTTTGACAGTTTACCTAGCTCAGAAAGGTCAAGAGCTGCGCTAACTACAAATGTTGGCCTTCAATAAAGACTCTTATCATCAATAAAGAAATCTAGTAATATCATCTTACGATTTATAAAATCCTTTTTTTTGATTATCTTTAAAAAATAATTCTATTCTGTATTTAATGAAAAAAATTAATAAAGTAGTAATACCTGTAGCTGGGTTAGGCACAAGAATGCTTCCAGCAACAAAAGCAATTCCAAAAGAAATGCTTCCTGTATTAAATAAACCAATCATTCAATATATAGTCGAAGAGGCAATTTATGCAGGATTTAAAGAAATTATTTTGGTGACTCATTCAAGTAAGTATTCTATTGAAAATCACTTTGACAAAAGCTTTGAATTAGAAGCTACTCTTGAAAAAAGAGTAAAAAGAGGAATGTTGAAAGAAATACAAGCCATCTCAAAATTAAATATTTCTATGCAAAGTATTCGGCAAAGCGAAGCTAAGGGCTTGGGACACGCAATTCTTTGCGCCGAAAGATTAATAGGTAAAGAACCCTTTGCAGTTGTATTGCCTGACATGCTCATTAGCAAAGATAATGGAAATGCTGGAGATTCACTTAAAGAGATGAGATTAAACTTTGAAAAGGAGGAGATTTCTTCTGTTCTTCTTGGTAAGGCAAAAAAAGCAGATATACCAAAATATGGAATTGCTAAAATAAAAAAGAATTCTAGAATGCCTGGACTTGGATTAATTGAAAAAATGATTGAAAAGCCTTCGATAAAAAGAGCTCCATCTAATTTATATGCAGTAGGAAGATACATATTTAATAACGATTTTTTTACATATCTTTCAAAAGTGAAGCCAGATAAAACCAATGAAATTCAATTAACCGATGCGATAGAGCGCTATATAAAAGACGGAAAGAAAGTCAGTGCTTTTCCTTTGGAGGGGAATATATTTGATTGTGGAGATAATGTTGAATATATTTTAGCTAACTTAGAATTTGCAATGAAAGATCCTAAAATAAAATCCAAGATAAAAAAACACCTTAAAGTTTATTAGTTTTGATAGGTATATTAAAAAAATTAGGGTTTTATCTAATAAATAAAAAACCAACTTATCTAATAGATTCTGATAACGATGTTAATTTTTTAATTTCTTCTATAAAAAATGAAGAAATACTCGGCATTGATACTGAATTTGATTGGCGAACTACCTATATCCCAACTCTCTCGCTTCTCCAAATAGCAACTAAAGAAAAAATTTTTTTAATTGATTTTTTACAGTGTAAAAATCTAAAAAATCTTAAAAATATCTTAGAAGATCAAGACCGATTAATTGTCTTTCATTCCTCAAGAAGTGATGCAACGGTTTTATATACTAATTTACACATCAAAGTTAAAAATGTTTTTGACATTCAGATTGCTGAGAAAATAATTCATGGAGGAGACATAAAAAATTATGCCTCGATTGTAAAAAAATATTTCAATTTTTCTTTAAGTAAATCTGAGACTAACTCGAATTGGCTAAAAAGACCATTTACAAAAAGCCAAATAAATTACGCAGCAAACGATGTTAGGTTTCTTATTAAAATTTTTGATAAACAAAAAAAGATTCTTGAAAAGAAGAACGCTTTTTTTAATGTCAGGAATCTTTCAAAAAGAGAAGCTAGTTTGGGATCTCGAGAATTATATATCTCGAGATTAAGAAAATTTAAATCTCGTAAAAAAATTGAAAAAGATTTATTTATGTGGCGAGAAAATATAGCCATGGAGAGAAATGTTCCTCCATCTTATATATTCAAAGACAAATTTTTTAAAAAAATCTTGAAGGTTTATGAAGAAAATACTCAAAAAGAAAATATTTACGACATTTTGAAAAATGAAAAACTAGCAAATAATTTATTAGAGAGTCTCAAATAATGTTATTTTTTTGGACTCTATATTTGGCTTTTTCTTTTTTGATTTCTTTTGCTTTTTACAAGCTTTTCTCTCACCGTTGGCTAGGGTTCGTTCTCTCTGTAATATTGTTTGGACTATTATCTGGTGTCTGGTTTATTTATCCAGGTAGTCAGGAATTGGCTCCTATTGTTTCAATATTTTTTTTAGAGAATACAATTGTTGAAAGTAATGGATATTTAAGATTATTTAGGCCTTTTTTAATTTCTCTTTTTGTAGGATTATTTTTTGGACTAGTATTTATCTTTTTTAAAAAAAAACTAGGGTTTAGAAAGAGAAAAGATTGAAAAACTCCAATAATTAATTCCATCTCTTTTGTAAAAAGACTCTTTATCCAAGATATCAGTATTTTGATTTAGCCTTTTAGAGAAAGGAACTTCTTCTGAATATATTTTTTGATAAGAATTAGGAAAAAACTGATCGAAAGCTGCAAAGATTGATTTCTCGTCTGAGAAGGAGGTGGTGCATATGACTAATTCACCTTGGTCTTTTAAAAATTCATTAGAACTAGCTATTACATTTAATATTAAATTTGCTCCAGAATCGTCGGCCTTAGGAACTTCCTCTGGAAACCAGCCAGTTAGTCGAGCTACCTCTTCTTTCACCCCAGATACATCACAACATATCAAATCATATTTTTTTGAAACATTTTGAAATAAATTAGATTCAAAAACATTAACATTTGCATCATTTAGAAGGGAATTTTTTTTTGCAAACTTTAAATGTTCGTCGTAAATATCAATGGCATCAACGCTTGTCGCTCCGTTTTTAGCAAAATAAATAGCTAATGGGCCGATTCCACATCCTAAGTCCAGAATATTTTTATTTTTAAAGTTTGTATTTAATGCACATTTTTCACTTAATAAAGTTGGCCTAAAAACTTTCTCATTGCATTCAAGCTCAATATTTAAAAAATTTATTTTCTTCATCAAAAATTTATTACTTTTGGCGGAGGGTTTTCAATATCTACAAGACCTATTTGATTTTTTCCTTTTAGAAACCCTGCACATTCTCCGGGGTTAAAAATTATCGTCTCCTTAATCACTTCATTTCTATATCGATGAGTGTGACCATGAAATATAAAATCAACTTGTTGAACTAAATTTTCATTTATTAATTCTGGATGATGCATTATACAAATTTTTCTATTATTTAATTCAAAAAGAAATGGTTCATCGTACATTTTGCATTGAAACTCTTTTGAAGCTTCTAATAAATCATTTTTTTCATCAATGTCGTTATTTCCGAAAACTCCTAACATTTCACATTTTAGGCTTTTAAAAGCTTTTAAAGATTTTGGAAGCGTAATATCGCCAGTATGAATAACTAAATCAACTTTTTCTTCATTAAAAATTTCGCATATTTTAGAGATATTCTTTAGGTTATTGTGAGTATCTCCAACAATCCCGATAATCAATTAAGAAGTTTTTTCAAGAATATGAATGCCACACGCAGTGCCAAGACCAATGACGTGAGTCATTCCTATTTTTGCGCCTTCAACTTGTCTTTTTCCAGCTTCACCTCTTAAATGAGTACAAATTTCATATATGTTTGCAATTCCAGTAGCCCCTAACGGATGGCCTTTAGAGAGTAACCCTCCAGAAACGTTAACTGGTACTTTACCTCCAAGTTCTACGTGACCTTCATCAATCATTTTGCCAGCTTCGCCATCTTTACAAAGACCTAGGTTTTCGTAATGCAACATCTCAGCCGTTGCAAAGCAATCATGTAGCTCCACAAGGTTTACGTCTTCTGGACCTATGCCGGCTTGTTCGTAAGCATCTTTAGCAGCCAATCTAGTGCAGGCATTGACGTCTGGCATGACTAAATCTCTATCAGTATAAGGGTCACTTGCCATTGCAGAAGCTCTTACTTTGACTGCTCTTGCCATACCTAGCTCTCTTGCTTTTTTTTCTGAGACCAATACAGCCGCTGCAGAGCCATCTACGTTAACAGAGCACATTAGTTTAGTGTTCGGGTAAGATATCATTTCCGCGTTCATGACGTCATCTAAAGGAGTTTCAATTTGATACATCGCTTTAGGATTCATTGTTGAATGATGATGATTTTTGACTGAAATTTTTGCAAACTGCTCGAAAGTAGTTCCATATTCTTTGGCATGCTCCAT
>MDTB01231322.1_pt1 | contig 31577 bp, 33 predicted proteins | sample 811161 | NCBI WGS metagenome assembly MDTB01 (sample SAMN05326650, study PRJNA326480) | marine metagenome | isolation source: seawater | place: Mediterranean Sea | collected 2009 | reverse complement strand
GAGATTTTTCATTTTAGATATGCCTGGCAATGTCCTACTCTTCCGTGTCTTAAGACAAAGTACCATTGGCGCTGAAAGGCTTGACTTCCGAGTTCGGTATGGGATCGGGTATTACACTTTCGCAATAATTACCAGGCAACGGGGTTATACTTTCTTTTTAAATAAAGTCAAAGTTAAAATATATTTTTGTAATAAAAAAGATTAAGTTTTCAAGCCTTAAAATATGTATATTTTTAAATTTTTTAATAAATTTTTGACATATAATTATATTCATAATCTGGGATTTCAGATTATGAATTTTAATACATCAATCATTAATTTTATTCTTTGTAACTTTGTATATTTTCGACAATAAAATCCAAATGCTTTTTTTGCAAACCTGGATAAACACCTACCCAAAAACTATTTTTCATAACTGTTTCTGTGTTGTGCAAATCACCACTCACTTTAAACATCTTATTTTTTATATAAGGTTGTTTGGTTATATTTCCAGCAAACAAAAGTCTAGTTCCAATCTTTTTTTCATTTAAAAATTGAGTTATTTTATTTCTGTCAATTTGATTATCTTTTATAGTAATTAAAAATCCAAACCAAGAAGGAGTTGAGCCCTCAGTAGCTTCGGGTAAGATATATTTATCACTTAATTCAGATAGGTTTTTTTTTAAGTAATCAAAATTTGAGTTTCTTTTATTAATAAAACTCTCTAATTTATCTATTTGAGCTACTCCACAGGCGGCTTGCATGTCAGTTATTTTTAAATTGTAACCACAATGAGAGTAAATATACTTATGATCATATCCATGTGGTAAATCACCTAATTTCCAATCAAATCTTTTTTTACATGTATTGTCTTTACCGGTATCACAATAACAGTCTCTTCCCCAATCTCTAAAAGATTCTGCTATTCTTTTGAGTTTCATGCTATTACTATAAACAACACCTCCTTCTCCCATCGTTATGTGATGAGCTGGATAAAAACTCAAAGTTCCAATATCTCCATAAAAACCAACTTTATTATTATCAAATTTAGAACCTAAAGCGTCACAAGTATCTTGAACTAACCAAAGGTTATTCTTGTCACAAATTTCCCTAACTTTTTTTATATTAAATGGATTACCTAAAGCGTGGGCTATCATAATCGCTTTTGTTTTTTTAGTTATTGCATTTTCTATTTTGGAAACATCAATATTATATGTTGGAATATCTATATCTATAAAGACCGGTACTGCCCCAAATTGAATAATAGGGTTTACCGTTGTTGGAAAACCAGCAGCAACTGTTATTACTTCATCACCTGCTTTAATGGCTCTTTCCCCTAGCTTATGAGAGGTAAGAGTCATAAATGCAACTAAATTAGCAGATGAACCAGAATTTACAGTGATTGCAATTTTAGCTCCAACTGCTTCAGCAATTTTTTTTTCAAATTCTTTATTAAATCGCCCAGTTGTTAACCATCCGTCTAAGGATGCTTCAATCATATTTTTAATTTCTTCCCTACCAATTACTTTACCCGATACAGGCACAGGAGTTATTCCTGGGACAAAATCTTCATAATCATTTTCTTGGAGTTTTAAACTTACCAACTCATCTATTTTTTTATCTATACTTATCATCTGTTATTTAATCTTTCATAAAATTTTATTTGATTTAGTGTATAATTGAATATTTCATTACTTTTAAATTCAACATTATTTTTATACCATTCAGCTGTTAATTTTGCTGTTAAATCAATATTAATTTTTGGTCTCCAATTTAAAAGATTCTTTGATTTATTTATATTTAAATTTAAAATATTAGTTTCTTTAAAATTTTCTGTTTTATTTATAATTTTAATGTTTGTTTCAAAATTTTTTAATAATTTTTGAATAAATTTTTCAACACTAACATTGCCTTTTTGTGGACCAAAATTCCAAGCTCCTGAAAATTTTTTTGATTTAGTAGCTAAAATTAAGTACCCAAATAATGGATCTAACACATGCTGCCAGGGTCTTACAAAGCTTGGACTCCTTACTAAAAAATAATTTCTGTTTTTAATTGATTTCATTAAATCAGGCACAAGTCTCTTATCTGACCAATCACCTCCACCTACTACATTGCCTGCTCTTACTGTTGATACTTGGATCTTGGAATTACTAAAATAGGAGTTTCTCATACTATCTGTAATTAGTTCAGCACATGCTTTGCTAGAACTGTATGGATCATAACCTCCAAGAATATCTTTTTCAGTATATCCATTTTTTTTGATATCTTTATAACACTTGTCTGTTGATATGATTATTAGACTTTTTAGAGATTTTAAATCTCTTGAAATATTGATTGTATTTGCTGTACCCAATATGTTCGTCTCGAAAGTATTAATTGGGTAATCGTAACCTGATTTTACAATTGGTTGTGCTGCCATATGAAATATAATTTCAGGATTAATTTTTAGAATTTTTTCTTTATATTTTTTGTAATCTCTAATATCTTGGTACTGACCTTTATTTTTAAACAATTTCTTGATACTGCATTTTTTAAACATAGAAGTTTCGTTTTCTGGTAGAGATATACCGTATATCTTTGCGCCAAGTCTATTTAGCCATATTGATAACCAAGATCCCTTGAACCCCGTGTGACCAGTCACCAACACTCTTTTATTCTTGTAAAATTTTTTTAATGTTTCCAATTTAATGCTTATATTTTTTTAATTTACTCTTTAATACTAAAAAATACGTATTACAATAAATTATACGATATGTATATTATAACTGGACATAATGGTTTTATTGGAAAAAATTTCTTACAAAATACTTCAATAAATAAAAAAAAAATTTTAAAATTAAAAAGAAATTTAATAAAATTAAAAAATATAAAAGATAACGAGGTAACTATCATTAATTTTGCAGCACTTTATCAAAAACAGTCATATTTAAATGATATAACTAAAATAATGGATGCAAATTTAATTTACCCAACTAAAATTATTCAAACTTTAATTGAACAAAATAATAAAATAGTCTTTTTTAATATCGCATCCTACTTTCAGTTAGAGGAAAATTTTAAAAATAAATCTAATGTCTATTCTGTTATTAAAAATTCTTTTATTATGTTGTTAAGATTTTTCAAAAAAAAAAATAATTTAAGCTATTATAATGTATATTTGTATGATGTTTTTGGTCATGGTGACAAAAGAGATAAAATCTTTAATAACATAATAAATTGCTATAAAAAAAAGAAAGATTTTAAAATTAAAAATCCTAACAATTTAATAGCTCCAGTATTCGTAACAGATGTATGTAAAATTGTAGATGAATACGTTCATGATACAAAAAGAGCAAATGAAATTCACATAAATAATGGTAAAATTATTACTTTAAAGGAGCTTGTTCTTATTGCTAAATCTGTTTTGCCAAATCTGAAAATTATCTTTCTAAAAAATAACAATAAAGATTATCTAAAAATTAAAAAGTTAAAAAAATATCAAATAATGAAAGATTTAAAAAACTCAATAAAAGATTTTTTTAAACAATATGTATAAAAAAATAAATATATTTTCCTTAAATGATAATAGAGGTTCTTTCAAAAAAATAATTGATAATAAACAAAAAAAATTTAGTCAATTCTTTATTACTTACTCAAAAAAAAAAGTATTTAGAGGATTTCATTTTTACCAAAAAAAAAATAAATCGAATAGAATAATATTCTTATTAAAAGGAGAAATTATAGATTATATAGTTGATCTCAGAAAAAAAAATTTTGGTAAATTATATAAAATTAAAATTAAAGAGAATTCAAAATATGCTTATGAGATACCATGGTACTTTGCTCATGCTTTTTTAGCACTAAAAGATAGTACACTTTGTTATTTTTTTGATAAACAACATAATAATAGATATGATTTAGGTGTAAATTATAAATCTATATTGCCAGAACTTTCAAAAAAGAAAATTATAATTTCTAAAAGAGATCTTAAACATGCCAACATTCAACATATAAAAAAAAAATTAAGACTTTAATTTAACATATGCAGTATTAGATTTATGTGTTAATTGAGTAAATAAATTTAGTAAAAAAACACAAAAATATCTCAAAATCTATAATTAAAATCATTTAAATAGGAATTTTGGGATTTTAGCAAAAAAAATAAAAAAAAATTAATAGAAAGATTAGAACTTCTAAATTAATACAATTTTAATCAAATGAGAATACATGTTAAAAATAAACTTAATGTAAATTATAATATTTATACTGATAGCATTTTTAAAGTTTTAACTTTCTTTTATTCGCTAGATTATATAATTACAAAAAATGCTTAGTACAGTAAATTTTGTTAAATTAAAATATTTAATAATTATCTACCCGATTCTTCTTCTTACTGGTCCTTTTTTTTCAGACTTATTTTTAGTTTTAATATCAGTTTTGTATATTTTATATATTACAAAAAATAAAAGCTGGGCAAATTTCTTTAACAAGAAATATAACAGAATTTTTTTAATTTTATATATTATATTAGTTCTGAGCTCTCTTTTTTCAGACTACTTATTGTACTCTCTAAAAACTAGTGTTTTATATATACGTTATGTATTCTTTTTTAATGCAATCATGCTTATTTATGAAAAAGATAAAAATTTATTTCAAAGATTTTGTCAAATAAATTTTTTTACATTAATGTTTGTATCTTTTGATACAATTTTTCAATATAATTTTGGGTATAACATTATTGGTTTGGTCTCATCTAATAATGTTAGAATGGGTAGTTTTTTTGGAGATGAGCTGATTGTAGGTAGTTATTTATCTAGACTATTTCCTTATTTGATAATCTATTTATTTTTTTTTATTAAAGATGAGAAATATCAATTTTTCAAAATTATACCTCTTATTTTTGTTGGTATTGCAATTTTTTTTTCTGGAGAAAGAACTTCTTTTTTATTTTTTCTGATTTCTAGTTTGTCAATATTTATTATTTTTAAAAATAAAAAATTATTAATGATTTCTTCTTTAATTTTTTTAGTTATATTAACCTACTCCACAATAAAAAATGTTAAACTGATGAACAGAATGGTTCACCAAACAATCAATCAAATTTATGATTTTGAAAATAATAAAATATTCTTATTCTCTAAAGAACATACAGTTTTATCAAAAATTTCTATAAAGATGTTTCAAGATAATAAGATTTTAGGTGTTGGACCAAAAAATTTTAGGAAAGTTTGTTTTAATGATCCAAAAAAATTTGAGTTTTTAAAAAAATACAAACCTCATCACCAATGTTCTACTCATCCACACAATATTTTTTTTCAATTTTTATCTGAAACTGGTTTAATAGGTATTATTTTTTATTTGATTTTCTTAATTGGTATTTTTAAAATTTTTATAAATGAATGTTTTAAAAAAAACAAAAATATTAAAACTATTTTTCTATTAATTTCATTAATAATATCCATCTTACCGTTAGTTCCATCTGGGCAATTCTTTAATAATTGGCTAAGTGTTCATTTATTTTTAACTATAGGATTTTTAATCAATGAACTAAAAACTAGTTCACAACATGATCTAAAAAATATTGGTAAGTAATTTTTAAGCTTTCATCAAAATCTGACTTTGATTTCCATCCATATTTTTTTGCAATTTTTGTGTCAAGGACTTTTCGTTTAGTTCCGTCCAATTCTTCTTTCATATTATAAATAATTTCTATGTCGTTTGCCTCAAGTAAATTTTGTATTTTTCGCACATAATTTGATATTTTCCTTTCATATCCAGATCCAATATTTATTAGATTTTCTTTAATTTTTTTATTCAGGAAATAAATACAAGCATCCGCTAAATCATCAACATACATGAGTTCACGTTTTGCCTTTCCAGTACCCAACAAAATTAATTTCTTTTTATTTGTTTTTTTTGCTAGATAAATTTTATGAATTATTCCGGGTAGAAAATGTGAATTAGTAAGATCAAAATTATCATTAACACCAAATAAATTACAAGGCATAAGTGATTTATAATTTAAATTGTATTGTTTGGAGTAGTTTTCACATAGTTTAATTCCTGCAATTTTAGCTAGTGCGTATGGTTCATTTGTTGGCTCTAAATAATTTGATAGTAGATCGGTCTCTTTAATTGGGCGAGAAAATGTGTTTGGATATACACAACTCGAGCCCAAAAATATTAAATCTTTTATACCATTTTTGAATGAAGCATTTATTATATTGGACTGTATCATCAAGTTTTCATATAAAAACTCTGATCTATATGTATTGTTAGCAATAATTCCGCCGACCCTTGCAGCAGCTATAATGACACAGTCAATTTTATGTTTGGCAAAAAAATTTAATACATTTCTTTGATTAGTTAAATCTAATTTATTTTTATTAATAGTTATAATATTTAAAAATTTTTTGTCTTTTAGTTTTCTTAATATCGCTGATCCTACCATGCCATTATGACCAGCTAGAAAAATATTTGATTTTTTGTTAATCACTTAAATTAATCTTATTGTTTAACATATCCTCTATTAAGGTATCTAGGTTATATTTTGGCTTCCATCCTAATTTTAATCTTGCTTTTTTACTATCTCCTCTCAAATAAACTACATCCAATGGTCTAAAGTATTTTTTACTTATTTCTATAATTGTTTTTTTAGTAATCTTACAAATACCCTTTTCATTTATTCCTTTTCCCTTCCAAATAATATGAAAATCTAATTTTTTACAAATTTTATTAACAAAATCTTTAACAGAACAAATTTGCCCTGTAGCCAAGACCCAGTCATCAGATTTAGCATGTTGCAAAATTTTCCACATTCCCTCAACATAATCTTTTGCATGCCCCCAATCTCTAATAGAATATAAATTTCCTAAATAAAGTTTATTTTTTTTTCCACTTTTAATCTGCTTCAATCCTTTCACAATTTTTTGAGTTACAAATGTTTCACCTCTTCTTGGACTTTCATGATTAAATAAAATTCCATTTGAGGCAAAGATGCCGTAAGACTCTCTATAAATTTTTGTTATCCAATGCGAATATATTTTAGAGGCTGCGTAAGGACTTTGAGGAAAGAATAAAGATTTCTCATTTTGAAATTTATCTTTAGTATTCCCAAACATTTCTGAAGTTCCTGCCTGATAAAATTTCGTTTTGTTAATTAATTTTGCAGATTTGATTGATTCTAAAATTCTTAAACTACCTAATGCATCAACGTTTGTAGTATATTCAGGATTATCAAAAGAAACTTGGACATGAGATTGTGCTGCTAAATTATAAATTTCATTAGGTTTAATACTGTTAATAAGTTTAAAAACTAACAATGAGTCAGAGATATCACCATAATGTAAAAAAAAGCTTTTATTTTTTTTAAATGGATCTTGATAAATATGATCAATTCTTTTTGTATTAATTGTTGATGCTCTTCTAACAACTCCATGAACCTCATATTTTTTTTTTATTAGTAATTCTGCCAAGTATGAACCATCTTGTCCAGTAACACCGAAAATTAATGCTTTTTGTTTTTTCATATATCAATTGTATAATCTTTTTTTTAGAATAAAAAAAGATAATGATAAACTTTCTGATATTATCTCTAGTAATATTTTTTTCAATTTTTACAATATTGATTTCTATTTCTTTCGCAAAAAAAGTAAAATTAATTGATTTACCTAATAATAGAAAAACTCATAAGATTAATGCAAAACTCATTGGTGGAATTGTACTCATATTAAATTTCTTTTTGCTTGTTTTTTTACTTGATTTGAATAGCAAATTGAGCAATTTATTAAATTTTTCTATTTTAGTTGGTTTAATAGGATTAATTGATGATAAGCATACTCTAAAAGTTTCAAATAAGTTAATACTACTTTTTTTTCCAATCATTTTAATTATATTAGACGGATATACTCTTACAAATCTTGGAGAATATAATCTTATCGGAAAAATAAATTTAGGATCATTTGCAATTATTTTTACAATTCTAGCTTCTTACTTATTAATAAATGCAACAAATTATATAGATGGCAAAGATGGTGTTTTGATAAGTATTTTTTTCTTTATAAATTTAAAACTTATTTTCTTAATATATAACACAGAGGAAATATCAAAAGAACTCTTAATCTATATTGATTTAATTTTGATAATTTTATTTTTCTTCAATATAACAAATAATAAAAATTTCAAAATCTTTCTTGGAGACTCTGGTAGTTTAACTATAGGTTTTTTTTTAAGCTTTATTCTAATTTATCTTGCTAATAACAAATTAGCACATCCAATATTATTAGCTTCCACAGTAACAGTAATAGTGTTTGATTTTATTTGCATATCTATAGAGAGACTATTCAAAAATAGTGGCAGAATTTTTAAACCTGATAATAATCATATTCATCACCTAATTTATAATAAAACTGGTTCAAATTTAAAAATGTTACTTATTATAAATTCAATTAACATTTTATTTTTTTCAATAAACTACTATTTATTTACAGTTTATAGTCTTCTTGCTATGATTTCTTTTATTGTTGAGTTTTTTTTATTTTTAAATTTAAGAAAAATTTTACTTAAATAATTTTTTTACTTCTTCAAAGGAAAATCCTGATAAATCTTTTTTTGAAATTTTAAAATTCTTATTTTTTTTAATTTTTCTAAACTTTTTGTCATTAAAGGATAGGGTACATTCATATTGAGGGTAGTAAAAATCAGTACATTGATAAACTATTTTCACATTATTGGTTAACGTCAAAAACCCATGACCAAAACCAGGGGGTATCCATATCTGCTGATTTTTTTTTTCTGACAATATTACATTATCTACCTTTCCAAAGGTGCTAGATTTTTTACGTAAATCAATAACTATATCTTTAATTTTTCCCGATATAACAGTTAGCAGTTTTCCTTGTGGCTTTTTAATTTGAAAGTGAATCCCTCTAAAAACATTTTTTTTTGAAAAAGAATAGTTAGTTTGAATAAAGTTCTTTTTAATTAATTTATTATATTTATTTTGATGAAAGATTTCACTAAAAAATCCTCTTTTATCTATAAAAATTTTTACATTAAAATAATAGCAGCCATTTAGTTTGGTTCTTTTTATTTCCATTATATTTTTTTTATATAATTTCTTAAATACTTATCTTTTACACTTTCAAGAATTTTGGATTTATCTACCCATTTATTTCTAATTGATATTTCTTCTAGAAGACCAATCTTAATTAAGTCTTGTTCTTGAGCATTTTTTATAATATTTCCGCTTTCAATTAATGAGTCAAAAGTCCCAGCATCTTTCCATATGGTAGATCTACTTAACTTTACAAAACTTAATTTTTTTTTTTTTATATATAAATTGTTCAAATCAGTTATTTCTAGCTCTCCTCTTGTCGATGGCTTTAATTTTTTTGCTAGTTTGACAATATCATTGTCATAAAAATATAATCCTGTAACAGCTAATTCAGATTTTGGTTTTTTTGGTTTTTCAACTATTTTTTGTAATTTTTTATTTTTTTTATCAAAATATGCAACACCAAATCTTTTTGGATTAGATACATTTTTAAGAAAAATCATACTCCTATTTGACTTGTTTGCATCTATGAGTATTTTTTGTAAACCAGATCCAAAAAAAATATTGTCTCCTAATATTAATGCAACTGGGTCTCTATTCAAAAATTTTTCTCCAATTATAAAGGCTTCTGCTAGACCGTTTGGTTTTTCTTGTATTGCATAAGAAATCTTTATACCTAATCTTTTACCGTCCGATAAATAATCCTGAAAAGAATTTAAATCTCTTTTATTACAAATTATTAAAATATTTTTAATTTTAGCTAGCATTAAAATGGACAATGAATAGTTAATCATTGGTTTGTCGTAAACTGGTAACAAATGTTTTGAGATGTACTTTGTTGTTGGATTTAATCTTGATGCAGACCCACCAGCTAAAATTATTCCTTTTCTCATTTATCCAATCCTTCTAAGCTTAAATTTTTTTTTTTTTAAATTTTCAATCCAATTAGAATTATTTAAATACCACAATATTGTTTTATAGAGTCCATTATTGAAATCTGTATTTGGTTTCCAGTTTAATTTTTTTTCAATAAAAGAAGTATCAACACTATATCTTAAATCATGACCTGGTCTATCACGTACAAATTTTATATGTTTAATAAACTTAATTTTAGAACTTGATTTTTGAATTTGGAAATATATTTTTACTACCATTTTAACTAAATCTATATTTTTAATTTCATTTTTTCCTCCAACTAAATATGTTTCACCTGATTTTCCTTTATTTAATACTTTATCGATAGCATCACAATGATCCTCAACAAAGAGCCAATCTCTTACCTGATCTCCCTTACCATAAATTGGAATCTTCTTATTATTTATTAAACATATTATTGCGTGTGGAATAAGTTTTTCAGGGTATTGATTTGGACCATAATTATTTGAACAATTAATTATTACAGAATTAATATGGTAAGTTTTTTGCCAAGCACTGACTAAGTGATCGGCACTAGCTTTGGATGCTGAATAAGGAGAGCTTGGATTAAATTTACTTTTTTTATTAAATTTTTTTTTAGTCTTACCTAAATCTCCATAAACTTCATCTGTAGATATATGAACAAATTTAATATTTTTATTTTTTCTTACCGTCTCTAAAAGATTATAAGTACCAGTTATATTTGTTTGCAAGAAATCTTGGGGATTTTCAATTGATCTATCAACATGTGATTCAGCTGCAAAATGTATAATAGCATCTGGATGAAATTTTAATATTTTTTTTTGTATATTTTTATTTGAAATATCTTCATTTAAGAAATTATAATTTTTGTTTTTTTTTATACTACTCAGATTATCTAAATTTCCAGCATATGTGATTTTATCAATATTTAATATTTTATAATTTTTTAATAACGATTTTTTTATAAAATTACTTCCAATAAATCCTAAGCCTCCAGTTACAACTAATTTTTTCATTTATTAAACTCCTCTAAGATAGTTTTTTTTAAAGCTTCTTTTAGTGTATATTTAGGTCTGTAGCCTAATAAATTAGCAGCATATGAAGAGTTAATTAAAAATTTTTGAACTCTTATTTTGCTAATTCTAAATTTTCTATTAAGTATTATTGAAAAAAAATCAAAAATACCAGCCACTAAAAAAGCTACTATATGAGGAATATAAATTAATTTAGTTTTAATACCAAATTGTTCTCTAATAAATATTACTAATTCCTTCAATGTAATTTGAGGTTCATCTACATAATTATGAAGACTGTATTTTTTGTTACATGATAAAAGATATAATGTAAATCCTACTAAGTTTTCTACATAAGCAAGGGATTTGATGTTTTTTCCATCACCAACCATAAAAAAGGGCCCTTTATATATTTGAGAAATTAAATTATAAACATTACCTCGATTGAATTTACCAAAAACAACAGTTGGTCTTATTATTGTTAATTGATTGTCTTTTAATAAGTTCATCCAATTAATATATATATCTTCGGCGGCTTTTTTGGACTTTCCATAATAATTGTAAGGATTTGAACTAGTTAATTCATCAGCAAATGGTTTGGCTTTTCCATACACAGCAACTGAACTAAAAAAAATTATTTTTTTACTATTTTTAAGTTTTGCAACATCACAAATGTTTTTGGCACCTTGTTCGTTAACTAAATAATAGTCTTCAATTTTTTCATCATCTCTATGAGCTGCTGCTAAGTTGATTATTGTAGCATTCATAGGAATGTGTTCGATCAAAGTACTTTTATCTGTAATATCAACTTTTTTTGTAAAATCTGCAAATTTTGGGTTGATCTTTAAATCTAAAATTTTAAAGCTTATTTTATGTTGCTGAAATTTTGTTGCTAAGTAACTTCCAATAAAACCAGAGCCGCCTATTAAGATAATCATATAATATATTTTTTAAATAATTTGGGATAGTAATTTTTTTTATTAATTTCAATATATTTATCTTTATAAAATTTTGACATATTACAATAATATAAATCTTTATCATTATTAATTTTAAAAATTTTATTCTTTATTACTTTTTTCTTATTAAAAAAATTTAATACTTCACCAATTTGAATACTTTTATTATTAAAAAGATTCAATTTGTTGAATTCGTTTTTTTTTAATTTTAATTTTTTCACAGATTTTACTAAATCATCTACATCTAAAAAGTTTCGATAAAAATTTTTATAAATAATTATTTTATTATTTTTTTTTAAATTTTGTTTTAAAAAATTAAATAATGTAAATTTATTTTTAGAGTTGCCAATTAATTGAGGTAATCTAATAATTAAAACATTTTTTTCTTTAATTAATAATTTTTCCAAATTAATTTTATGATTAATGTATGGTGTTTTTATCTTTCTAAAAATATCTAAAGTGCTAAAATATATAAGTCTTTTTGTCTTCTCTTTTTTTAAAATTTTTTTTAATAATTTTTTTTCCCTTTGAAATTCTTTTAAATTAGCATTTTTTGAATTTGCAACACCCGATGCAAAAATTATTACATTTTTAAAATAATTTTTTTCATTTCTAAATGCACTTGCTATTAATCCATTTCCAATTATCATAGCTTTTTTCGTAAAAAATTATTATAGAATAAAAATTTTATCTTATTGGGTAACGCATGTATTATTATTCTTAATAAACATACAAATAAAGAAATAAATATATTAGTTAGATTGCAAGATAATAATATTTTTTGTAATTTAATTTCAGAAAAAATATATTTAATTCCTCCTCTTCTAGCATGCATTCCATCGGTTCTAGCAGTAACAACAATTTTGTTCATGTTGGCAACTTTAGCACCATGGTAAATAAACTTACACCAAAGAGCATAGTCTTCTTTTAAATATAAATCTGGATATCCACCTATTTTTTTTACGAAAGCAGTTTTATAAAAAACTGTCATATGATTAAATGGATTTCGATATTTAATTGATTTAACTATATTTTCATGACTACATGGAACTTCTTTTAGGAGTGAATACTTTAATCTACAATCTAACTCTCTTATTTGACCACCAAAAAGGTCATAATCAAAGTTCATAAATTTTTTTGAGTTCTCAAATCTATCTGGTTCACACAAATCATCACCATCCATTCTTGAAACCCAACATGTTTTTACTTTTTCTATCCCCTTATTTAAAATATTTGCAAGACCAACTTTTTTACTTTTTAAAATTTTGAAATTGTATTTTTTTTGCTCTAATTTAATTAAACTATAAAAGTTAGAAGTTAGTTGCCCATCTACAAGAATAATTAAATCATCAGGAACAACCGTATTATTATAGATACTAAATAATACCTTAGGTAAATTTTGTTGTAAATCGCTTCTTTGATAAAGGGGCAAAAGAACAGTAAATGTTTTATTTATATTTTTATCCACGATTTAAGAGTTAAATTATTATTAATATTATCAATATTTTTCACAAACCATTTTTTAGGACAGATAATAATTTTTTTTTTGTTAGAAGATAAATAAGATGCCCACCAGGAAAAAGTGCTATTGGATATTATAAAATTTTTACATTGAGACATTAAAAAAAAATCATGGCAATCAGTTGCATCATTAATAAATTGGAATTTTTCTTTTTTTAAAACTTTTTTTATAATTAAAGTTGAGTAGTTAATATCATTTGTGAATATAAAAAAAAAAGGATTCTTAATTTTTTTTTTTATCAACAAAATAGCTTTTTTATAATATTTTTCATTTAAAACTAAATATTTTTTTTTCGATTTTCTAGATAAATAATCTCCACCTCTAATATGAATACTAACTGAATTTTTATTATTAATAATTATTTTATAATTTTTTATTTGATAAAATTTTTTTTTAAATACCAAAATTTTTTTTAATTTTTTTAATTTAATTTGAATAAATTTCAAATCTTGAAAATACCCATATTGTTGAATCTTTATATTTTTTTTTGATAAATCAAAAAAATTTTTTTCACAGATAATATTTTTTGAAAGATTGAATCTTCTTAGCAAATTTAAATAATAAATTTTTATTTTTAAAAAAAATTTATTTCTAATTGTAAATTCATTATTAAAAAAAATTGTATTTTTTTTTAAATTAAACAAATCATAAATTTTTGATTTATGATAGCTTCTAAAGCCATAAATTAATCCGTAATCAAAAACTATTTTTTTTTTACTTAAATCTGCCAACTGTAATGCAGCAATATATTGAAAAAGTTGATTGCCAATACCTCCAAATAAATACGATTTTATCATTTAAAAAATTTTTTATAAGTAAAACAAATTTTTATTTTGTTATATATTCTTATTGATACCCAAATGAAAATATCAAATAAATTTAGAAAAGAAAATTTATTATTTAGATTAAATTTTTTTTTTATAAATTTAATTTCCAACCTGTTAAGCGAACTAATTCTTTCTTTTAAGCTAGATGTTAAGGAATGTTTATTTAATTGATCGGAATAAACAAAAATTTCATCCGTAAAAATCCATTTTTTAGAAGATAAAAAAATTTTTATGTAATACTCAACATCCACAAGCCAATAAAAAGAAGCATTAAATAAAATTGGATTTAGTTTGAACTTTGTAATTATAGAAGAAGTTGGACCAAGAAAATTTCTTTTCAGGATATAATAAAAATTAAAATCAAAAAAAAATTTTCTTTGTTTTGCTGTTGTGTGGATTTTATTGAAAATTTTTTTTTTCTTTATAAGAACGGTAGAGCAGCTAATTACATCTGGATAATTATTATTTTTTATTAATGATGATAATTTTATAAAAAAATCTTTACAAAAATATTCATCTTGATGAAGAATGATTATATAATAAGAATTTTGATTCATAAATTTTGCTTTTTCTTTTAAATATTTTAGTTGATCAATTACTCCAAGATTCCAGTTGATAGCTGCCGCTTTAACAGGTCTATTTTTATAATATTTAATATTCAATAAAGTATTCTTATTTTTATATATCAAATATTTATTATAAATTTTATTATTCTGAGTATTATCATAAATATTAATTAAAATATTTTTTTGTAATTTTGGTAAACTTTTTAAAATATTTACAAAACCAATATCATAGTAAAAAGTTGGAATTATAATGTTAAAATAAATCATTTTAATAAATAAAAGTAGTTTTTTAAAAAAAGTAAATAATTAATAGATAAATTGTAAAAATTTAAAACAATTTTCTCTTTTAGAGATTTTTTATCAAAAAATAAAAATAACATAATAAAGCTAAAAACTCCATATACTCTTAAAGTTGCTTCACCTATATATAATCGGCTATTTGTCAAAGTAAAAAGTCCCACACTTAATAAAAAATAAAATAACATTTTTAAATATAACTCTGAGAAATTTTTTGATTTGTTGATTAAAAAATTTTTATTTTTTTGATTAATGTACAAAATTAAAAACATTGGAATTATACAATATAAGGCAGCTCTATAATAACTCAAAGGCATATAAAAAAATTCAGAGTTTCTAAGTGAATTATAATTTATATAATAAAAACTATATACAAGTAGTATGCTACTAATAACTAAAACTGGTAACTCAAAATATTTTTTCCTTTTAAGAAAAAATAAAAAATATGTAGCGTAAAAAAATACTGTGGCAACTAAAAGATGTGTAAAGAAGGCTGAAATAATAAGAGCAATTGATAATTTATATTTTTTTTCTAAAAAATAAACAAACGAAGCAAACATTAACAAAATACACATGCCTGCCCTTAATCTTATCAGCAAGTATTCGAATGAGAATAAAAAAATAAAAAAGAATAAAAAAATTAAAAACAATTTTAACGAACTTAAATTAAAGTTGCTATGATATTTTAGTAATTTAAAAGCTATGTAAAAAAAAAATAGATAATTTAATGTAAAAATTAATTTAATATGTAAAACAATTGAAATACCTGTTTTATCTAATAAAAAATTTATACCATCAAAAAAATATTCCCTTGTATTTCTTAAGAACCATAATGGATTTTCCAGTCTATTAAGATACGCGTCATAATCAGTAGAAAAAGAAGTATCTAAAAATATTAATGATAAAAATACAGTAAAAAAAATAAATACGAAAATTGCTTTTATTTTTTTAAAGTTCATTTATTTATGACTAATCTTGATTTGATAAACATGATAATATTAGCTAAGAACAATGATAAAATTGTTGCAAAAATTGCTCCTTTTGCTTGATATTCCAAAATAAAAAAATAATTAAAAATAATATTTATTATAAAAGTAAATAAATAGATTTTAAAAATAAAATTAGCATTATTAGTCATCATTAAGATGATTTCACTAAAATAGAATGGGCTCATTACCACAAAATATATAAGTAGATATATAGAAATACTCAAGCTCTCTTCATAAAAGGATGGAATAAAGGCACTGATTATTTTTTTAAAAAAAAAAATATAAAATATAAAAAATAAAAAAGAAAATATTGCCATACTAAATCTAGAAAATATTAAAATTTTTTTACTATTTATAAATTTTTTAGCTTTGCTATCTCTGGAAATTATAGTTTGAATAAAAGGATTTAAACTAGAAATAATTAATAATGGTATATGTCCAACTATAAATGCTAAGTTATATATTGAGACTTGGGGTAAATCTACTAAGTACTCCAGCATTAATACATCTGTTCTAGAATATAATCCATATATTATAGTTGTTATCCCCAAAATAAAAATTTGTTTAAAGCTATTTAGCTTTATTGAAAAATTAAAAAAATTTTTAAAAAAAGTTTTTAATTCTGGAAGGCTAAAGTAAAAAAGAATTACTATAGATAAGAATAAACCAATATTTAATGAAAATAATAAAAGTTTGATATTGAGATATTCAATACTTAAAAACAACAAAATCATAAACGGAAGTCGAATATATGTCTCTGTCAATTGACTTCTTACTTGCTTATCTACTGCAACATTAAATGAAACCAAAACATTTAAAATTATTGATTGAGTTAAATAAAATAAGAAATATATTTTAAATTCTTTTATAATATCTGGATTTATGATTAAAAAAAAAAGGAGTAATAACAGTAATTCTAAGATTATTGGAAAAATAAATGAAATAATAATTAGTGAAGAGATACGATTATGACTCGATATTTTATCACGAGTGGCGGAGATATCTTTTACTAAAAGAATCGGAATACCCATGCAAGACAGTGTTAAGAAAATAGAAATTAAAGATATAAAATAAATATATTGTCCGTAACTTATTTCAGATAATTTGTTTATTATTATTAAAGTTAAAGTTAAATTTAGTAATTTAAAAAAAAAATTGTTTAAAAAATATAATATTTTATTTTTTTTAAATTCATTAAAAAAAATTTTAAAAGTTTTTTGCATATTTTTTTATTTCATTTTCAGTTGATGATACTTTAAATTTTTGTAGTTTTTTTGAAATTCCTAAATAAGAATATTGAGGTCTTTTGGCTATAAAATTTAAGTTTCTGTACTGGTTTTTTTTTATTTTTGATTTTGATTTTGATTTTGATTTTGAAAAAATTTTCTTAATTAAAGCTATAAATTGATAAGGTGAAAATTTTTTACTATCACTAAAGTGTAATATTTTATTTTTTATTTTTTTTTTTATAATATAAACTATAGCATTAGATAAGTTAAAAGCAGATGTTGGACCACTAAAACTATCTGTTAAACCATAAACATTAATATCTTTTTTTAATTTTATGATAATTTTATTTAAAAAAGAGGATTGATTAGCTGAATATACCCATGATGTTCTTAAAATTATGTAATTGTCTGAATTTTTAATTATATAATCTTCACAAAGCGACTTTGTAAAACCATAAAAATTTAAAGGTCTCTTTGTGTCATGCTCTCTATATTTACTTTTTTTTTTCCCATCAAAAACATAATCGCTAGATATATAAAAATATAAAATTCTGTTTTTTTTAATAAAACTTACTAAATTTACAGTTGATAAATAATTAGTATTTAGACAATTCCACATATTATTTTCAGATCCATCTACATCTGTAAATGCAGCTAAATTTAAAATAACTTTGGGTCTAATTCTTTTTATTATTTTTTTAATTTTCTTATAATCATTAACATTTATTTTTTTTTTATTGAGAAATATGTAATTTTTTCCAGTAATTTTCTTTAATTCAGTTCCAACTTGTCCACCTGATCCTAAAACTAGCACTTTATTCATTATAAAAATAAAAATTATACATTATTAGGCATTAAATATACCAAGTTTTTTCTTTGTATTTTGTTGTGGAAATTTTATAACTAGAAATTTCATGTTGGTTCAAAAAAATTAACTTTACAGCTTATTTAATATCTTTACTATAATCCCTACACAGAGATATAATTTAAATAAATTTTTTTAAAATAATATGTTTATCGGACATAATAGAACAATTAGTTATAATTAATTTATAAAATTTGAAACACCTGATATAATACAAATTTTTGAAAAAAGTTTTTATCCTATGGTTTAAAAAAATCTAATATTTTACCAAATTTTCCAAGGAGCTTCACCATTAAGCCATAGTTTCTCAAGGTAATTTTTATCATTTAAAGTATCCATGCATTGCCAAAATCCATTATGCTTAAAGCTACAAATTTCTTTTTTTTTAACTAAAATTTGCATCGGCTCTTTCTCCAACGGGGTATTATCGTCATCAATTAAATTAATTACTTCTGGCCTCATTATAAAAAAACCACCATTTATCCATTCATCTTCTGGTTTTTCTTCAAATTTATTGACCAAATTATTACTGTCAATATCTAAAATTCCAAACCTATTTCGTGGCTTTACAGCCGTTACAGTACACATTTTATTTTTTTTTATAAAAAACTCCGTGAGCTCGTTAATATTTACGTCTGACAAACCATCACCATATGTACAAAAAAAATATTTATCATTTTTTACTAAATCCTTAACACCTCGCAATCTTCCACCTGTTTGAGTTTGTAACCCAGTATCAACTAGAGTCACATTCCAATCTTCTAAAATTTTATCTTCAGCATGAATTAAATTACTTTTTAAATTTATACTTATCTTTTTATTAAATTTTTTATAATTTAAAAAAAAACTTTTGATTATGTCACCTTTATATCCTAGGCAAATTATAAAATCATTAATACCATATGATGAGTAATATTTCATAATATGCCAAACAATAGGCAAGCCTCCTATTTCAACCATCGGCTTTGGTATTTTTTGTGTCTCCTCACTTAACCTAGAGCCATAACCACCAGCAAAGATAACTAATTTCATATTTATTTTTAACCAAATTTTAACGGAAATAGATAGCTTAAAATTTTTTTGATATATCTTTTTAATATTACGGGCATATATTTTCTTATTCCTAAATGATCAAATTTGTTAAATTCAGACAATAAATTATATTTCATTTTATACATATTTTCGGTTTTTGTAAGAGATTTAATAATTTGATTTTTTTTCATTATTAAACCACGATCATCAATCCATTCCCAACCAGGATAATAATTTGAAACAGATGCCCATCGTCTTAGTTTGCTATTATGTCTTGCCCAATATCCAGGTGCAATTACATATGGAATATTGTTTTGCATGTAAATTGGGAAATATGAAAAACTTGAATTTGAAACAATTAAATTTTTTGCTTTATATAAATACATAAAACATTTTTCTATTGATCCTGATATAATTGGATAACCAGGTAAAAGTTTTTTGCAATAATTTGTATCATCAGTAATAATCAAAAACTTTGTTATTTTTTTTTTTATCATTAACTGAATAGCATTTGTCCAATAGTTTTTAGGTAATATTAAATCTGAATGCCTCTTGTATTCCCCTCCTCTAATATTTAAAATACAAGATTTTTTATCTAGGTATACTGAATTAAGTTTTTTTTTATTTTTAAAAAATATATATTTATTAATATCTAATTTTTTTTTATCCAAATATCTTTCATCCTGAAAATATCCCTCTAATAAAGTGTTTTTTTTGATATAGAGAGATCTTTCATCAAAAAAATGAGAGATATAATTTAAATCTTGATCATAATAAAATCTTTCGAAAAAATAATTATCAATCTTTTTTTTTTTTAATTTTGAAAATTTCAAAGTTAGAAAAGATTTTGCAACAAAATTTTTGTAATTTAAAATGATTAGTTTCATATTATTTTTTTTAGCTATATTTAAAGCTGAAGCATATAACCAAAGTTGATTTCCAAGTCCCTGACCTTTTTTAAAATTTATATAAATCATCTAAACATTAGTGGATAATCAGAAATTATTTCTAGCAAATCTCTAGGACATTTAGAAGTTGGGTTAATGGTTATTATTTTTCTACTCTTATCTAAAATATCTTTATTATTTTTTATTTTATTTTTTATTCGATTTGGGAAAAGATAATTTATTATCTTCAGTAAAAATGCAATTTTTGTTCCTGAGTAATTGTAACCACTTAATTTTTCTTTCACATTTTCAACTCCTCCAAAAAGATGGAAATGCCATCCAGCATCATCGTAAATTTTAAATTTCTGTAATGATTTATTCTCAGTATGGTATCTCATAAGATCTATACTTTTATCTTCAAGGTATTGATACTCACAAAGTCTTATACCATACCATTCTTGTGGTAAATATGAGTTAATGTAATACATGAACCATTTTAAACATAATGTGACATGTTCATTTTTAGTTATTAAATTTTGCATCTTTATTTTTGTTAATAAATCTCGGTTTGGTATTTCATCTACATCTCCTAAGATGATATAATCATTAACATTTGCAACTTTTGATACTCCTAAAATTTGATAATCTCTTTGATAAATTTCTCTTTGATATTGAATATCTATATCTATGGCTTTTTTGCCATTATGTTTATGCTCATAACTCTTATGATAATCAGTAAATCTTTTGTCTGGTTTAATAAAATCCTTAAAGTTAGAAGGTTCAGTATCGATTATCTGATGTATAATTTTTTTTTTATACTTGGAAAATCTCTCTTTGTTTTCTTCGAAATATAGTCTTTTTTTATGACCTGCAAAGCTAAGTCTTGCTTCTGTTATGATAAAAAAATCTACAACTGGATACAAGTATCTAATTCTTATTTCCAGAAGATCAAGCTCATTAAAAAAAAGGAAGGTATCAATAAGTTTCATTTTATTTTTTTTTAATGATATACTTGTACATTAATTTATATTGATTTAATTTCAAATGTTATTTTCTAGCTTTAACTTATTTGGTAAACAAGTAGGTCCATTTGATAAATATAAAAAAATAATTTTTTCACAAGCTGGTGAGGAAGGAATTTTAGAATTTCTTCTAAAAAAAATTAAAAATGATAAATTGAAAAAATTAAATGTTGTTGAATTTGGAGCTTGGGATGGAATACATCTAAGTAATACTTTTTATTTCGTAAAAGAATATAATGCTAATGCAATTTATATCGAAAAAGATAAAAAGAGATTTATTGATCTATTAATGACGGTCTCAAAATATCCCAAAATTAATCCAATAAATTGTGGAATAAGTCCAAATACTAAATCTAAGTACACTTTAGATAAAATACTAAAGAAATATTTTAATAAGAAAAACGATATAGATATTTTGTCAATAGATATTGACTCTTATGATCTAAATATTTGGAAGTCTTTAAAAAACTATATTCCAAAAATAGTAGTGATTGAAATTAATAGCGAAATGGGAAAACATAAAAAAATTATCCATTCTAAAAAAAACCAATTACCAGGAAGCAGTTTTGCATCGACAGTCGAAGTTGGGATTAAAAAAGGCTATGTTTTAGTATCACATATAGGGAACTGTATTTTTATAAGAAAAGATTTATTAAAAAAATTTAATTTTCACAAAAAATTCGTAAGAAACCCTAAACTATTATACAACGATTATTGGTTAAATATATCACCGTTATTATATTATTTTGAATATATACTTAATTTTTTTATAAAAAATATTTATAAATTTAAAAAGACATACGATTAAATTTATTTTTATAAAATATTTTAGATTGTTTATATAATGAATAAACAAATTTAAAAAATAAAAACATGTTAAATTTAGAAGAAAATTTTATGTCAATCAAATACCTTTCAAACAAAGACAGTAAAATTTCTCTAGATGATATTCCATTCTCACCCAGCCTAGCAGATAAAATTTTTGTTTTTTTAATGAAGATTTTCCTTTTTACTTTACGTAAAAAATGATAATCTGAGGCTATTCTGTAGTTTTCGTTATAATATCCATATTTATTATGTAATTTTTTTTTAATTATCATTCCACCACAATGATTTGAAAAAAAATAACTCATGTTTCTAAAAAAATTTCTAGAACGACTATATCTTTTAAATGATGGAATTTTTTTTTTATAAAAAATATTAGAAATTACATTTAACGTAAAAATATCAGCTATCTTGTCATTTCTTATGTTAATTTCTTTTTCAACATCTTGAATAAGAAATTTATTTATTATAAAATCATCTTGGCCTAAAACCATATAAAAATCATTACAGTATTTTGATTTAATAGCTAGATTAAAAGCATGGTATACACCTTTTGGCTGAACCTCATTAATTATATGAATAAAATTTCTTTTTTTGACCATCTTTTTTAAATCTTTAATCAAATCGAATTTTGCAATGACTATAAAATTAAAATTTCTTCCTTTTAATTTTAATATAGATGTTAAAAGTTTTTTAAAATTTCGATCAATTTTTAATATTGGTGTAATTATCGATAATTTGTTCATTAAACTATTCTTATTATTAATTTTTTAATTTTAAAAATAAATTATTCAAAATTTGAATATTATGGCTTTGTCGCCTCTACATACATCGACTCAGCACCTTTTCTTGGTTTGCCCTCATCATCTATATCCAAGGGATAAAAAGGGAAATCTTTAATTATACTAGTGCTAGCCGAAACCCGTTTAACATCCAGAAAGCCAACTTCTTCTAGTATTTTTTTTAGACTGTAAAAATCCCAAATCCAATGATGACGCTCACCGATACTTGCTAAGCTAATATTCTGATCTCGAAAGGCTGGTGGCAAGACTAATAGAACAATTTTAATCCAGTATTGTTGAATGCGCTGAGTAATTGAAGCTAGAATTGATTTCAAATTTTTAAAAAAAAAATTATAGTTTTGCTTTTGCTGAAAACTACATGGTGTCAAATCATCGCCTGTTCGCTCCCTTACAAATTCGCTCATAAATTTATATTGATCTGGATTACTTTTTATTTTTGAAAAAAAAACTCCTAGTTCGCCTCCACCTTTATTTCGCACACATTGGTCAATCATTTCTAAAACTAAAAAATCTGCTTTTTGATGATCTCCTTGTTTTCGTAAATTGACATAACTGTTTGCCATATTTTCAAGATCAGGCAGCACGAATCGCACTACCCCGCCAGGTTTTAATATTCGTAAAATTTCATTTAAAAAATCATTTACTTTTGGACGAGGAATATGTTCTAAAAAATGAGATGAGTAAACTAAATCAGCTATTTCTTGTTTAATTGGCAATCTTTTAAGCAAGTTTGCTTTTTTTACTGACTCAGATGAATTGACATAATCGAAATTTATCCAGTTGGAATTATCTATAAAAACTTGACCGCAAGCAAGATTTATAAAACAGTATTTCATAACTATATTTTTAATCTAAATTATTAAAATAAGTACTTTAATTTTACCAACTATTCATCACTTTGCAGACTTTTAGACAATCTTCTCTTGTGTGAAAATAGGATATCGGTAAACTTAAAGTCGTATTATGTATTTCCTCAGTTATCGGATAGTCATCCTCTATTAAACCTTTCATCGCTTTTTGTTTGCTAGGAGGAATAGGATAATGTAATCCAGTTTTTATTCCATTTTCTAATAAATAGTCCTTAAGTTTATCTCTTTTATCACATCTAATATTAAATATATGATACACATCATAAAAATCTGGATGCACAACCGGCTTAATAAATTTATCATTTAAATTTTCAATATAAACTTTTGCTAATTTTCTTTTATGGTTATTAATATCATTTAGTATTTTAAGCTTTGCTGACAAAAATCCTGCCTGAAGTTCATCTAGCCTTGAATTATACCCTAAATCATTATTATAATACTTGGTAGATGAACCATAGTTTCTGAGAGATTTAAATTTTTTATCTAAATATTCATCGTCTGTTGTAATTGCCCCTGCGTCACCTAAGGCTCCAAGATTTTTAGTTGGATAGAAGCTGAAACAGCCAACTCCAAAACTTCCTGCCATTTTCTGTTTATATTTTGCACCATGTGCTTGTGAAGCATCTTCGATAATTTTTAAATCAAATTTCCGTGCAATTGTCATTATTCTATCCATTTCACATATTTTTCCATACAAATGTACAACCAAAATTGCTTTTGTATTTTTGGTAATTTTTTCTTCTATTTTATTGATATCAATATTGTAAGATGCAAGATTTGGTTCGACCAAAATAGGTTTAAATCTATTTCTCAAAATAGCTAAAATACTTGCGATATAAGTGTTTGCTGGAACTATTATCTCGGTATCTCTAGGAAACTTATAAACATCCAAGGCCAATGTTAGTGCGTCAAGGCCCGATGCCACACCAACGCAAAACTTTGTTCGACAAAAATTAGCAAATTCTTTTTCGAAGTTAAATACTTGGTTTCCTAAAATATAACTACCGTTTTTTAAAAAATTTTTAAAAATGTTTTTATAATTGTTAAATAATTTTTTATTAACAAGGGCTAGGTTTTCATACTCTATCATTCTGGATATTCTTCATCTATATAATCATTTTTATCATAATATTCTGATGCCATAACTACAAGGCTTGAACCTTTGGAAAACTTATCCATAGTATGCCAATCTTTTGATTCAACTATTAGGCATTTTTCAGGTTCATCTAGAAGAAATGACATATTTTTTATTCCATCATTAATATATATTTCGCACGAGCCTCCTAAACAAACTAAAGCTTGAATATTATTTTTATGTCGATGTCCTCCTCTTTTTTGAGTTACATCATAAATATAATAAATTCTTTTTATCTTAAAAGGAAGCAACTTTTCTATAACTGTCAGACTACCTTTGTTATTTTTGAATGATGGTAAATTGATTAAGTAAGCCATTTTATAATCCCAAAATATAACTTATATTGTAAATATTGTAGGGTTTATAAAAAAATCTACGTAAAAATTTTTTTTTTAAATCTTTTAAGTTAAATTTTTTTATTGTTGTCATATGATAAGAATTATTTCTATCATTAGAAAATAAAATATTTTTTTCAATTGTTTTTAAATGATTTAAATATGGTTTGTATAATATTTTTATATCCTCTTTTCTTAATTCATAACCACCAAGGTCTACTTGGTTTTTATATAAAAATTTAAGATCATGAAAATGATAAAAGATTAGTTCAAAAAGTTTTTCTTCAAGTTTATATTGCTGAATATTCCACGGCGCCACTCCTCCTCCTAGATTTTTTAATACATGCACACCCTCAAATCTAATGGTCCAATCATCAAGGTACTTTTGATCACCAAATTTATTGTTTTCAATTCTGTTATAACACCATGTAATACAATTGTTTCTCCAAAAATTTAGGGCTTTCATACCGTTTATATCATTCTTAAAAGTAACAAACTGGACATTATAAACCCCTCTAGTTAAAGATTGATCATACTTAGAGGTATATCGGTGTTCTGTTATTAAAATTGATTTACCACCCATTTCCTCTATTAGAACATTAGGATCTGAAAAAAAATATATATCAGCATCAAGATACGTGCAGTTTTCAAGATTAAAATTTTGGATGCAGTATTTGATAATTGATGGAGTGCAAGTCCAGAAATACTCTACTTGAGTTCTATGTTTCTTTACCTTTAGCAACTCCTCATCTTCAAATTCATTAAGAGAAATTATTGTTACTAATTCTAAATTTAATTTTTTTAATAAATTATGAGATATTGAATCAAAAGCAAATATATATAGATGAAAATTATTACTATGTTTTTTAAGAGACTCATACATTGCTAATCCTCTAGAAAGGTATTTGCTATCAAATAGAGTACAATAGTGGTTCATTTTAGAGTTTATTTTACTATAAATAGATTTAAAAAAATAATTAAAAAATAAAAAAGTTTTTATATCAAGTCTTTCTCGATGATATAATGATATAGTTATTTTTTTTGCATTATAATACCTTTAAAAATACATTCTTTATTTTCACCATCAAACGATTTAAAAATTTCTAAAATTTTGTAACCACTTTTGATAAAGTAATTAGTAAATTCTAATTCATCAAAAAACCAACAGGGGTAACTTGCTTTATATATTTTAGGATTGACGACTTGTAATTTTATTTTTTGTTTAGTCTTGCTAAATGGTGTTCTGTCTATCACAATAGTTTCAAAATTATTTTTTAAAAGCTCATCAAGTAACTCATAAGGTTTTTTGATATATTGCAATACACTTGAAAGTAACAAAACATTTGGACTTTCTTGCTTAGCACAACTTTCTATATCATAATAAAATTTTAGTTTTTTATCCTCAAAATTAGTTTTGCCACTATCTACAAAATGTTTTTGCTCAACAATATTCCATGAGACAAATTCAAGTTTATCTAAAAATTTTTTGTTTTGAAAATATGTGGTACCTAAACTTCCTCCAAAATCAAGCAATTTTAATTCTCCTCTATTAATTCCAGCAGCAAACATTAGACCTGCTAATAATGGCCATGAATATTGAATTTCATCAAAAATAAACGAGTCACGTTCATAAGTAGCTTTGCCATTTTTAACTTTAAGCGCTGATTCTTTTACTTTTTTAAGTATTTCTACAGTATCGTATTTTGTAGAATTATTTTCTGCCTCTTCCCAAGTTTCATAGTCATCAAAACTACCAAAATTTTTACTATTGTATAAATGATATTTATTAATAAATATTTCAGGAATTAAACTTTTTAATAATTTCTTCATTTACAGTATCTTATGATTTTAAATTTTATTTTTTGAATAAAACTCATCTTCATACTTCTGAAAAAATTTTCTATTTTTTTTTGAGAAACCAAATCTTCTTGGGCTGGTATTTTAGAAAATTTAAATTTATTAACTAAATTTATTTTATACAAATTTGTTTTAGTTTTAGTATGTGTGCTATCTTTGCCAAATCCTATATTTTGCACATAACTTTGTCCAGGATAAAGGGTGATCATATTTTTTAAAAAAGCGCTAACATACCATCTTATTGCCCAGGAATCAATTTTGCCCTCAATTTGATTTTTTAACATTGATGTGTAGTCATAGGTTCCATTAAAATTTAATTCTCTTTCAATATTTTTTTTTTTTATTTTGTCTAATAATTTTTTTCCATCTCTTTCAAATATAGACCACTTATTATTCCATGTAGCCCACCCCCAACAATCAGCACCTTTTATAAAAAAAGTTTCTGGCAAATTAGTTATAGGGTAAATGTAGCCATGTATAGAAGCTACTTTTGGTTCATTTTTATACGCCTCTAAAGCCTCATTCATAAACCTCAAAAAATAACGGCTTGTTACCAAATCATCTTCAAGAACAATTATTTTGCCATACTTATTAACAATTTTTGTCACAGCATTTATAATAGATGGAGCAAGTCCTGTGTTCACTTTTCTTTTTATTGTGATAATTTTTTTAAAGCCGCCTATATTTTTAATATACTCTCGAACTTTGGCTACTTTTTCCAAATCATTTTCATTTTTAGCTGCGTCAGAATAAATAAAAAGTTCACTTTTGTTAGCTAGCTCATTTTTCTGTAAGGCCTCTAAGGTTCGCTTAGTAAAATTTAAACGATTATAAACAAATAACACTATTGGGGCTAATTTTTTTTTCAAAATTTACTCTTATATAAAATTAATTTACAATAAATTTTACTTATATATTTTTTTTATTCAGGTCCAATAATTAAGAATTAATTTACTTTAATTATGCTCTTATAAATATAATAATTAGCGATACAAACAATCCCAGTATAAATCCAGCTACCACAAAGACTAAAGTTGACTTAGAAGTTTGTTTTGGAAAAGACGCTTTTTCTATTAAAAGATTATTTAATGTCAAATTACTAGCATCGTTTTTAAGTTCATTTAAATAAATGAGCTTTTGAGATAATATTTTTGTACCATCATAAAATAATGCATTAGATTCTCTCATCAAAGAAGGTAAAGAATAATCTCTATTAAAAGTTTCTAAAATTAATTTTTTTAATTCAATATCTTCTAAATTAGCGACCATATTTATTAATTTTTCATTTAATTCAATAGATATTTTTTCAGCTTTTTGCATCGTAAAAAGCGCATAGCCATTGTTGGCATCCAATATAAATTTTAACATTGGATCTTGTAATTCTATTTTTTCAGCAATTTTTAAATTTTGTTTATAATAATTAATTTTATTATTTATGGTGGTTATTAATTGTTCTTTAAAAATTTTTTCTGTTTTTTGTTTGGTAAAAATAACGTAATCATTTAAAAAATCTTCTCCTTGAAAACTTTTTTCAAAACTAAAGGTATATTTATTTTTCTTCAGAATGAGTTTCTCCTCAAAGTATTTTCTTATATCAATATTATTTTCTTTTAATGAGGATTTTAGTTCATTAATTTTATTATTTTTTTCTATAAATTCTAATAAATTATCAAATGATAATAGATTTAATTTCAACTCTTTATCAAAAGATTTTTCAAATTTTTCTTGTAAATAAAGATTATATTTAAAAAATAGAGTCTCTGGGGTATTTCGAAGTGTAACATCTGTTTCATAAATTTTTGGTTGAAGCATACCATAAATAAATCCTGCTACTAGGAACGTTAAACTAAAAAATAAAATTAAAAACTTTTGCTTCCAAAAATATAGAATAATTTCTGAAAGATTGATTTCATCATCTTGAAGATTTGTTTTTTTTTTACTCACTATCTAAATATTATACTTATACATATTAATAATAAATAGTTTATTACCTTAATGTTAAATATAAATTGGTAATTTTTTTATTTTATTAATAAAACTTACCTAATCTAAACTATTGTTTACTGATATTATAAAAACACCTTCACCAGCTATAATTTTATTACCATCATCAGACTTTTTAACTTAATCAAAAAATAACTGTCTAGTTTATACCTATGAATAATATTTTTATAATTGATTAACTATTAATTAAGGAATTTATATATTATAATTTATAAATTAATGTATTAACAACAAACATGAATAATTTTGAAAAAAATAGCACTCTTTTAGTTACTGGGGGAACGGGATCTTTCGGAAAATGTCTTGTCAAGAATGTACTTAATTCTAACTTGGCAGAGATAAGAATTTTTAGCAGAGATGAGGAAAAGCAAGATAAAATGAGAAGTGAATTTAATAACCCTAAACTCAAATTTATTATAGGAGATATTAGAGACTTTAATTCAGTAGATTTAGCAATAAAAGGGGTAGACTATATTTTTCATGCGGCTGCTTTAAAGCAAGTTCCTTCTTGCGAATTTTTTCCAATGGAAGCAATTAAAACGAATGTTTTGGGTATTAATAATCTTATTGAATCCTCCGTAAAGCATCAAGTAAAAAGACTAATAGCGTTAAGTACAGATAAATCTGTTTATCCAATAAACGTCATGGGTTTAACTAAAGCATTGATGGAAAAAATTGCCCTTTCAAGAACTATGCTTGATAGTAATCTAAAACCAATTATCTGCATTACTCGATATGGCAATGTGATGGGTTCAAGGGGATCTGTTATACCTGCATTTATCAAAAAAATTAAAAATAATGAAACACTTACAATAACAGATAAGAATATGACAAGGTTTATGATGACTTTAGATGAGGCAGTTAAACTGGTATTATTTGCATTTGAAAACGGTAACCAAGGAGATATTTTTGTTCAAAAATCTCCCGCAACTAATATTTTTATACTTGCTCAAGCATTATGCAAAATTCATAAGGTTAAATTAGACTATAAATTAATTGGACCAAGACATGGTGAAAAAAAACATGAAGTTTTGATTAATAAAGAGGAGATGTCTAAAGCAATCGATATTGACGATTATTATAAAATTCCAAAAGATCAAAGAAATATCTATTATGAAAAATATCTATTTGAAGGCATAAAAGAAATTGACAAAGTTATGGAATATACTTCTGAAAACACTAATCAGTTAAATATAGATGAAATGATTAAAAAAATTAATGAAATGAAAATTTATAGCTAATTGCTATGAAATCACTATTTATAATCGGAACAAAAGGCATGCTTGGCAGTTGTGCCTATAATTTTTTTAAAAAAAAAAATAAAGTTTATTTTACAAATCAAAATGTCAATAAATATAATTATAACTTCTTAATTAATAAGATTAACAAATGTAATCCTGACTTTGTTTTGAATTGCATTGGTAGAATTAAACAAAAAAAATATAATATTCATGATCTTTATTTTATAAACTCTTTTTTTCCCATAGCGCTAGCATACAAATTAAACCCAAAAATTATTTTGATAAATCCAAGTACCGATTGTGTTTTTAGTGGCAAAAATAAAATTGGCTACAATACAACTTGTAAATTAGATGCATTTGACGATTATGGAAAATCAAAAATAATTGCAGAACAATCACAATACTTAAGGAAAAATATATTAATTCCTAGAACATCAATCATAGGTTTTGAGAAAGCCAAAATTAAACATAGCTTACTTGAATGGGCATTATCAAAAAAGAAAATAAAAATTAATGGTTACAAAAATCATTTTTGGAATGGCATAACTACTTTAGAGTGGTGTAAAATAATATATAAGATAATAAATAAGAAAGTTATAATTAAAAATAAAGTATTTCAAATAGGTCAAAAAAATAAGATCTCAAAATTTTATTTACTAAAAAAAATAAATCATATTTATTTAAATGATAAGAAAATTATTTACCCTATTAATACAAGTTATATTAATAGATATTTAAAGCCTGATATTTTTTCGACAGATATTGATAAACAACTCTCAAATTTAAAAGATTTTTATGACAAAAAAAATTATAATTAGTGATTATGGTTGGCTTGAAACACCTATTGAGAAAAGTTGGATAAAAAAATTATCAATAAGCTACTTAATTCTTGATAAAAAACACAGACTACCGATGAGCTCTAAAGTAATCCATCAAAAAAATGTTGGTCAGAACATTTATGATATTTTTGATTATATATATCAAAACTATAATAACCTTGAGGAAATTCTTATATTTTGTAGGGCTTGTATTATGTTTCCTAAAAATAGACCGAGACCAAATTCAAATGGAAATTGTTCAGAGGATAAATTTTTTAATCTTATAGAAAATGAAAATTTAACAGAAATACACGACTATGAAACGCAATATCATGATGGATACTCATCTTACATAGGCGAGTATGGTGAATTTAATGAAATTAATACATCTTGGTATTTAAAAAAACACCGGGCTAGATATTTTTATACCTTTAATCATTTTATGAATTTTATATTTTCAAATTATTCAAATCTTAAATATGTTAGATTTTCCCCAGGTGGAGCTTATGTTGTTCCCAAAAAAAATATTCTTTTTTATAGTCGTACTTTCTATAAAAATATAAGACGTT
>MDTB01157618.1_pt1 | contig 31578 bp, 36 predicted proteins | sample 811161 | NCBI WGS metagenome assembly MDTB01 (sample SAMN05326650, study PRJNA326480) | marine metagenome | isolation source: seawater | place: Mediterranean Sea | collected 2009 | reverse complement strand
GTTCAAAAAATTCATTTTAATATTCATAATTTGAGAAATTTTGGAACTCTACCTTTTGCAGGAATTGCCAGAATAGCTTTTATTACTACTAAAATTCTAAAATCTTTTGTTAAATTAAAAGTTATAAACTCAACTGATTTAGCACAATTCTATGAAAGTATTGATTTATGCACTAATGACATTTTGAATAGTGCAAATAAGGCTTTCTCAAATAAAATTTATAGAAAAAAATTTAATGAAAAGTATGGTCATTTAAGACCATCCACATATTCAATTATTTCGAAAAACTATAAGGAAAATTTCAATAACTATTTTTTAAAAAAAAGAATTAAGTTAAGAAAAAAAAAGGTTTTTTCATTTAATAAAAAACAACTTTTAAAAATGAAACATTTTTTCAAAAAACATAAAATTAATTTACAAATTGATAAATTTTTAAATATCTCAAAAGAGTCAATAAAACTTAGGGAAGAGACTAAACTGATATTTACAAAAGGAATTAACGAAATTTTTATAAATTTAATAAAATTAGGTAAAGAAATGAAAATTAGTAGGGATGATTTACAGTATCTATCAATCAATGAATTTGAAAATAGATATCAAAATCTTGAAATTGAAAAATTGTCAAAATTACTTAAATCAAAAATAAAAAAAAATAAAAAGAACTTTAAAATATTAAAACATATTAATTTACCTGATATTATAACATCACCAAATTCTGTATATCAATTTGAAAAATATCAAATGAAAGGAAATTTTATAACTAATAAAGTAATTACTGGTAACATTGTTGAATATAAAAATATAAAAAAAAAAAAAATTTTTTAAGGATAAAATAGTTATGATTGAAAATGCTGATCCAGGATTTGATTTTTTATTTGGTTTAAATATTAAAGCTCTTATAACTCAATATGGGGGTGTAAACTCTCATATGGCAATTAGATGCTTAGAAGAAAATATTCCTGCATGTATTGGGATTGGAGAAAATAATTATGAAAAGATAAAAAAAAGAAAAATTATTGAATTAAATTGCTTCCAAAATAATTACAAATTATTATCTTAAAATGAAATTTTTAATCACACCATATGTGTATATAAATAATTATAATAAACTATGTTTTTCTATCAATGCAGAGTGGTACGATTTATTCAAAAAGTTTGACTCTAACTTGGATATGATAATCTACGATAATAATATCAAATTAAAAAAAAGTTATCTAAAAAACTATAAAGGTATTATCTTATCTGGTGGTGGCGATATTTATATAAATAAAAAAAATAAATTAAATCTATTAAGAGATAATTTTGAAAAAAAATTGATTACAGCTGCAATTAAATATAAAATTCCTATTTTAGCAGTTTGCCGAGGTTATCAATTGGTAGGAAATAAATTTGGATTCAAACAAAAAAAAATAAATTTTCATAGAAGTACATCACATAATATTTTTTCAAATGATCAAAAAAAAGTTATCAATGTAAACTCATTTCATGAGTACGGTATTACCAAATTAAGTTCAGATTTTAAAAGCTTATTTAAACACCTCGATAATTCAATTGAAGTATGTGAGTCAAAAAGTAAAAAAATACTTTGTCTTATGTTTCATCCAGAACGATTTTCAAAAGATCAAAGATTTGTGAACAATTTAATAAAGCAAACATTTAAAATTTGATGAATATTGTAATAATTGCTGCAGGTAAGGGGTCACGAATTTTTAAAAAAGTAAAAAAAAATAAACAATTAATAAATGTTAAAGATGATATTTTATTGAGAATTTTAGTTAAAAACGCAATTAATTCAGGATTTAAAAAAATATTTATAGTTGTAGGATTTAAATCACAAAATATTAAAAATGCTTTAAAAGAATTTAAACAAGTAATTTTTATAAATAATAATTTTTTTAATAGTAGAGAAATGTTTTACTCTATAATATGTGGCTTAAAAAGATCTAATGATGATACATTAGTTTCTTATTCTGATATCTTATATAAAAAAAACTTATTAGATAGAATTATTAAAATTAAATCAAATAAGATTCATTTACCAGTTAATTTATCTTGGAAAAAAATTTGGAACATTAGAAAAAAAAATATTTATAAAGATGCAGAAACTTTAAAATACAATAAAAAATATGAATTATTTGAAATTGGAAAAAAGTTTAAAAAAAAAGAGGAACCTAAAAGCCAATTTATGGGATTAATTTTTATTCCAAAAAGGAAGATTCCAATAATAATGAATTATTATAATAAAAATAACTATCACAAAATGCAAACTACAGACTTTCTAAATATTTTGTTGATTAATAAAGAAAAAATAAAAGTTTTTCCGACAAAAAGTTTTTGGTATGAATTTGATGACTATGCAGATTTTAACAACTTTAACAAAAAATACAAATAATTTTTTTAAAGATATTTTTAATTTGATTATTTTTTTTTTAAAAAAAAAAAATCACAACGTTTGTTTTTTTAATGAAAAGAAATATACAATTAAATATTTAGAATACTTTATTAAAAAAAAATGTAAAAAAAAAAAAATAATAATATTATCATTCGACAAGATTGATTTTAAAAGCTCGAATTGTATAATTTTATATCTTCAAACTAATTTCTTTAGAGAATTTTTCTTTTTGACAACAAGCTTTAAGTTTTTATATACAACTACACCAAACCTAAATTCATCGTTATTTAAAAAATCATTAAGAAAAAAGACAAAATATATTTATATTCAACACTCTCCTGTAAGTTTATTAAAAGCATATCACGAAAAAGCATTTTTGGAATTTGATGCCATTCAAGTAATTAATACCTATCAATATAAGGAAGTAGAAATTCTGAATGAAATGTATAAAAAAAGAATTAAACCCTTTAAATCAAAATATCACTTTTTAGAAAGTAATAGAAAAAAAAATGAGTTAAAAAAGGACGTTTTAATCGCCCCAACATGGAAAACAAATTTTTATAAAATGAATTATCATCTTACTTTGATAAATTATTTCAAAAAAAAAAAATATTAGCTATGTATTAAGACCTCATCCAATGTCTATAATAAAGAAAGAAGTGTCTCTTTATGAATTAAATCAAGACCAAGTTGAATATGATTTAGATAGTGAATTAAACCTTAGCAAATATTCAAATTTAATCTCAAATTGGTCTGGAATTTTTATTGAATTTGCCTTAGTTAATAAAAGAATGCCATATCATATTAATACAAGCAAAAAATATTTAAACAATATCGACTATAACAATTATGAGACAATAGAGGAATTTGCTACAAGGTCAATAACACATACCCTAGATATAAACAAAATTGATACAGTCAATTTTAAAGATCATACCTTAATCAAAAAATCTGAGGAAGAAAATATTAATTCATTTTATAACGATTTATTTTATAATGACGTCAAGTGCTAAAATTAATAAATTTTTAGATAATTTAAAATTTGATAAATTTAGAAATTTTAGAAAATTTCTATTAAATTTAAAAAATAAAAATTTATCTTCCACTCATGATTATGGTAATGGATATTTTTATCAAAGTTTTGAAAAAATTAATTTAAACGGACTTAGAAAAACACAAACTAGGGTTGATGCTTTAAATTTAAATAATTATATAGAAAATAAAAATGTTTTAGACATAGGAACAAATACGGGTTTCTTAATTATGCAAACAAATTTATTATTCAAAAAATGTGTTGCAATTGATTGGGATAAGCCAAGTATATTGATTGCCAAAGAATGTCAAAAAAAATTAGAAATAGATAATATAAATTTTTTTTGTAAAAACTTTTTAGAATTTGAAAGCGATGATAAATTTGATTTAATTTTATCTTTAGCCAATCACACAACATACGATGGTGGAATTAAAAACTATATCGAATATTTTGATCATATTAAAAAATTTTTAAAAAAAAATTCTATTCTCATATTTGAGTCTCATCATCCAGAGATAGAAAGTGATAGTGAAATAGAACAAATAATAAAATATCTTGAAAATTCATATGAATTAATAGATTCTGGAATTTATAAGTTCAAAAATTATGCTGATGATAATAGGAAATTTTTTGTTTTTAAATTTATTGAATAAAGATTTTATCAAAAACTTTTTTTAAATTATTATTATCTAGAAAACTATAATAGTCTCCAATTTTACTTTTATCTGTCTCTTTTAATTTAATTAATTTGTTTTCAAAAAGTTTTTTAAGGTGCGAAACTCTTAATAGGGGATCAAAAAAACAATACCAAATTCTATAAATATCTTTAATATTATAATCATTATAATTTTCAAATTTAAATTTTGGATATTCATATTTTTCTCTTAATAAAATATCTCCATGATCAATTTTGTCTGTCATAATAAACGATGTTGTTCCAATTGAATTTTTATAAAGTATACTATTTAGTGATCCATCTGCTCCTCTAACCTCTGGTAAATAACCTGGATGAATATGGACGAAGTTTAACTTTAAATTCAAGACATCTTGCAATATCTCATTTCCAGTATTTAAAATATAATTATTTAAGAATTTCTTTTGAGATAAGATGTCAATCAATTCTTTGCTATTTATACTTTTATTTGGAACATAGATTATATCTTTATTCATTCCAAAATTAGAGAATGAATACATATCTAAACAAAAATTTTTTGGCATAAAAAAAAATTCTTCAATTTGAGAAATCAATTTAATAACATTTTTATCTTTTAGAAATTTAAAAGCATAATAATTATTTTTGCTGAATAATTTATATGCATTTATTTTATTGGGTAAAAAAGACTTATCGTTCAAATATAAAAAGTTTTTTATTTGTATATTTTCATTTAAGAAAAATTTTAAATATGCTCTACTAATAGGATTTTCATAGAAAACTATACTAATTTCATCAATATTTATTGTTAGCATTATTTCAAATGAATGTTAATAGAATGTTTATAATTCATTTATGAAAATTAATCTAAAAAATATTTTTACTTCTATAGCTTTATTTTTCTTGCCAGCAGTGAATTTTATTCAAGCTAATATTAATTTAATAGATATTAATATATTTGGTAATCTTCTTTTTATAAATATAATATGTTATATATTAATTTTAATATTTGCTTATCTAATTAGTTTTTTTTCAAAAAAAAAAATTTTTTATTCTTCTTTTATCTGCTTAATTCTCATTTATAATATTTTCTTTTATTTTAATAAAATTAAAATTTTTTTTTTAGATTACACCCCTTTAGCATTCTACCTATCTCTAGCTGCGATAATAATATTAAGTTTAGTAATTTTAAAAATTTTTAAAAATAAAATTATAAGTAAGTTTATAATAATTTATTTTTCACTCAGTTACTTAAGTTTTATTTTTTTATTTTTTTTATCTTTTTTCCACAATAGTGAAGTCAACACTAATTTTGAAAATAAAGCCCAAATTTTTAAAGATGAGAAAATCATGAACAGTAAATCCAATAATAAAAATATTTACGTAATTATAATGGATGGTATGACGTCTTTAGATTATGCAAAAAAAATATTCAATATTAACAATGAAACACATTTACAATTTTTAAAAAAATATGATTATAATTATTACAATTCAAGATCCAATTATAACACAACATATTTAACTATGGCAGCGATACTCCAATTGGATTATATAGTAAAGCCAAATAGTCCCCGATATTTTGATAGATATAATTTTTGGCCTTACCTATTAGGAAAGAAAGAAAAAGAGACGAACTTAATTAGAATATTAAAAAATAATGATTATAATTTCAAGTGGTTTGGAAATATGACAGCTTCTTGTAAAAATTATTCCTATGATAGTAATTTCTGTCCTCCAAATGAAATTAATTCTACCTACTACGTTTTTAACTCTTTTTTTTCAAGTACTCCAATTATAACAATTTTGAGAAAATTTTTTCCTAAAATCATGCTTAGTTATTATGGAAATAAAATTGATGCCATAAGTAACTTTATTAATTCTAATAAAATCTATAAAAATAATTTTACTTTAATACATCATTTGGCTCCACATCCTCCATATATACATAATGCGGACTGTTCTATAAAAAAAAAAATAAATACTAATACAAGTGTTACTTCAGAAAATTCATTTGGATATAAAGATTCTTATTTGTGTTCATTAAAAAAAATTGAAGAATTGATTAAATTTTTAGAAAAAAAAGACCCAAAAGCATTGGTTATGATAAGTGCAGACCATGGATGGAATATAAATAATAATATGCCCGATGAAGAATATGACAAAATAAATGAAAAGACTATAATTTACAATTCTATTAAAGTTGATAAAAAATGTAAAAGAGAATTGCCAGAACTTTTTGACAATATAAACAGCATAAGATTGATAATCGGTTGTGCAATAAACAAAAAACCAATTTTTATCAAATCAGAAACATTTTATGGTTATCAAGAAGAAAATAAACTTAAATTTGGAAAAGTCTATAAATTAAACTAAGGCTTAAGTAATTTAAGAAAATAAAATATTAACTTTCCAAAACAAAATGAGATTAAGTTATCATAAGGCTTATGTTCATTAGGTAAGTTCAACACAAAATTTTTATCTAATAATATCATTTTTTTTGTCATTTTATGAATTTTTTTATTAAAAGTTACATGTTCCACCTGAGACCTCATAATTTTTTTTTTTTCAAGATATGAACTAAGTCTAAAATATCTATAATGATAAATACACATGCCATTAAAAGAGGAAATAGTATAAATATCTTTAGTCTTCGTAATTTTTTTTTGAATATCATAAATAAATTTTTTTCTTAAACTAAAACCAGAAATTAAATTTTTATTAAGTGAAATAATATAAATATTCTTTGTATAAAAATTTTTTTTTCTAAAACTTAAAATATCATAATAGTAAGGTTTAGAATTAGAGGATAAACCGAACAACTTTTTATCAGCTTCTAATTTTTTATTTGACTCGATAAATTTCTTTACACTTAAACTATTTGCAATAACATCATCTAAATCAAACCAACAAACGTAATCAATTTTTTTTTTTATTTTTTTCATTTCAAAATTTAAACTTTCGCGTAAATTCGCCATTTTTTCTAATCTAAATTTAAATTTTTTTGCAAAACTAGTGTCAACTAAAAAAAATTTATTATCTTTTTTTGAAAATTTATTTAATATTTTTTTTGTATTATCTGTTGAGTCATTCTCACCAATTATAAGATAACAATTTTTATATTTTTTCTTAATTTTCTTAAAAAAATTAAGAAAATAACTTAATGTATCAGCTGAATTCTTTGTTAAACCTAAAAAAACTATGGATTTTTTTTTTAGGTTATCTCTTTTAAGCATCATCTAATTTTATTTATTTTATCTGATAATTCACTCATTTTTGTAGGAAAGAAAATCTTTTTACCATTATAAATTGTTTTCATATGATTGATTCTGAATTTAGCATTTGTTTTCTTATAACTTTTTACCATTTTTATTACACAAATAGATTTTTCACCTTTATAAGCAAGAGGAGTTGATCCACATCCAATTAGGTAGTCAAAATTTTTCTTTATTAGCTCAAAAGGTTTATTGGGATTAATTTTCTTTAATTTTGAAAAATTATAATTTAACCTTGAATTTTTATTTGGGTGATCTTTGTAATAAATTTTAAATCCTTTTATTTCAAAAAGATATGATATTTTTTTATATAGATTAATTATTTCAGAGTTATCACAAAATTCACGACTTACTAAAAATAAGATATTCTTATTTAAAACTTTAGGCTTTTGTTTTGCTTGTTTATACTTTTTTGTTTGTACATTATTAGGATAATTTTTAAATGTATAAAAAAGTGAATAATTTAAATCAACTTTTCTAAAATAGATAATAAAGAAATTTTCTAAAAATAATTTACAAAAAAGAATTTTTATCTTTTGATTTGAATGTGTTATTTTATTTATTTTTTTTAATTTTTTAAATCCATTCATTGTAACAATAGGGATATGACAAGAAATTGGATTAAATATTTTAATTATTAGGTCAAAATCAGGCCAACAACACTCATGGAAAAAATAGAATTTTTTATTTTTTAATTTAAAAAATAAAAAGTAGATTATCAACTCAAAAATTCTAAAAAATAAATATTCATTTAATAGTTTAATTTTAATATTTTTATTTAACTTTTCTAAGTACTCATATGACTTATAAATATTTTGATTTTTAATGATGATTAATGTTTTTTTGTTTTTATGATTTTCATTAATATATTTAATTGGCAATGTTGATGCCACAAAATAGTAATTAATAAACATTATTTTAAAGCTTTAATATTTAAGCTTATCTTAATTTTCTTATTATTAATATTATATGTTCCACTAGACCAATCATCCAATTCTACACCAAAATCTTTTTTAGACTCCCAATTTTCAATATGATTAAAATTTAATTTTTTTAATAATTCTGACAAGGTTTTAAAATCATATATAGATTTATGAAAATCATTTTCATAATTTTGTCCACCCATTATTGCAAATTTTACTTTTTCCAAATTATTTGTTTCTTCATAAATTAATCTTAATTTTGAAAAATCTGGTACAGAAATTCTTACTAACCCACCTTGAACTAGTTTCTTATAAAGTTTTTCTAATAATTTTATAGAATCTTCAAATGAAAAGTGTTCTAAAACATGACATAAGTATATTTCAGAAATAGTTTCATCTCTAAATTCATTAAGTTCAAAATTTTGGTCTACTAAATGTGTATGTTTAAAATTTCTAGCATCTACATTGATCCATCCTTGGATATTGATTTCTCCTGCACCTAAATGAATTTTTAAACCTTTTGAATTTGTATCAGGATAAATCGCATTTGCTTCATTATAATTTTTTTTAAAATAAAAAATTTTTTTGAATAAATTGCTTAAGTTTTGTTTTATCTTTATTAATATTATTTTCATGAATATTTTAACTTCACTTTACTACTAAAATGATTTAGTAAAATAATTATTTATCAAAATGAGAACCAGATTAATAGCTAAATTGGAAATAAAGAGTGAAAATGTAGTTAAGCCTATTCATTTTGAAGGCCTTAAAGTAATTGGATCTCCTGCCAAATTAGCAAAAAAATATTATGATGAAGGTATAGACGAATTATTGTTAATAGATATTGTTTCTAGTCTGTATCAAAGATCAATTAATTACAATTTGATCAAAGATATATCTAAAAAAATTTTTATACCAATTACTGTCGGTGGTGGAATAAAATCAGTCAAACAAATTTCAGATCTTTTAGATCACGGTGCAGACAAAATTTCTATAAATTCTTTTGCTCTTCAAACAAAACCTAATTTTATTAATCAAGCCGTAAAAAGATTTGGCTCACAATGTATCACTGTAAATATTGACGCAAAGAAAATTAGAAATAATTGGAATTGTATATCTGATAGTGGAAGAGTTTATTCAGATAAAAATGTAATTGACTGGATGAGAGAAGTTGAAGACCGTGGAGCAGGAGAAATTTTGCTTCAATCACTAGATACTGATGGAACTATGAAGGGATTTGATTTAGAACTTTTAGGCAAAATTAAAAATGTAGTAAATATTCCTATTATAATTTCAAGTGGTGCTGGAAATATCGATCATATTAAAAGATTAAAAAAAAAAATTAATCCTGATGCAATATGTATTTCTAGTGTACTTCATTATAAAAAACTCAAAATAAAAAATATTAAAATGAATATATGAAAAAGATTGTAGGCATTATTTATTTGGGTAAATTGTCAAATACATTTAGTGTTCAACGGGCACTTTCAATAATAGGATATAAATCAGAGTTAATAAAAGATTATAAAAAGATTAACAATTATAAACATGTAATTATCCCTGGGGTCGGTTCATTTCCAGAAGCTATGTATGAGTTAAAAAAAAGGAAATTTAATAAAATTTTAAATAAAAAAAATTTAAAACCAAAAATAATGGGCATATGTTTAGGGATGCATATTTTTTCAAAGGTTGGTTTTGAATTTAAAAAAACTTTAGGATTAAATTATCTAGGAGGTGAGGTGAAAAGAATTAATTTTCTCAAAAAACTACCTCACATAGGTTTTTCGAAAATTGTATTCAAAAAAGACAATATTTTCAAAAGAATTAAAAAATCTTCTGAGTTTTACTTTATGCATTCTTACCATTTAACAAAAATTAAACATAGTCTTGTCACTAGTTATATTAATTATAAAAAATATAGAATAATATCGTCTATTAAATATAAGAATTTTACTGGTATTCAATTTCATCCAGAAAAAAGTGGAATTAATGGTCAAATAATTTTAAGAAATTTTTTAAATGAAAAGTAAAATGAAACTAGGAAAATATGGTTTACCATTAAAAGTCATATATTGTTCTTATTGCACCCGAAGCAACCAAAGACCACATAATGTGGGAGAGTTTATACAAATAAAAAATCAAAATAAATCTTTTGTTAAATTAAATCAAAAAGATGGGATGTGTAATGCCTGTAAATTTTATTTTGAAAAACAAAAAATTGATTGGAAAAAAAGGGAACTAGAACTTAAAAAACTCTGTAACAAATTTAGAAAAAATAATGGTGAATTTGATGTGATTGTTCCTGGAAGTGGTGGAAAAGACTCTATCTTTGTAACTCATCAACTTAAATATAAATATAAAATGAATCCTTTACTAGTCACCTGGGCACCGAATATGATAACTGATGATGGAAAACAAAATTTTGAAGCTTGGACTAATATGGGAATGCCCAATTACACCTTTTATCAAAATCATAAAATTCATAAAAAACTTACAAAACTTGCTTTTTTAAACCTTTGCCATCCTTTTCAACCTTTCATAATAGGTCAAAAAAATTTCGCTCCAAAAATGGCGATGAAATTTAATATTAATTTAGTAATGTTTGGAGAACATGATGCTGAATTCGGTATGATGATGAATAAAAAAAATAATCCAAAAATGGATAGATCATATTTTGTTTCTAATAAAAATTATAAAAATTTATATTTATCTGGTATCAAAATTTCTGAATTAATAAGAAAGTATAAATTTAAATTGAATGAGCTGGAAAGTTACTTGCCAATTAAAGATAAGGCTTTCAACAAATCAAAAGTAGAATTTCATTTTTTTAGTTATTACAAAAAATGGAATTTTCATGATAATTATTATTATGCAATTGAAAATTCTGATTTTAAACCTGCTCCTTATAGATTGGAAGGTAGCCATGATAAATATGCATCTATGGATGATAAAATAGATTGGTTACATTTTTATACCTTTTATATTAAATTTGGAATGGGAAGAACTACTGCTGCTACAGATCAAGAAATTAGATCAGGAATAATCAATAGAAATGAAGGAATCGCTTTAGTAAAAAGATTTGATGGAGAATTTCCAAAAAAATATTTAAAAGATTGTTTAGACTACATGGAAATAACTAAAGAACAATTTTTTAATGTAATCGATAGAGCAAGGCCTAGTCATTTATGGAAAAAAAAAGATGGTAAATGGCAACTTAGATATCCAATATGGCAAAAAAATTAGAAAAACATCAAGACTATATATATTTACAAGAGGATTATTACAATAAGCCAAAAGAAACATTTAACTTTATTCTCAATTTAATTAAAAAATTTCACAAAAAAAAAATAAATTCAATTTTAGATTTAGGATGTGCTCGAGGTGAATGGCTTTTTTTTGTTAAAAAGAAAACTAATATCAAAAATTTAGTTGGTGTTGATTATAGCCAAAATCTAATTAATGAGGGGGAAAAAAATTTAAGTGATTTCAATATAAAATTTTATAAAGGTTCAGCAGAAACTATTAAGATTAAGAAAAAATTTGACGTCATAGTTGCCTCGGGACTTGTATCTTATTTTGATGATATCAATAAATTTCTTAATAATTCTATAAAAAAATTAAATAAAGGTGGAATTTTAATAATTTTAGATAGTTTTAATCCTTATGATGTAGATGTTATTCTTAAATATAGAAACAATAAATATTCTAAAAATTTTGAAAAAGGGTGGAATCTACATTCTATTGAAACTATAAAAAGAAGCTTGATCAATAAAAAAGCAAAATTGATTAAAATTAAAAAATTCAATCTTTCATTTGATTTAAAAAAAAATATTGATCCACTCAGGTCATGGCATACTAGAGTCAAAGATAAAAAAATATTTACTAATGGTTTATCTCAAATTTTTAATATTAAATCATTAATCATCAAAAAGTAAAAATTTAATTATTTAATCAAATAAATTTATAATTTTAATTATTTTACTTTTATATTCTTTCTCATTTTCATCACTTATCATTTTTTTTGCTCTACCAGTGCCTGGGTAATTAATAATAGTTTTTGAATTTAATAAATTCGTTAAAAAAGAAAATGAATTTTTTTTTATTTTTTTACTCTGATTAAAAATTGACGAATTAATTTTTGAAAAATCTACATTATCAATATAGTGAGTTCCGGGTAAACCTTTATACCAAGGGTGTCCGCAATAAATTGTATTATAACCCAAAAGACTTCTTTCAACTGAAATAGTACCACAAATTGTTATAGGTAAAAAATTGTCCTCAAAGTTTTTATTTTGAAGACTATAATTAAAAGGTAAAAACTTACAACCAAGTTTCTCTAAATCTTTATAATATTTTTGAGACCTTGCTATACCAACTTTGGTACTTTGAATAACGTCCAAATAAAAAAATTGAGAGTGAAGATGTTCTTTATAATAGATTACATCATTATAACCTTTTTTTCTAATTTTAGAAATTATATCAATATGATTATTATTTTCATTGCCCAATGGGAAAGAAGTGCCCTCTGGCTGATAATTTGCTACAATAAGTAAATTCTTTTTATTTTTTTTTTTTGCTAAAATAATATTAGAAGATTTTTTTTTATAGTAATTGATTGATTTATATTGAACATAAGGTTGCTTTAAATAAGTTAAAATTGAATAGTCATAAAAATCAAAATATTTCTTAGTTGTGCTCATCATTTTTCTTAATTTAACATAGAAGTAATGAGTTAAAATTCTTAAAGTACTTAAAAAATAATTTTTAGAATAAAAAAATTCATCCACATGAGGAATTTCTATATATTTTTTTTTTTTCCATGATTTTAAATTTTCAATTATCTTTAATAATTCTTTACTTACATCAAAATTAGACAATTTTAGATTTAAAACTTCTTTTTCCATAAATTTTCCTTTATGTAAAAATGGAATAAGTAAATTAGGACCTTTGTTAATAATAGAATTCAATCTTTCTAAATAAATTAATTTTATTTTATTTTTTCTACATGCCAAATCAAAAACTAAACTTGAAATATGATGAGGTGATGCAGTAAACATAATTGCTAGATTTACTTTTTCTTGTAATAAAAATTGAGAAATTTCATAAAACTTCATTAAAATGTCTCTTATTTTTAATTCATACTGATCTCCTCTATCTATTTCTCTTGACAATACGGGGCCCCAAGATCTTATAATTGTAATTAACTCAGTCTCATTATAATTATTAAATATCCTAAAGTCCTTATTATTAAGATTAGGAGAATATAATTCTCTAGTTTTTTTCTTTAAATTAAATTTTTCATATCCAAAATTATCAAAAAAAATTATCTTTTTATTTTTATTAAATATATTTTTTGTTAATTTGTCTGGATAAAATAAAGTTGTGGTCAAATATTCTACCTCTATTTAATAAATTTAAGTAATTTAATAATCATATATACCACTAATCTGCAAATAAATTATTATTAGATCCTATTACAACAGGCCTATTATCTTTTTCGTCAGGTCTTTTTAGTATTTTAAAATTGTTTAATTTTAATATTTTGATTGTATCATTAATTGTATCTAATCCATTTCTTTCTTTACCACAATCAAGAGACACATATTTACATCTTTTAAGTGTTTTTGTAGCACCCATTAAAACTTCTGGCTCATGCCCCTCAACATCCCCAACAATTAAATCAATATTTTTGTGAGAGAATAAATCATCAATTTTATATGACTCTATTTTAATCATTGTATATTTTTTTCTATCAATATTTTTTGGTTGAATAAATGTGGAATCATTGTCAATGGGGCTTAAGTAAAATTCTTTTATTGTTTGTTCATTTGATAAACCAATATTATGAATATCAAAAATTAATTTTGAATTAAAATATTTTTTGTCAAAAATTTTTTTATTTTCTTTTAAGATATTGTATTGATTCATATCTGGTTCTACAGCATTTACATTAAAATTTTTATGTAAAAAGCCCAGTGCAACCTCCCCAATATTAGCACCTATATTTAAAATATTTGAATTTTCTGGCAAAAAGATAAACTGATTAAGACCATAATCTTTAATTGTTCCACTCTGACTAAATTTAAATCCCCGATAATATCTAGGTAATTTATTTAAATGAAAAATTTTAAATTTATCTTCCCCATCATCTATTAAATATCCATTATCTTTTTTAATAATCAAATTTTTATAATCATTGTTTTTTTTCATTGTAATTTTGTAATACAGATACATTTTAGAAAAAAAAATCATCAAATAATCACTGAAATGAAATATGGAATATATTTTTCTAAACATTTTTTATTTTATTTAAATCTATTATTTGATCACAATTATATAAATTTGTTGATCTGTGAGTTACAATTATAATTGTTTTAATTTTTTTCAAGTCATATAAAATTTCAATTATTTTTCTTTCTAAATTTTCATCTAAGGCACTTGTAGCTTCATCTAAAATAATAATATCAGGATTATTATAAAGTGCTCTAGCGATACCAATTCTTTGTAATTGACCTCCTGATACTTTACCTCCTTTTTCTCCAATTATCGTATCATATCCATCGGGCCAATCTTTAATAAATTCATTTACTTTTGAATACTCAATTGCTCGATTTAAGTTTTCTAAATTAATTTCATTTTCTTTAACACCAAAAGCAATGTTTGCTTTCAAAGTATCATCTAGTAAATATATAGATTGAGGTACATAACCTATGTTCTGTCTCCATCCACTTAGAAGTTTCTCTTTATTTGAAATATCTAGCTTATCAATTAATAAAGAGCCACTATTTATTGGGACTAGTCCGAGTATAATATTTAATAACGTAGTTTTTCCTGTTCCACTTTTACCAACAATTCCGGTAAATGAATTTTTTTTAATATTAATATCAAAGTCATAGTGAATAGACTTTGATCTATCATAACTAAATTTAATATTTTTAAGTTCAATTGTATTATTCAACTTTAAAACTTGTATATTTTCTTCCTTATTTTTTAATTCTTCTATTTGATTAATTTCATTATTCAAAATTGAAACTGTTTCTTTTCCAAACGTAAGTATTTGGAAGGCATAGGCGGCTTTTGTAACCGAAGGAATTAGTCTTATAGCAGAAATAACAAATAGACCAATTTGAGGTAAAAAAAGATTAAAATCAATATTCTGAGATACTGAATAAAATAAAATTAAACAAATTGCAAAAATCACAAATGTTTCTATAAATAATTTTGGAAGATTTCTTAAAACTGATTGTGAACCTCTTATTCTTACTGATCCACTGAGATTATTTTTATAAGTTTCAGCAAAAAAATTCTTAGCTTCATATAAAATTAGATCTTTTATGCTGTTAAATATTTCATTTAGTATCTTTATCCTTTTTTTATCATAACCAACTAGTTCCTTACCCAATTTTTCTTGTTTATTTTTATAAATTTTTACAAAAATTATTCCAAAAAAAACAAATATTAACGATAAAAATATTGTCGTTTCTGGACTAACAAACATAAGAATTAAAATTATTCCAAAAAACAAAAATAGTTCATTTATCAAAAAGAAAGAATTTAGCAATACATCGTTAAATTTATAAATTTCTTGGGTCAAATTATTGATTAAAAAACCAGAATTAGTGTTAATAAAAAATAAGTAGGGTCTTTTTAAATACTCTTTTAAAAGACGAATTGAAGTCTCAGACTCAACACTATAAATAAAATTAAAAATTTTTCTATACAATAAATAAATTGAAAAATTTTTTAATCCTACAGAAAAAATAAACAATATTATTGAAAATAAGACGAAATTTACTCTTCCTAACATTGAATACATATACCTTACAAATTCAATATTAATTTTTTCAATAAACTCTGGATTAAGAATGAAGCCTATAAGGGGAAGGATTAATGAGATAGAAAACAACTCAAAAATTGAAACACAAAAAATAAAAAAAAGAATTTTAGGGTACTCTTTTCTTTTTGAAGAAGATAAAATTTTAAAAATTTCTTTAATAATCATTCTCTTTAATTACACTAAATTCAAATAAAAGATTTTCTTTTCTTATGATTTCTCCATGAGGGGTACAAAGTTAAAGCCATTATGTCTCTGTAATTTTCAGGAATACTTGCTCTATGAGCACACGAAGATGTGTTTAATAATAAATAATCACCTTTGTTTCCTGTCATAATTTTTTGCTCAGGATAGTTAAAGTCAGAGTGTTTTTTATCAAATGTCCATCTTTCTCTCAATTTTTCCCAATTCTTTTTAGTTCCTTCTCTATCAAGGTAAAATAAGGGTCCATCATTTTCAGTAACATCAGACAACAAAACAAATATTCTTATCAATCTATTTCCATCATGGGAGTCCATATGCCATATATTAGAATAGACGTCATGTTTAGATAAAAATTTTTCAATCTTATAATTCCTATAAACCATAACATCGTCTTGTAAAAAGTTTTTTCCAATAAAATTTTCTATAGCAGATCTATTTTCATCAATTATCCTACTAATAAAATCTGGATTTTTCTCAAATAAAAGAGAGTATGAGTAATCAGCTCTTTTTTCTTCTCCAATCTCATATTTAAAATCTTTTATTTCTATTTTTCCTTTTACTGGTTTAAAATTGCTTACTTTGAGTGAATTATTAAAAATAAAATTACATTGATCTTTTAAAATCTGGCTAAGCCTTGATTGTGAAAAAAAAAAACTTTTTGAAATTATAAAGTCTAATTGAACTAAAAAATACTTTAATCTTTTTAAAAACATTTGTTATTAATACTAATTAACTAAAATTTCTTCTTCGCTAGTATTATTTATACATATTTGACATGTTTTATTTGGTTCATTTTTAATAAAACCATCTCTTATTTTTTTCATTTTTTCACTATTCCATATTTCTTTTAATGAATTTTCTTTGATATTTCCAATAGGTAAATTTCTACCAAATGTATTACAGCAAGGAGCTACCTCACCATCAGCATGAATAGTAATTTGTCCCCACGGTTCGCTACAAGAGTAATTCTTTTTTAATCTAGGTATTTCCTGGTCTTTAATTTTTTCAAAATCCTCGAAGGCCTTTATGGATGTCTCTTTTTGAACTTCAACTGAATCTACTAAATTTTTCCACTTATCCACAAAACGCTGTGACTCTAATTTGTTTTCTTTTAATGAAACAAAAGATGTTCTCACTAAAGGTAAGCTCAAGTTTTTTTTTTCTCTTTGTTCCATGAAATATCGGATATTTTTTTCTAACTTACTCAATCTATCGTTTTCAAGTTTCAATCTTTTTGAAACGGGTATTCTTACTTTATTATAAGTTTCTTCGCTATAACCATCAATAGAAACAAATAATCTTGTTACTGGACTGTCTAAAATCATTTTAGTATTTTTTTCATTTAATAAAACACCGTTTGTAAATAAAAATATATCCATTATTCCAGCATCCTGAGCTCTTTCAAGCACTTGATTAATATTTTTAAATAAAAGAGGTTCAGAAGTACTTAGCATTAAAGAATTAAGATTATTCTCTTTAAAATCCGAGAAAATTTTATCTAATATTTTTTCATCTAAAGTAGATTTTTTTGCATCATTACGAAAACCCTGGTAGCACATTACACATTCTAAATTACATCTATTCACCAATTCAAGTATTACTGTATTTGGATATGGTTCGACTTTAAACATATCAAGATTTTTGACATTGTCTTCATATCTTTTTCTATATTTGACAAATCTCTCTCCAAACTTTTTATATAGATTATCAAACAAAACTTTTTCTGGATTTTGATGCGTAAATTTTTTTAAGTTTGATGGTTCTATAATTTCAAATTTTTTTTTTTCCATAATGTTTTACTAAATCAAAGTTTAAAATAAACCTATAACAATTAATTTAGTCTTTTAAAAGAAGTTTGACAGACTGGTCCATTTAAATATTCATCTATATTTTGGTTTTTTTCAAATAAAGCAATATTTTTGAAACATTTATCAAGTACTCTCAAATAAAAATTGATATCTTTTTTTTTATGATGAATACAAACATAAATACTATTATTTGTAATAACGCCAGATTTTAACATTTCCTGGGTAATGTAAGTCTTATATTTTAATCTATTTGGAACATCTATGTAAAAAGTTGCCAAAGCAGATAGGCCAGAAATTTTAATAGGTAAAGAATATTTTTTTGCTAAAATTTTCCATTGTTGTTTAATATAGTTTCCCATATTTGTTATTTTTGTCCAAGATTTTTCCTTTTTCATTAATTCTAGTGTTTTAAGAGCAGCAACGAAACCTATTCTTTCAGACCAAAAAGTACTACTTATAAAGGTATTTTGAGAACAGCTCATTATTTCTTTTTTACCAATTATTGCTGTTATTGGATAACCATTACCCAGGCTCTTGCCAAAAATTGCAACATCAGGATTTACCCCATATAGTTTATGTAATCCTCCAAAGTTTTGTCTAAAACCAGAAGTGCACTCATCAAAAATTAAAACTATTTTATTTTTTATTGCTAATTCTCTTACTTTATTTAAAAAATTATTTTTTGGTATAAAGTTTCTTGCAACTTCCATTTTAATTATTCCAATATTATTTTTATTAACTAGTTTTTTTAATTTATTAATATCATTATAGCTAAAGGTAAATATTGTATTTTTTAGATTTTTTGGGACACCATTTACTTCTAGTCCAGACAATAAATGTTCATCTAAATTTTTTTTATTTTTAATATTTAGAGCTAAGTACCAATCATGCCATCCATGATACCCACAAATTGCTATATTGTCTTTTTTAGAATAACTTCTGGCCAATCTTACTGCAACGGCATTAGCTTCACCACCAGTTTTTGCAAATTTCACTTGTTCTGCCCAAGGATGAATTTCAATTAATCTCTCTGCCAATTCTACTTCTTCAGGACAGTTTAATGTAGACATTGTTCCTTTACTAATTGTATCTTTAACAGCTTTATCAATTGAAGAGTTTGCATATCCCAAAATATTTGTTCCTATACCCATTGTTAAATCTAAATATTTTTTATTTGATAAATCAGTTACATAACAATCTTTAGATTTCTTAAAATATGCAGGCCATTGGTTAGGTAAATACAATTCTGATTTTTTTGATAAAAATTGATTACCGCCTGGTATTATATTTTTGGCTCTTTGCCAAAGTTTTTGACCTTTGCTAATTTTCATTCCTTCATTTCTTTTTATATTGCTATTAATTTTAAAAATATCTTTATATTTATCTTTTAAATTAATTATTTCATTTAAACTAAAATATATATTGGGTTTAAAATAGTTATATATATATTTTATCAATTTTAAATCTAATTCATAATCAAGTGTAAATCTTAGATATGAAATATTAACTTTATTTTTAATATTCACCCTATTAAATTTTTTATTTTTGATCATGTATTGTGTGACATGTTCTCTATCATGTTTATCTTTGCAATTTTTCCAAGTTTTTTTAAGAGTATCAAAACTAAAAATTTCTAAGTCTAAACCATCTGGATATGTTGGCTTGATAGTATTGCTCAAATAATCTGGTTTTAGTGAAACAAATTCCTCTATAAATTTGTCTACCATAACAGGGTCTACCATTGGACAATCACCAGTAATTCGTAAAATATTTTTTGCTTTAAATTTCAATGCTGTTTTGTAAAATCTGTCTAAAACATCATTTTCACTTCCAACAAAATATCTAATCTTTAATTTTTTACATATATCTATTATTTTTTTATCATTAATATTATTTGATGTAGAAACAACTATCTGGTCGATTTTTTTACTTTTTTTTAATCTTCTAATAATAATTTCTAATACAGATAAATTTCTAACAATTTTTTTACATATTTTTCCAGGTAATCTATTGGAGTCAAATCTTGCTTGGATGATTGCTAAAAAATTTTTTTTTACCATAATCTTGGGTCTATAATTTTTCTGTTAATCTTGGAAGCTTTGAAAGTTGTTTTAAATTTCTTTTTTTTTAAAGATCTAATTATTGTTTTTAATTGCGATGAGTTTTGTACACCAACAACTATATGAGAGATTTGTTTAAAATTTTTTATATGATTAATGCACATATCTAACTTTGATATTTTTTTTAACTTGCAATGATCCTCGAATTTTTTCAATATACTGATATTAAAAAAATTCTTTAAGCTTTCCTTATAATCAATTAAGAGCAAACTTTGAAGAAATAATGATCTAGCATGTATCTCTATGTTCATTTTTTTTAATTTGTTTAGCCAACCACTTTTAAAAAATCTATCATCCAAAATATTAAATGGAAGTTGAATTATTTCTGGTTTTAATCTTATTAATACTTTTTTTAAATCTGTAGGCTCATATACAGATACACCAAATTTATTACAAATTTTTTCTTTTTTTAAATATTCAATTTTACTCCTAAGTCTTTTTTTATCAAAAAAAGACAAATCATCAACATTATGAAATAAAATTCCATAAAAACTTTTAATCTTGTATTTTTTTTTTTATTTCAAAAATTTTTTTCAAAAAAATTTCATCTATTTTTTTATTTTTTTTTTCTTTTTTAGTAAATGATATCTTTGAAATTAAATTAAATTTTCTAAAAATATTAGGATCATAGATACCTTTTTTATGATTATAATTAATTGAAGTATCCAAAAAATTAATTTTGTTTCTTATGGATGTTTTAAATAAACTTTTTAATTCTTTTCTACTGGAAATATTTTTTTTATAGCTTAAACCATATTTATTACCAAAATTGGCCGTACCTATAATAATTTTCATTTTTTATTAAAAAATTTTTGATTTTTTAATTAATTTAATCAGTTCATTTGGTGTCAGAAATTTATCATTTTTTCCGGAACTATAAGAAAATTCATTTTGAACTTTTTTAGCTTTTTTATTTCTCAAATATTTTTTTTCTAATGATTTATCAAAATTTAATATTGCATAATATTTTTTAAGATCAATGGCATTATAGCTCTCACCAATAGAAATTAATTCTTCATGTAATTTTTCTCCAGGTCTAAGTCCAACATAATTTATTCTACAATTAGGCGCAACGGCTCTTGCTAAATCAAGAATTCTATAAGATGGGATTTTGGGTACAAACACCTCACCACCAATTGAGTTTTTTAAAGCCCAGAGTACTAATTTTATACTATCTTCCATTAATATATTAAATCTTGTCATTCTTTTATCAGTAACATTTATAATGCCTGTTTCTTTTTGTTTTAAAAATTGTGGAATTACCGAACCTCTACTTCCCATAACATTTCCATACCTTACGACAGAAAATGATAATTTTCTTTTTCCAACAATATTATTAGCTGAAATAAAAAGTTTATCAGAACACAATTTTGTAGCTCCATAAAGATTTAGAGGCGAAACTGCTTTATCAGTAGATAAAGCAATTACTTTTTTTACATTTGTATCTAAACAACTTTCAACAATATTTTGAGCACCATTTATATTTGTCTTAATCACTTCAAATGGATTATATTCAGCTGCTGGTACTTGTTTTAGAGCAGCTGCATGTATTACATAATCAACACCCTCTAAACTTCTCTTAAATCTCGATTTATCTCTTACATCTCCTAGAAAATATCTAATAAATGGATATTTATTTTCACTAAATTCATTTGACATTTCAAACTGTTTTAACTCATCTCGACTGAAGATAATTATTTTTTTAAAACCCTTAAAATTTTGGATTAAATATTTTAATAATGCTTTACCAAATGACCCTGTACCACCGGTAATTAATAAACTTTTATTTTTAAACATAATTTATAATTATTATTTATATTTTATTATTATCAATAAACTTTTTTAAAGTTTCTATAACTAACTTTTGTTGAATATATGACAGATTATAGTGAATTGGTAAAGAAATTGTATTTTGATAATATAAATTGCTATTTTTAAAAGAATTTAAATTTTTATTTTTATAAAATGAAAATCTATTAATAGGAATATAGTGATACTGTAAAAATATTTCTCTTTTCTTAAAAAAAATAAATAAATCATTTTTATTTTTCTTAAGTTTTTTAAAATTAACATTTGCTAAAAAAAGATGATTTGCAGATTTATTATCTTTTTTATATTCTGGTAATTTTAGACAATCTTTAAAATCAAGTTCTGAAATAAGTTTTTTATATCTTAAGTTAATGATTTGTCTTTTTTGAAGAAATAAATTAATCTTTTTAATCTGGCTTACACCAAGCGCACAATTAATATCACTTATTCTATAATTCATACCAAATTGTTTAATATCATATGCCCAATGATTGTTACCTCTAATAATTCCATGAGATCTAGCAAGAAGAGCACGATTAGAAATAGAATTAAGATTGGTTGTAAGTGCACCGCCCTCACCTGTGGTAATTGGCTTTATAGGATGAAACGAAAAAGTAGATATATCAGCATGCTTGCAACTACCAACTTTAAAAGTTTTATTTTTATATTTATATGTTGCTCCAAATGCATGACATGAATCTTCAATTATCAAGCAATTCAATTTTTTTTTTAATCTAAAGAATTCAATTATATTTTCTGGGTAACCACCTAAATACATAGTAATAATTGCCTTAATATTTTTTAAATTATTTTTCTTAATACATTCTTGAACTAATTGAGGTGTCATTTGCCCTGTTAATTTATCTACATCAGATAAAAAAATTTTAGCTCCAAATAGTTTTGCCATATTATACGCTGAAATAAAATTTATTATTGGCATAATAATAATATCATTTTTCTTAAGATTAATTGAAATAAAAGCTAAATGAATAGCAGAGGTTCCGCTATTACAAACAATTGAATGTTTTACATTTAAATATCTTGATATTTTTTTTTCGAAGAGTTTTACTTTTGGTCCAATAGTTATAAGTTTTTGCTTACTTGCCTTAACTAAAGAAATAGTGTCTTTTTTATCAATGAACTGTTCTCCATAATTAATTTTCTTTACCATTTCTCAAATACTATTTTTTTTCAAAAGTAAATTTTCAACTGACTCAAGTATAAAGTGACCCAAAAAAATATGAGATTCTTGAATCCTTGCAACATTGTTACTATCAACTATCAGCTTAATATCACAATATTTTTTAGCAGCTCCTCCATTTGACCCTAAAAATCCAATTGACTTAATTCTTTTTTTTTTTGCTGTTTTTAAAACATTAATTATATTCTTAGAGTTTCCAGATGTAGAAATGACAATTAATACATCATCTTTATTTGCTAAAGCATTAAAAGGTCTAGAAAAAATATAATCAAAACTATAATCGTTTCCACAGGCTGTAAGGGTTGAGGTATCCATGCATAATGAAATTGCTGGTATTGAATTTCTATTTACTTTTGGTCTTAATCTAATTAGAAGTTCAGCTGCCAAGTGTTGTGCGTCCGCTGCTGAGCCTCCATTTCCACAAAATAGAATTTTCCCTTTTTTTTGTAACGATTTATGAATAATTTTTATAGATTTATTTATATTTTTTTCTATTTTAATTAGTTTCTTTTTTGTACTAACTGTCTGATTTATAGCTACTTCTAATGTGCTTGATTTAGTCAAAACAAATCCTAATTCTTAATATGAGCTCTTAGTTTTTTTGCAATTGGAATTTCATCCTCTATTATATGTCCTAATTTTTCAGTTCCAAATGCAATTAACATTTTATCTATAGAATTTGTTAAATCTATCATTCCTTTACGTTCTAAAGATGCAGCTTGATCACTTCCATACATAGTTCTATCCAAAGTAATATGACGTTCTAATGAGCTTATATTAAGACTTAGAGCTGCAAGGGATACAGCCACACCATTTTCATGACCACTATAACCTACTTTACAATTATATTTTTTTTTTAGAGCATTTATTGTTAATAAATTTGCATCTTCAACTTTCATTGGATACGTAGACACACAGTGCATTAATTCAAAACTACAATCATTATTTTTAAAAATTTCAACGGCTTTATCAATGTCTGAGATTGACGACATTCCTGTTGATATAAATGTATGTTTTTTCTTTTTTGCGACTTCCTTTAAAAAATTTAGATCAACTATCATTGCTGATGCAATTTTATGGTATTTTAAATTAAATTTTTCTAAAAATTCTAAACTATTAAGATCCCATGCTGATGCAAACCAAGATATTGATTTTAATTTACAATAATTATCTATTTCTAGATAATCATTTTCACTAAACTCCAATCCAAGTTTTTGATCTCTTTGAGTTTTACCCCATTGACTTTCTCGGGGAGAGTCGAGTAATTCTTTTGAATAAACAAGATTTATATCCCTTTTTTGAAATTTAACTGCATCAAATTTTGCTTCAACAGAAATATCTATAAGTTTTTTTGCTATTTCTAAACTTCCATTATGATTTATTCCAATTTCTGCAATTAAGTATGGTTTAGCTATCATTTTTTATATACTTATCTTAAATATTATAAATTACAAATTAAATCTTATGATAAAAAAAAAAGTGCATGCAATAATTCTTGCCAGAGGAGGATCAAAAGGTATCAAAAATAAAAATTTATTTTTGATAAATAAAAAACCTTTAATATTCTGGTCAATAACAAGATGTCTTGAAAGTAAAAATATCTCTGAGACTTGGGTTAGCTCTGATAATAAACAAATATTAAAGAATGCAAAAAAAATTGGTGCCAGAATAATTTTAAGACCAAAAAAACTTGCATCAGACACTGCAGGTTCTGATGCTGTTTGGGAGCATGCTATTAAACATATAAAAAAAAAATTTTCTATAGATATAATAATAGGTGTTCAGCCAACTTCTCCTATAAGATCAAAGACAGATTTTGATAATGCTCTTAAAAAATTCTATTTAAAAAATTTAGATTCTATGTTTTCTGCAAGCAATTTTGAAACTTATTTTTCCTGGATAATAAAAAAAAACAAAGTATTTCCTAATTATAATGTTTATAAAAGACCAAGAAGACAAGATTTAGAAAAATCTATACTTGAAAACGGATCTTTCTACATTTTTAAACAAAAACCGTTTTTGAAATATAAAAATAGATTATTTGGAAAAATTGGATTTCATTTGATGGAAAAATATAGAGGTTTTCAAATTGATACATTGGAAGACGCCAAATTTATCAATGCAATATTTAAGAATTATTTTAAATAACTGTTCTCCCACCATCTACAAGAATATTTTGACCTGTAACATAACTTGAACCATCCTTCGCTAGGAACAGTATTAAGCCTAGTAATTCATCAGGTCTAGCAAGTCTACCCATGGGTATTACACTTCTTAACTCTCCTAAAAGCTTTTTACTTTGATTATTCTTAATTGGACCTGGTGAAACCATATTAACTCTAACATTATCTTTGGCATACAATGACGCAAAATATTTGGTTAAACCAAGCATCCCATGCTTTACAACTGAATACGTCACAGGTTTAATGTAGTTTTTATAAGATGATTTATAAATATTTTGATTAGGAGCTATTATAGACAGATCTGAACCTATATTTATAATCGACCCTTTCTTTTTTTTTATCATCTCCTCGCCAAAAAATTTGATCATAAAAAATGATCCTTTTAAACTCACACCAATTTCAATATCCCACATTTGACTTGATGGAAATTTTTCAAATTTTTCTTTTTTTTTAAGTGGAATTGCATCGATTGCAGCATTATTTATTAAAACATCAACAAAATACTTAGAGTTAATTTTTTGAAATAATTTTTTAACTTTACTGTGATTAGTAATATCACATGCATAGGTAGATAAATTCTCTAGTTTTAAAGAGTTGATTTCTTTTAATTTTTTTTCATCACTATCAATACATAAAACTTTAAAATCATTTTTTAAAAAAAATTCGCAATATTTTTTGCCTAAAAAACCTGCACCGCCTGTAATTAAACAAATTTTTTGGCTCATAAGCTTTCTCCACCGTCGATTATGAATTTAGAACCTGTTATATTGTTACCAGCTGCACTAAACAAATAATCACATATTTGTGATATTTGATTTGGATCACAAAAGTTATTTAACGGTACATTATCTTTAATATACTTTTTTACTTTTTGATTATCATTTTGTAATTTTTTATACCAATTATTGTTTTTCATTAAAATATTTCCTGGTAATAAAATATTGATTATAATTTTGTATTTTGCCAGTTGCTTTGCTTTAATTTGAGCATAAAAATTTAATGCAGATTTTGCGACCGAATAAGTAATTGGAGCCTTTGTTATTTTTTCTGATGCAATTGAAGATATAACAATTATTTTTATGGGTTTTTTTTTATATATATCTAAATATGAGTCTAGTAAGTTTGAAAAACAAAAAAAATTATTATCAAATGCAAACTTCCAATCACCATAATTTTCAAAATTTTTAAAAGTTTTTCTGCTATTACCTGCACACGAAATTATATAGTCAATATTTTTATATTTTTTTTTAATTTTTTGAAAGAATTTTTTAGTCTTATTAAGATTTGCTAAGTCACAAACATAAGAGTTGTCATCTTTATTTGATTTTGATACCTTTATTACATTATATCTTTTTTTAACATAATACGCAGCTAAATATTTACCGAGATTTTTAGAAGCTCCAGTAATTAAAATGGTTTTATTTGTATTCACTTTCAAAAAATTTTTTATTTATTAATATTTCTTCTATATGTTTATTTTTTTTACATCTAGCGGTTTGTAAAATATAGTTACCTTTATAATTATTTTTTATCAATTGAAAAAATTTTTTATAATCCCAATTTCCTTTTCCCAGCCTAACAGTAGTTCCATTTAAAATTCTATCTTTTATATGAATATTTTTAATATATTTTATATATCTAAATTCATCTTCAAAATTGTAATTTAAACCAGCACTATTTCCAGTATCATAATTTATTCCAATTTTTTTAGATTTAAATTTTTTAATAAAATCAATTATCTTATCTGGTGCATAATCTATTTCAAAAAGAATTTGAGAATTTTTTTGTAATAATTTAATTAATTTTTTCATTTGCTTAATCAGTTCTTTTTCTTCAGTTATAGATTTGATGCTACTATTATCTACTAACGGAAAAACATAATATTTTATACCTATCCTGTTGCCATTATAAATTATTTGTTTTAAATTTTTTAAAATCTTAAATTTTTCTTTTTTTTGAACCTTTTTAAAAAAAGGCTTTTGCATAAAATAATCTAAAGTTACAGAGGGAATTTTTACTTTGTATTTACTTATCATTTGTTTCAAAATTTTTAAATTACCGTTGTAAAGAGGATTATTTTGGATATTTTCAAAGTTGATTGTCCATTCAATTCTTTTAATTTTTATTTTTTTTGCAATTTCAAATTCTTTTGTCCAATTTTTTTCAGGGAAATATTGAATTGACCCTTTTTTTTCAGAGTCTACAAGTCTTCCTTGCATAAAACCTACATTGAGACTCATAAACCTTTAGATATCCATCCACCATCTATAACCATGTCTTGACCAGTCATATAAGATGATTTTTCTGACATTAAATATTCTATGGCACCATATAAGTCACTTGCATTTCCCCATCTTTTAATAATCATTCTATCTGTTCTTTGTTTGTTTAGTTTTTTAATTTTATAACTTTTTATAGACATACCATCTTTAATATATCCTGGTGAAATTGAATTAACTCTTATATTAAATTTACCTAAATCTAATGCTAAAGATTTAGTTAACGCTTTTATAGCTCCTTTTGAACTAACATATGCAGGGTTATTGGGGAATGCTTGATAAGCATTAATACTTGAAATATTAATTATAGAAGATTGCTTAGACTTTTTTAATAATTTAGTTGCCTCATAACTACAATAAAACAAACCATTCAGATTAGTTTTTATTATTTTATCAAAGTTAATTACATGATTTTTTGAAAATCGTGCAATTGCAGAGTTATTTATTAATACATCAATCTTTTTAATCTTTTTAAAAATTTTTTTTACCTCATTATAATTGCTAATATCACAAGGGTAATTTTTAATTTTTGAATTTTTATTTTTATTTCTTGATATATTTATGACATTATAATTTTTAAATTTACATAAATAGTCAGCAATTTTTTTTCCGATACCTTTGGATGCTCCTGTAATTACAATATTTTTTGACATAGTTCAATATAACAACAACAAAATAAAACTATTTTGATAGTTTATTTAATAGTGCAGAAATCTTCTTATCATCATAATTAATTTTTTTCATAATCTTAGAGGTATTCTTTGCATCTAGTTTAAAAGCTAATCTTAAAATATTCATCCAATTTACATTATTTTTAGATCTTATTTTTTCAATTTGCTTTATAATCTTTAGATAATTGTTATTTTTCATTTGTATCAATAATAGAATAATTTATTAATTAACATATAATTTTATGAAAGTACATAAAAAGCGAGTGTTGGTGATAGTTGCTCATTCAGATGATGAAAGTTTTGGCTGTGGTGGATTGATAAAAAAACTAACATTAAAAAAAAATATCGTTAAAATTATTTCTTTTACTAACGGAATTAGTTCCCGTAAAAATCAAAAAATAAATGAGATAAAGGAAAGAAAAAAATCAAGTATTAATGCCTCTAAGGTTTTAGGTTTTAAGTGGCTAGCACAATACGATTATCCTGATAATGAGTTAGATAAAGTTAGTTTATTAAAAATCATACAAATAATTGAGGGACATAAAAAGAAATTAAAACCTCATATAGTAATTACACATAATTTTTCTGATTTAAATATTGATCATAGAAAAATAGCAGAGGGTACCCTTACAGCTTTTAGACCAGAGCCAAATGAAATATTAGAAAAGTTTTTAACTTTTGAAATTCCTTCAGCAACAGATTTTAGAGTTTTAAAAAGTAAAAAAAATTTTTTACCAAACTATTTTGTAAATATTGAAAATGTTTTCAATTATAAATTAAATGCAATAAAATGTTATAAAAAAGAAATAAAAAAATACCCACATTCTAGATCTATTGGTGGGGTAAAAAATCTTAACAGAGTCAGAGGAAATCAGGTTGGGCTGAAATATGCAGAAGCATTCGAGATAATTAGACAAATTGATAGAAAATAAGTGAAAGAAAATATTATTATTGCTTGCTCAAAAAATTGGTTTTTAAAAAAATTCGATAAAAGTTTTATAAAAAAAAATATTATACTAGTTAAAAATAAAGAAAAGCTTAATAAAAAATCGCTAGAAAAAATAAAACCTAGTATTATATTTTTTCCACATTGGAGTCATAAAGTAGATAAATATATTGTTAAAAATTATAATTGTATATGCTTTCATACAGCTCCCTTGCCATATGGTAGAGGTGGCAGTCCCATACAAAATTTAATTAAAAGAAATTTTAGTAAATCACCCATTTGTGCATTTAAAATGACAAACACTTTAGATGCAGGTCCAATTTTATTAAAAAAAATAGTATCTTTAAATGGAGATCTTGATCAAATTATGAATAGAATTTCCAAAATAATAATTGGAATGATGAAGACCATAATTAGTAAAAAAATTATTCCTAAAATACAAAAAGGGAAAGTTGTTATGTTTAAAAGAATTAAACCCAATGAATCTAAAATTAAAAACGAAAAAAATATTAAAAAAATTTATGATAAAATTCGGATGCTTGACTCCGACGAATATCCCAGAGCTTATATTATGGTAGATAAATTTAAACTATTATTGAGTAAAGCTGTATTAAATAAAAATTTTATTTCGTGTAATGCAAAAATTATTAAAATTAAAAAATAGTAAAAATAAAATTAAAATCAGACTAGCACAACTTAAAGATCTTAAGTTTACATTAGAGCTTCACAATCAAAATGTTTTAAATGATAATTTTTTTTCAAAAAGAAAAGTTTGTCTTAAAGACCATAAAGAATGGTTTAAAGTTAAACTAAAGGAAAAAATGATTTTTATCTGTACATCTAAACTTAGATTAGGATATGTAAGATATGATATACTAAAAAATAAAGATTTATCTGTCTCAATTGCTATTAAAGCTAAATATAAAAGAAAAGGTTTTGGTAAGTATATGTTGGCAAAAACATTGAATAAAAAAAAGATTATCAATAAAAATATTTATGCCTTTATTAGAAAAAACAATATTTCATCTAAAAAATTTTTTTTAGATGTAGGATTTAAATACTTAAAAAATAATACTTATGTTATGAAAGCAAGATAATAATGAAAAAATTTATTAACCAAATACCATTTATTATTGCTGAAATATCAGCTAATCATAATGGATCCATCGATCATGCAAAAAAAATGATTAATCTTGCTAAGAAATGTGGTGCAAATGCTGTTAAATTACAAACTTACACACCCGATATGATGACTATTAAAAAAAATGTAATTAATTTTAAAATTACAGAGGGTTTATGGAAAGGATTTAATCTTTGGGATCTATATAACCTTGGTCAAACACCCTTAAGTTGGCATAAAAAGCTTTTTAAACATGCTAAGGAGAAAAAAATTAAGATTTTTAGTACTCCTTTTTCTGAGGAAGCAATTTTTTTTTTAGAAAAAATAAATTGTCCAGCTTATAAAATCGCATCTTTTGAAATGAATGATTTAAATTTAGTAAAAACAGCAGCTTTAACGAAAAAACCAATAATTCTCTCTACTGGTCTATCCAATATGAACGAAATAAAAAAAGCAGTCTATACTGCAAAGAAATATGGATGTAATGATTTGACATTATTATATTGTGTAAGTAATTACCCGTCTAAATCATCAGACTTTAATCTAAATTATATAAATGAGCTTAAAAGGGAATTTAAATGTAGAGTTGGATTATCTGACCATTCAATGGGATCAGAAATTGCCAAATTTTCTTTGATAGCTGGAGCCAGAGTATTTGAAAAACACATAGCTTTAAAAAATCAAAAAAAAGGACTTGATATTGATTTTTCTTTAAAAGGTGAAGAGTTAAAAAATTATGTAAATGAAATCAAAAAAACATTTCAATTAATAAAAAATAAAAAAGTAGGAAGGTCAAAAAATGAAATTAAAAATAAAATATTTAGAAGATCGATTTATGCTATACAAAACATAAAAGTAGGAGATGTTTTTACAAAAAAAAACATCAAGACTTTTAGACCCGATAAAGGACTTTCTGCTGAATATTTTTTGGATATACTTAACAAAAAATCATCTAAAAATGTAAAGAAATTTTATCCAATACCAAAATCTATTGTTGTTAAAAATAAATAATTTAATAACTTTCAATAATTCATAAAAATTTTTTTCAGTGCATAAATCAAGCCAATTGAGCTATTAGTACTGGTCAGCTGCACGCATTACTGCGCTTCCACATCCAGCCTATCAACG
>MDTB01093170.1_pt1 | contig 31582 bp, 28 predicted proteins | sample 811161 | NCBI WGS metagenome assembly MDTB01 (sample SAMN05326650, study PRJNA326480) | marine metagenome | isolation source: seawater | place: Mediterranean Sea | collected 2009 | reverse complement strand
TCAAATAATTTAGAAAAGCTAAAATCTAAATAAATCTTATTTGTTATATGTAAGTTTCTGTAAACAGATGGATTATTTCTTATATATATATACTCATCTTGACCTCTTCTCCAGTACAATTTAGGTCTAATAAGAAATTTTTCAGAACCAAGTAATGTTGAAATACCAAGAAAACTCGCTTGAGTTTCTTCATATTGATCAGTAGCTGTTGGACTAGCATAAAATCCATTAGCACCAAATTTTTTCTCAGTAAAACCTGATATTATGATAATTGGATTTTTTTGAGTTTTAATTTCTGATTTAAAGAAGAAAAAATCGTTGATGTAATCTGTATTATATCTATAACCATCAGATTTAGATCTTGAAAATGTTAATTGAGCATTAAATTTTTCTTTCAATGATAGTCTTGAGTTTATTAAAAAACCAAACTGTTTAAACGATCCAAATGTTGGGTTACTCACTAACATTTCAAATTGTTTCTTATCAAATTTTGGAAGAGATTTTGTTACAATATTTATAGCTCCATTGAAAGCATTTTGACCAAATATTCTTGAAGCAGGACCTTTAATTATTTCAATTCTTTCAATTAATTGGATTGGAAGAAGTAGATTTAATGTGTGATGACCTGTTTGAATATCATCCATCTTTATACCATCAATCAATAATAATGTTTGGTCAAAACCTCCACCTCTAATATACAAATCGGCTTGAGTACCAGGAACTCCCCTCCTTCTTATATCTATACCACTAACTTGCTGAAGTAAATCCACAACATTATTAACTCCGCTTTCAATAATTGATTTTGAATCGATGATCTCTATTGATCTATATTTTTTTGAAAAAGGAATATCAATTTTAGATTCGGATACTATGACTTCATCCAAGTTTACAGATTGGGAAAAAACTGAAAGAGAAATAAATAAAAGTGATATTTTTTTTAAAAAATTCAGAAAGGAATTATTTAATCAACTAAAATTATTAGCTTATTATTTCGCATTTCAACAACTCCAGATTCAATATCTAGAGATGCTTTGCTTGAATCATTTAAATTTAGATTCTGGGAAAGATCACTATTAAATTCACCTTTAAGTTCAATTGTGCCTTTTTTTAAAGTAGATACTATTGGAGCATGATTATCTAGAACTTGAAAAAAGCCTTCTTTACCAGGCAGAAATACACTACTTACATTACCAGTGTAAATTGTTTTTTCAGGACTGACAATTTCAATAAACATAATTATTTTGCTTCTGCAATCATTTTTTCACCAGCTTCAATTGCCTCTTCAATAGTTCCTTTAAGGTTAAAAGCAGCTTCTGGCAAGTGATCTAGCTCACCATCCATTATCATATTAAATCCTTTAATAGTATCCTTAATATCTACAAGGACTCCAGGGATTCCTGTAAACTGTTCAGCAACATGAAAAGGTTGAGATAAGAATCTTTGAACCCTTCTAGCTCTAGCAACAGTTAATTTATCTTCTTCAGATAATTCCTCCAAACCAAGAATTGCAATAATATCTTGAAGCTCTTTATATTTCTGAAGCATTTCTTTTACTCTTTGGGCACAATTGTAGTGCTCATCACCTAATATTTCAGGTGTAAGAATTCTAGATGTTGAATCTAATGGATCAACCGCTGGATAAATTCCTAGCTCAGCAATTTTTCTTGATAGTACTGTTGTTGCGTCCAAGTGAGCAAATGTAGTTGCTGGTGCTGGATCTGTTAAATCATCTGCAGGCACATAAACTGCCTGAACTGATGTAATAGATCCTTTTTTAGTAGAAGTAATTCTTTCCTGCATCGCACCCATCTCTGTTGCTAATGTTGGCTGATAACCAACCGCAGAGGGCATTCTTCCAAGTAAAGCAGATACCTCAGAACCAGCTTGAGTAAATCTAAATATGTTGTCTACGAAGAATAAAACATCTTTTCCTTGACCATCGCCACTACCATCTCTAAAGTATTCAGCCACTGTCAATCCAGAGAGAGCTACTCTAGCTCTTGCACCTGGTGGCTCATTCATTTGTCCAAAAACAAATGTTGCTTTTGATTCTTCTAATGCTTTTTTATCTACTTTGCTCAAATCCCATCCACCTTCTTCCATTGATTTCATAAACTCATCACCATACTTGATAATTCCAGACTCGAGCATTTCTCTTAGTAAGTCATTTCCTTCTCGAGTTCTTTCACCAACTCCAGCAAATACGGATAAACCACCATGACCTTTAGCAATGTTATTAATAAGTTCCTGAATTAGTACTGTTTTACCTACACCAGCACCTCCAAATAATCCAATCTTACCACCTTTAGCATAAGGCTCAATTAGATCAATTACTTTAATACCGGTAAATAAAACTTCAGTTGAGGTAGAGAGTTGATCAAAATCTGGGGCCTCTCTGTGGATTGGTAATCCTTTGTCTCCAGTTTTTGGCAAATCTTCCATGCCATCAATTGCATCACCAATAACATTAAATAATCTACCATAAATATCTTTACCGACTGGCATTTGAATTGGATTTCCTGATGCAACTACATCTTCTCCTCTTTTTAACCCGTCTGTAGAATCCATTGATATAGTTCTGACCATATCCTCACCAACGTGAGATTGCACTTCAAGAACTAATTTCGATCCATCATTTTTAGATACTTCTAAAGAATCATAAATCTTAGGTAATTCTGTAGTTGTAGTATCAAATGTTACATCAACAACAGGTCCAATGATTTGAGAAACTTTACCAACTTTTTTTGACATTATATAAGTTTTATTATTAGTGTGAATTTATGCTTGCAAATATATATAGAATATTGAAAATTGTTTCTTAAATAAAAAAAAAAGGCGTCTTAAAAGACGCCTTTATTAACATAGTATGTTGATATGTTTACGGATTTAATGTAAACTGAACATAGTATTGACTACCAATTAGTCCGCCTGTTGGCATAACCATATAGTCATTTCCAGATAAGTTTACAGCACCAATTTTAAATTTCCCATTTAATTCTGGAGCATCAAAACCAATTTGTGCATCAAACACCCAGTTTGCTGGAATCATACCGTCAATGAAAGCTGCAGATTCCCACATAAATGAGTTGTGATATCTCGCATTTAAATTAAAACTAAGTTTTTCGGAAAGTTCAGTAGAACCTATTGAGAATTTTGTTCTTACTTTAGGTGTATTAAATCCTGTCTCATAATCAGGGTCAACATTAGTTCTGTCTAAATCAGCATAACTAAAAGAAGTACTGAAATCAAACTTTCCAATTTTAGAATCTAATCCAGCAGTAAGACCCATCACGTTAACTTCTTCATCAGTATTATTATCTACACTAAATACTCTAAAATCTCCAGCAGCAACAGCCATGGCACCACTCAAATCTGTGACAAATCCATATAATGGTGTAATTACATTTTTAGCAGCGATAAAGTTTTGATATTTACTCCAATATGCAGAAACATCAACTGCTACTTTTTTTCCATTATATCTGTAACCTACTTCTCTTGATGAAACATATTGAGGCTCAACAGGATCTAATTGAGCAGGAGTAAAATCACCATTCGTAACACCAGTTGTGTACGAGTTATTCATTACCATGTCTCCAGTTACAGTATAAGGAGTTAGTGATGATTGACCTACTAAACTCATTCTAAATCTATCAATGGAATCAGGAGATGATCCCATTAATACAGCGTCTTGTACATCTAAACCAATGTACTGATCTTGTGATGTTGGATTTTGAAATCCAGTTTGATATGAAACTCTCACATTATGTTGAGGAGATAAAAATACTAAAGCACCTAATCTCGGTGTAAATGAACCATCAAAAAATTGACTTTTATCATATCTCATAGATCCTGTTAATTTAACAGCTCCACCAAGTAAATCTTTCTGCGCCTGAGTATAAAACCCTAATTCATTAAATTTGATTGGTCCATCATAATCTGTAAATAATGTACCATTAGATCTTAAGACATATTGCCTATACTGAGCACCAACTTTTAAATCAAAAGCAGGAACTAAGTCTCCCAAACTGTAATTAAATTCAGCACTATTAGATTTAGAGTTATCTATAATAGCAGCACCACCATTTGAAATCGCAGTGGTAGTAGAATTGTAATAGGCTTGTTTAAAAGCATCAGTACCAGGTACTAACATGTTCTGGTCAGCTATTCTTCGAGCAGCCATGTGTGCAGGAATATCTCCACCAGACTTTCCAAGAGCACCCATTAAAGCATTAAAGTCAGTAATCCCATTTTGTAAAATATTACCTACCATTGCATTTAATGCAGTTATTGGATTAGGATTTACAAGACTAGGTAATTCTGTAAAATATGAAATTAAATAGTTTCCAAACCAACCTGCAATTCCACCAGGTTGAGCATCTGCCATTCTTGCTCCAAGAGCAGACATATCATGTGTATTACCTGAATCTTCTATAGAAGTATAAATTCTTGCAGTTAATCTGGGTGATCTATATTCTAATTTATGCTGTTGAAGAGCGAAGTTTTTTAACATATTTCTATTCGCAGCTTGATATACAGTATTTCCAGAACCAAACTTAGAATTAAAAACTAATTCTCTATTTCCATCAATTCTGTAATGGCCCGCAAGATCAACTTTAAAACTTGTAGCTTTATTATCTCCTAAATCAACTTCTTTATATCCTGTACTTCTAATTGTTTGAGTACCAAAATAATCTGGGGCATATGCTCCAAATATTCCAGAAATCTGTTGAGCTTGAGCCATGCTAATAACACCTGAATTAGCTAAATTTGGAAGAACTACAGCTCTAAAAGCAGCTGTCATATCAAAAGTCTGAGCAACTTCACCATATACATGAATACCGTTGTAGTCTGGCATTTGGGAAGGATCCACTGGATTAGAAGTTCCAGGTATAAATCTACCTTGTAAATAATTAAGATCTCTGTAGTCTGTTGCAGCCCAATCTGTACCTTCAACGTAACTAACTACTGCTTTCATTGCGAATTTATTATCCCAATTGTGAGCAAATCTTGCACCTACATCATAGTACAGGTTATCGCCAGCGCTATCTTGTGATGTAACCCCACTTCTTACATATGCACTAAATCCTGGAAAATCAAAAGGACTTTTACTATTCATAAGCATTACTCCTTTAAATGCGTTTGCACCATAAAGGGCAGAAGCAGCACCAGGAAGTAACTCAACACTTTGAATATCTATCTCACTAATACCAACTAAGTTTCCAGCTGAGAAGTTTAGACCAGGAGCAGCATTATCCATTCCATCAACAAGCTGAACGAAACCTTCGTTACCAATAGTTGCGAAACCTCTAGTGGCAACAGCTTGAAGTAATAAACCACCACTATTAACTTGCACTCCTTTTAATCCTTCCAAACTTGTGTAAAAATCTTGTCCAGTTGATTGTTCAATATCTTTATAATCAAATCTTTCAACTGTAACAGGGGATTCAAATAATCTTTCAGGTGTTCTTGAAGCTGAAATTACAACCTCATCTAAAAGATTTTGAGACTCAGCTAATGCTACTGTAAAGGATAAATTTCCAACAGTTACATTAACTGTTGCAGTATCAAATCCTACACTTGAAATTTTTAGGTCAAATGGTGGATTTGCATTCACAACAAGTGTGAAATTACCATCAAAGTCAGTTACCGCACCAGTTGTTGCATCAAATACAACATTTGCTCCAGGTACAGGCACATTATCTTCAGTGATAACAGTACCAGTAACGGTAGTTTGTGCGTAGATGAATGTTCCCAAAAGGACAGCCATCAAAGACAATAATTTTTTCATATTATAAAATTTAGTTTTTTTTAGTTTTATCTATAATGCCGTAAATATAAGAGATTTTTAGAAAACACTTCTTTTTTTACTCATATTACTAAAATAAATAGGCTAAAATTCAGGAATCCTTAAAGTATGTAAAAAACAAGCCCCAACTTAAAAAGTTTAAAATCAGGAAAATCAGAATTAGAAAAAAATGGTCTAAGAGATTTATAAATACCTAAGTTCCAAGTATTAAAACCCACATTTAAAGTAATACCCAACTGGTCTTGGTTGATAGGGGTTGTTTTTTGAATATAATTTTGGAATGAATTTTCAAATTTAAATTTTGAGCTAAGAATTCTTGAGTATTTTAACCCTGCATATAACCTCCAAAATCTATATTTATCAATTGTAGAGTTTCTTAACCTAATTTCCAAGGGAAATTGAATTTCAGCATAATTATATTTATTCTTTTGAATGTCTTGAGTACTCTCATTGAAAGAAAGAATATTTTCATCAAGTCTAAGATTATTGTTTAATGAATTAATCCCAAGACCTGCCCCTAGGCCTAGAGAAAACTTTCCAGATTTATTTAATGGAAAATCTCTTATGAAACCGAAGTTTAAACTCGAGGAAAATTTATTTTCTTTAAGCTCATCAACCCCGTTTTTTATTGAATTATAGTAAATACTAAAATAAAATTGATCTTCTCTGTAAAAATCAGGATTTGAAACTTGTGAGATGGTATAGTTTGCAAAAAAAAGAAAATAGAATAGATATAATTTTCTAAACATTCAAAATAATTAGAAAACTAATATACAAAAACAAGAGTACCTACTGGTTTTGAGAATAGTCTCCTATTCTTGTAGTATAATTTATTTTAAGAGCATTAACTTTTCTCAATTCCTGCTTAATATCTGAGATTAGTCCCATTTTTGTTTCACCATCAACTTTTAATGCGGTAGTTAGAACATTTTGAAGTTCTTCTCTTTTAGAAGCTCTTTCAGCTAAAACATATGCTCCTACATCACCAACAGTTGCAAACTTATCATTTAACTGAATTCTAGGTTGATTCCCATACTTATCTTGATATCTAGCACTCGGCTTACCAGCATAGATATAAATAACTCTATCTTTCTTGTCAAGTTTCTGAATCTGATCAGCAGCTGGAAGAACATTTTGAATCATTAAGCTATTGTCTCTTAATACAGTAGCAACCATAAAGAAGAATAATAACATGAATACAATATCTGGAAGTGAAGCTGTAGAAATCTTAGGAGTTTCTCCTTTATTATTTTTTCTAAACTTTGACATATCTAACTCGTTTTATTAGGTTCAGCCTCGGATAACTTCATCGGATAGAGAGCTTTAATTACTGCTAGCTTTTCTTTTAATTTTTCTTTGATTTCACTTGAGGTTCTTGGATCAGTATATTTTTTATCAGCATCGACATAAGTCATGTTTTCAGAAGGATATAATCTAGAAAATTCTCTATTTCTTAATTCATTATATGCAGCTACCAACTCATTTTGAACTGAAATATAAACCTTATAATCAGTTTCTCTATCGTTTTTTAATGATATAATTGCTTTATCTGGATTGTCAGAGGATCTTGTATCACCACTACCTTGGCAATAATCACAAGCCTCTTCTCCAAAACCACCTCCATTATCTAGAAATGCTACAGCTTCTTGTCTAATATCTCTGATATTCATGAGTTCTTCCTCAACAAGAATCTGATTGTTTTTATTAACAACTACAGTAAAAATATTTTTCTCTTTAATAATTGGAGGATCAATGAGCTCATCCATTGGTGGAAGTTTTCTATTAATACCAGAGTCAGTTTCAATTGTAGTAGTAACTAAAAAGAATATTAATAGAAGGAAAGCGATATCCGCCATAGATCCTGCATTAACTTCTGGTGCTGATCTTCTTGCCATATTGGTTTACTTTTTTATAATTTTTCTAACTGAGTTAAAAATCATAATTCCAACAGCGATAATTGTTAAAAGATAAAAAGTTCTAATACCAGTTTCTACCCATCTTGAAGCTGCTGCTGAAAGCACCTTTCCGTCTTGCATTGGAGTTTCAACACCTTCAGATAAAATAAATGCAATAATTATAACAGCAAAAAAAGATCCTATCGAAATACCAGCTTTTTTGAGTTTATCTTTATCTGAAAATAAATTCATTAAAGAAAATACGACTGTTGAAAGGATTACAATTCCTAAGACTATAAATGCAAGATAAATTATAGCTGATACAAACCCATAATCTCCCTGCATAGCATTCATCTCAATACTTTCATCGCCTTGGCTTATTATTAAAGCAAGGAAAACTAGACCTATAACTCCAAGAGCAATCGCAATTATATTTGTGATTTTTTGAATATTCATAGGATCAATTATTTTTTGTGAGATACTAGTATATCAATCAAAGTTATTGATGCATCTTCCATATCATTTACAATACCATCAATTTTAGAAACAATGTAATTGTAAAAGATTTGAAGAATAATTGCTACAATTAGACCAAATACTGTTGTCAATAATGCTACTTTTATACCACCTGCAACAAGTGAAGGTTGCATATCGCCAGCAGCTTGTATTTTATCAAATGCTTGGATCATACCGATTACTGTTCCCATGAATCCTAACATCGGCGCAAGGGCAATAAATAAAGAAATCCACGATACATTTTTTTCAAGTTGTCCCATTTGAACACCACCATAAGCTACAACAGCTTTTTCTGCACTTTCAACTCCTTCACCAGCTCGATCAAGACCTTGATAGAAAATTGATGCAACAGGTCCAGGTGTATTTCTACAAACTTCTTTTGCAGCATCAACACCTCCAGATTTTAGTGCAGACTCTACGTCATCAATTAATTTACTTGTATTTGTTGTTGCAAAGTTTAAATAGATAATTCTTTCAATTGCAATTGCTAATCCTAAAATCAAACAAGCCAATACAATACCCATAAATCCAGGTCCACCTTCAATAAATCTATTTTTTAATTCCTGAGTAAAACCAACAGATTGTTGAGGAGCAGGAGCAACTTCAGCCTCTTGTATTTCGGCTGCTTCTTGTATATCAGTTGCCTCAACAACCTCCATCTCATCTTGGTCTTGAAAACCATAAGAATTTTGAAATGAAAAAATTAAAAAAGAAGCAAGCAAAGTAAGAGATAATATCTTTTTCATATTTTATTATTTTTATTGAGTTTCTAAATGTATATAAATTAATTAAAAAAACAAACGATTTTTTTTTATTAAAAATCATAAGTTGCAGAGAGGAAGGGATTCGAACCCTCGATACGCTATTAACGCATACACGCTTTCCAAGCGTGCGCCTTCAGCCACTCGGCCACCTCTCTTGAAGGAACAAAAGTATATTAATTATCTAAATTGAATAATTCTTTAGCATTATTTGTAGTAATTGAAGCTATTACATCATTTTCAACACAATATATTTCGCTTAACTTATCAACAACATGAATTAAATACGAGGACTCATTGCGCTTTCCTCTATGAGGTGTTGGAGCTAAATAAGGTGAATCTGTTTCTAAAATAACATTTTTTAAATCAATTTTATTTATAAATTTATCTAATCCTGAATTTTTAAAAGTAACAACACCACCAATACCAAGTTTAAAATTTAAATCACAAATTTTTTTAGCCTGATCTTCATTTCCCGTGAAACAATGAAAGACTCCACGCAAATTATTTTTTGAATACTTTATTAATATTTCATAAATGTAATCAAAAGCTTCTCTACAATGAATTACAATTGGTAAGTTATGGTCTAATGCTAATTCAATTTGTTTTTCAAAAATTAACTTTTGCTCATATAAAAACTTTTTTTTCCAATACAAATCAATGCCAATCTCACCAATTGCTACACAATCATAGTTTTTGATATTATTTTTAACTAAATCAATTTCAGTATCATTAGATTTGGATACATAAGCAGGATGAAGACCAGCCATAATATTAAAGACTGATTGATCTTTGTTATATGCTTTTATCATTCTTTCATTATACTTTGAATGTATAGATGGAAAAATAAATTTCTTAATTCCTAAGTCCTTAGACCTATTTACAACTTGATCAAAATCAACATCGAATTCTTTTAAATATAAATGAGTATGTGTGTCAATTAATTTCAAATACAAGTATAAAAATGCAATACAAATTTAAAACATAAATAAAGCAAAGTATATTAATTTATTTATTTTATTGAGAATATTGATTTTCAGTTATTTATAAATAGAATACAAATAATCGAACTATCTATTTATTATTATTTGTATATTTGAAAACTATTTAAAACTGCGTTTTAGAAAAAAAAATGAAAATGAAAAAATTTATATTAATAATAATTCTGCTGCCCACATTTTTATTTGGACAAAATATAGGTCAATTAGAAGGGAAAAAATTAAATGACCTTAGCGATACTGAATTAATTGAATACTGGAACAAAGCTCAAGAAAATGGTTATTCAATTGATCAAATAAAGATATTAGCTAGAGCTCAAGGAGTAAGCGAATCAGAAATTGCAGAGTTTGAAAAGAGAATTAATGACATAACAGTTAATTCAAATAATGAAGAGGAAATAAATGAATTTAATTTATCGTCACTAACATCAATTTTTGGAAAAAATACTACAGTTGAAGAATCTAAAATTTTATATCCAAAAAGATCACTTACTATGAAATTACCGATATATGGTTCAAATTATTTCAACAATGAAAATATTAATGTTACTCCAACACTTAATATAGCCACACCTTCGTCATATGAACTTGGCCCTGGGGATGAAGTATTAATATCAATTTGGGGTGCTGCTGAAAACGAATATTCATCATTAATTTCAAGGGAAGGGTTTATAAAGGCTGAGAGAATCGGACCTATATACTTAAGCGGTCTAACTATTGCTGAAGCTGAGAATAAATTAAAAAAATCATTCTCAAAAATATATTCTGGCATTAATTCTAACCAAGAATCTGATTTTAAAGTTTACTTAGACCTTTCATTATTAAATAGCAGGTCAATTGTTGTAAATGTAACTGGAAATGTTGTTGCGCCGGATACATATACTGTGTCTTCTCTTTCAACAGTACTAAATGTTTTGTATGCTGCAGGTGGCCCTAATCAAACTGGAAGTTACAGAAACATAAAAGTAATTAGGAATGGTAAACCAATTAGGAATATTGATCTATATGACTATTTTTCAAATGGGGTTTTTGAATCATTTTCACTAAGAGATCAAGATGTAATTTTAGTTCCTAACTATGAAAAAAGAGTTTTTATAAATGGTGAATTTAAAAATTATGGGATTTTTGAAGTTAAGGATGATGAAAAATTAAATGATATAATTAACTACACTGGAGGGGTATCATCATTTGGTGTAAAAGAAAAATTGTTTGTAAAGAGAAATAATGGTCTGCTTAGAAAAGTTGAAGATGTTGATAAATCCGATTTTTCAAATTACTTACTTAATGATGGCGATATTATTGAGGCGAGACCAATTACAGATATATTTACTAATTTAATAACTATTGAAGGAGCTATTTCTATACCAGGTGATTACTCGTTGAATAAAATAAAAAATGTGGAAGAACTAATTTCAGAAGCAGGAGGATTATCAGATTTTGCAATTACTGAGCGGGCATATCTAATAAGAAAAGAAAAAGGAGTGGAAAGCAAGATTATATCATTCAATCTTTTAAACGGAAATAAAATTGATCTTAAACCAAATGACAGAGTTATCATAAGTTCAAATATTGATCTAACTAGACCAAAAACAGTTACAATAGAGGGAGAGGTATTTGAGCCCGAATCCTATCCTTTTTTTGATGGGATGACTATAGTTGATTTGATACTTATTTCTAAAGGAATTACAAAAAATGGAGATTTAAAAAATATAGAAATTTATAGATCAACGTTCGATGAAAGTCGTAAAAATCCTATTGAAATAATCAAAACTTCATTAAATAATGATTTGTCAAATTTAAATGATAATAACAACGTAAAACTACAAGAAGATGATTTAGTAATTGTTAGAAAAAAACTTGGATATCAAGAAAAAGAATTTGTCACTGTAGAGGGTCTTGTCAAGTATCCAGGCACCTATGCAATAAAAAATAATAACTTTTCATTTTTTGATTTAATTGAAGATTTTCAAGGTTTTCTAAATGATGCTTCTCTAGATGGTGTAAAAATTGTTAGAGAAAATAAACTAAATGAATTGTTTAAAAATGAGGAAGAAGGATCTAAGAAAGATGAATTAAATGAGGATGATCAAACCGCTGAACTTTTAGGTTTCTCAGAAACAGACTCTTTAAAAATCAAAATTGAAATTAAACCATTTATTGAATTCGGTGTTGATGTTAAAAATATTTTGGCCACTAACGGATCTAATCCAAAATATAATGTAATTTTAAAACCATCTGATAGAATTATTGTTCCAAGAAAAGATAATTCTGTAGAAATAACGGGTGCTGTTCAACAGTCATCCGCAGTTACCTTTTCAAAGTCATTAACAACAATTTCTGCTATAAATAGAGCTGGAGGGTTTAGTGATAATGCTAGTAAAAGAAATGTATATGTTGTTTATCAAAATGGAAATGTGGCAAGCACTAAATCTTTTTTAATTTTTAACAGTTACCCCAAGTTAAAACCTGGAGCTAAAATTATAGTACCAGAAAAAAACATAATCAGAGAAAAAACTAATATCGGAGAAGTTGTAGGATACACAACCAGCTTAGTATCAATCATTGCATTAATTAACCGTTTGTAATATGAATATTTACTCAGATGATGAAATAGACTTAATTGATTTACTAAAAAAATTATATAAATCAAGAAAATTAATATTATACATATCATCAATATTTGCAATAATAGGCATAGCTATTGCTCTATTACTCCCAATAAAATTTAATTCAACAACAATTTTTTTTCCTCAAAATCAAGAAACACCTTCTTCTTCATTGTCTGGTGTTGCTAGTCTGGTTGGAATTAATTTAGGAAGTGGTTCATATGGAAGCGAAATCCCCCCATCAATGTACCCACAAATTATTGAAAGCACAAAATTCAAAAGAATACTATTAAATAAAGTAATTGATAAAAAAAAGAATCTTACTTTAGAAAATTTTATTGTAGAATACTATTCAATTGAACAAGATGTAGAGCAAAATATTTCTGATTTAGGAATGACTTCAAGTGAAGAAGTTTTTTTTAAAATTTTGACTGAAATTGTAAATGTTTCTGTTAATCAACAAGATGGTTTTATTTCAATTTCATGTGAAATGCCCAACGCGGAATATTCTGCAAAAATTGCAAAATTTTCTAGAGAAATACTGCAAAATATAATTATTGAAAATAAAATTGAAACAGCAAGACAAAACCTTATTTTTAGCGAAGGTCAATTAATTGAAAAAAAGAAAGAATTTGATGAAATTTATTCAAAACTTGCTTTTTTTTCTGACTCAAACTTGAATTCTGTCAATTCATTTGTTTTAAATGAAAAGAATAAATTAGAATCTGAATTTCAAATTATTAGCGCTGTTGTTGAAGAAATTTCGAGACAAGTTGAACAGGCAAAACTTCAATTAAAAAAAGATACTCCAGTATTCTCAACCATACAGGAAGCAATTATACCCATAGAAAAGTCAAGTCCGAAAAGAACTTTAATTGTTATTGTTTTTGGATTTATTGGAGTTACGTTCTCATGTATCACTGTTTTAACAAGAGAGTCTTTAAAAAAAATCTTTTTTGAAATCATGAACAACTAACTTAGATTATTGAAACAAAAAACTATTATAAGTTTTATACTAACTAGTTCTAATCATATTCAAATAGAATGCAAAGTAAATTACGTTTCTGGTGTATTTTTAGTAGACACAGGTGCATCAAATTCCTGTATAAATTATTTGTCAGCATCAAAATTTAATTTGAAACTTAAAAAATCAAATGAAATAGCATCTTCAGCTACAAATCAAATTAGTGAAACTTACTGTTCAAAAAATAACATTCTGAAAATTGGAGATTTTCAGAAAAATGACTTTGATTTTATGCTTTTCGATATGACTTATATAAACAATTCTCTCAAAGAAAAAGAAATATCAGAGTTAGATGGAATTATTGGCAGTGATATTCTCAATCAATTTAATGCTTGTATAAACTATAAAAAGAAAGAAATTATATTAGAGCTCTAAAGCTTTCAATGGGTTATTTTCCATCAAAATATCTATTGGATTTTCAAGTGCTTCTTTAACAGTTAACAAAAATCCAACAGACTCTTTTCCATCAATGATTCTGTGGTCATAACTCAGAGCCAAATACATCATGGGATGAATTTCTACTTTACCATTAACTGCCATTGGCCTATCTATTATGTTATGCATTCCAAGAATTGCAGATTGAGGTGGATTGAGAATTGGAGTTGAAAGCATTGATCCAAAAACACCTCCATTGGAAATAGTAAATGTCCCTCCACTCATATCCTCTACTGTAATTTCACCATCTCTGGCTTTCATAGCTAACCTTTTTATTTCAGATTCAATTCCAGAAAATGTTAAATCTTGACAATCTCGAACTACAGGAACCATTAATCCTTTAGGTCCGGAAACAGCAATAGAAATATCATAAAAATCAAATTTAATTTGATGATCTCCATCAATCATTGAATGAACATCAGGAAATTCTTTGAGTGCATGAACAACAGCTTTAGTGAAAAAACTCATAAACCCAAGTCCAACATTGTGCTTAGCCTTAAATTCTTCTTTATATTTTTTTCTCAAATCAAAAATTGAAGACATATTAACTTCATTGAATGTAGTTAACATGGCAGTTTGATTTTTAACCGAAACTAATCTTTCAGAAACCTTTCTTCTTAAGAGTGACATCTTTTTAGATTCAACTTTTCTGGTTCTTGAAATAGCTTCAACATCAACTTTAGGAAGTGCTTTTAAAGCATCTTGTTTAGAAATTCTTCCTCCTTTAGCTGAGCCCTTAATAGAGTTTGGATCAATTCCTTTCTCATTTAGAATTTTAGATGCAGCAGGAGACGGAGAACTCATATCATTTTTAGATTCAATAATAATAGATTCTTGAGGATCTAATTTTTCGTCGATTTTGATTTCGTCAACTTTTTGAGTTTCTTTCTTTCGCTTTGTAGCATTGGTATCTATTAAACACACTATTTCTCCAACAAGAACTGCATCACCTTCTTCTGCTTTTAATGTAATAACTCCACTTTGTTCTGCCGGAAGATCTAAAGTTGCTTTATCTGAATCAACCTCAGCAATAGTTTGATCTTTTTCAACATAATCACCATCCTCAACTAACCACTGGGCAATTTCAACTTCTGAAATTGACTCTCCCGGTGATGGAACTTTCATTTCTAAAATCATAACTTAAATTTAATGATTAAATCCATCTATCAACTTTTTTACAATAATCTTCGTATTCTTTACCAAATTTCTTTCTCATTTCGAACTCTTCAGGTTCAATCTGAAACTTATTAATATAGAAAATAAAAAATGGTATTAAAATTATAGATATTATTGAGGATTTATAAAAAGCAAATGAAATAATAATTAGTAACATCCCTAAATACATAGGGTTTCTAGTAATTTTATAAGCACCTGATATTACCAAAGTCGTGGTCTTATGTGGTTTGGTTGGGTTTACTGTTGTTTTTCGAATTATAAACTGAACAACAGCTGACAAAATAAAAATTATTCCAATAAATAATATTATGATACTTATAACATCATTGTTAATATTATATTCATTTAAATCAAATAAATATATTATTGAAAGTAATATTATTGTCACAATTGGGGGAGGGATTTTAGTATCTAAATTCATAAAAAATATTAATTAATATCTATAATATTCAGGCTTGAAAGGGCCATTAACTTTAACTCCAATATATGTTGCTTGTTCTTGGGTTAACTCCTCGAGTTCAACTCCTAAATTATCTAAGTGAAGTTTAGCAACCTTTTCATCTAAATGTTTCGGAAGCATGTAAACCTCATTTTTATATTTTTCACTATTAACCCACAATTCAATTTGTGCTAAAACTTGATTTGTAAATGAATTACTCATCACAAAACTTGGATGACCGGTTGCACAACCAAGATTTACAAGTCTGCCCTCTGCTAAAACAATTATATCAACACTATCTATGGTGTAGAGATCTACTTGCGGTTTTATTTCGACTTTAGTTTCTCCATAATTCTTTTCTAACCAAGCCATATCAATTTCATTATCAAAATGTCCAATATTACACACTATAGCTTTATCTTTCATTTTTTTGAAATGCTCTGCTCTCAATATGTCCTTGTTTCCTGTTGCAGTAACCACAATATCAGCATTCTCTATTACGTTTATCATTTTCTTTACTTCAAAGCCATCCATAGCAGCTTGTAATGCACAAATAGGATCAATTTCACATACTGTCACAATAGCACCTGCTCCTGAAAACGAAGCAACAGTACCCTTTCCAACATCTCCGTATCCTGCAACTACGACTCTTTTTCCAGCTAACATAATATCAGTTGCTCTTCTTATAGCATCTACTGCACTTTCTTTACAACCATACTTATTATCAAACTTAGATTTAGTTACTGAATCATTAACATTTATAGCAGGAAGAGGTAGTTCATTATTTTTCATTCTTTCATAAAGTCTATGAACACCAGTTGTAGTTTCCTCTGAAAGACCTTTTATTCCACTCACAAGCTCTGGATATCGGTCTAACACAATATTAGTTAGATCACCTCCGTCATCCAGAATCATATTTAGTGGTTTCTTTTCTTGACCAAAAAACAAAGTTTGTTCTATACACCAATCAAATTCTTCCTCATTCATTCCTTTCCATGCATACACGGAAACACCTGACTTTGCAATTGCTGCTGCAGCATGATCTTGAGTAGAAAAAATATTACATGAACTCCATGTAACCTCTGCTCCAAGTTCTACAAGTGTCTCAATTAAAACAGCAGTTTGGATGGTCATATGTAAGCATCCAGCTATTCTAGCTCCTTTAAGGGGTTTTTCCTTACCAAATTCCTGTCTTAAAGACATCAAACCGGGCATTTCAGCTTCAGCAAGTTTAATTTCTTTTCTTCCCCAATCAGACAGGGAAATATCTTTTACTTTATACATTAAATGATTTCTATTGGTCATTTTTTATTAATTCTTTAATTTTTTTTACGTAATCTAATTTTTCCCAAGTAAATAACTCTACCTCAATTTCTTTTAAATCTCCCGAGTTTGAAATAAACTTTTTTGTTACAAGTTCAGGCTTTCTTCCCATGTGTCCATAAGCTGCTGTTTCCCTATATATCGGATTTCTTAATTTTAGTCTCTTTTCTATAAAGTATGGTCTAAGATCAAAAAGATTACTAACAATCTCTGAGATTTCAAAATCAGTTATATCAAATTTTGTTGTATTGTAAGTGTTTACATATATTCCAATTGGCTTTGAAACACCGATTGCGTAACTAATTTGAACTAAACACTCTGAAGAGATTCCTGCTGCAACTAGGTTCTTAGCAATATGTCTTGCAGCATAAGCTGCGCTTCTATCTACTTTACTAGGATCTTTTCCAGAAAATGCACCCCCTCCATGAGCTCCTTTTCCACCATATGTATCCACTATAATTTTTCTACCTGTAAGTCCTGTGTCACCGTGTGGGCCTCCAATTACAAATTTTCCAGTGGGGTTAATAAAATATTCAATCTCATCATTAAAATATTTTTCATATTCAGGATATTTTTTTAAAATCCTTGGTATCAAAACGCTTTGAATATCATTTTTTATCTTAACAAGCATTATTTCTTCATTATCAAATTCATCATGTTGAGTTGATATTACTATTGTTTTGATTTTTTGTGGTTTATTATCTTCAGAATATTCGACTGTAACTTGAGATTTGGAATCGGGTCTTAAATATGTAATTTCTACATTTTCTTTTCTTAATTCTGAAAGTTCTTTAAGTAATTTATGAGAAAGATCTAAAGCTAACGGAATAAAATCATCTGTTTCATCGCATGCATAACCAAACATTATACCTTGATCACCAGCCCCTTGTTCTTCAATATTATTTTTTTCTACTCCTCTGTTAATATCTTCGGATTGATTATGAATGTATGAAAGAATACCGCATGAGTTACCATCAAAAAAATATTCACTTTTATTGTAACCAATTTCCTTAATCACATTTCTTGCTATGGACTGTAAATCTAAATAAACATTCGATTTAACCTCACCTGCAAGTATAACTTGTCCTGTAGTAACTAATGTCTCACAAGCAACTTTAGCATTATTATCAAATGCTAAAAAATTATCAATAATTGAGTCACTTATCTGATCTGCAATTTTATCAGGGTGACCTTCGCCAACGGATTCTGAAGTGTATAAGTAGCTCATTTATTTAAAATTATTTTTGGTTTTGTCAAAAACATATTCTATTACTTCTTTATGTCTCTTTGCGAATCTTTTTGCACTTCCTGAGGCAGGTGATCCGTAAAATCTTCTTGATGCAACTCTGAATTTCTTTGCAATATCAAGATGCATTAACAAATGGCTCCATGGCCCCATATTTCTAGGTTCTTCTTGTGCCCAAACAATTTCTTGGGGATTATAATCTGAAATGATTTTGATTATTTGATTTTCTGGTATAGGAAACAATTGTTCAATTCTGACAATAGCAACATCATTAATTTTATTTTTATCTCTGTAGTCTAATAAATCGTAATAAAATTTACCAGAGCAAAAAACTAAAGATTCTACACTTCTGTTAATGGTATCATCTCCAATTACAGCTTCAAACTTTCCATTTGTAAGATCTTTTTTTGTTGAAATGACTTTTGGATGTCTTAGTAAGCTTTTAGGTGTAAAAAGAATTAATGGTTTTCTGAAAGTAGTTACAATTTGTCTTCTAAGTATATGAAATAGATTAGCTGGAGTAGTGCAATTAGCAACATACATATTATCTTTTGCACAAAGCTGTAGGTATCTTTCCATTCTTGCTGAAGAGTGCTCAGCACCTTGCCCTTCGTATCCGTGTGGTAACATTAAAACGAGACCGTTTTGAAGTTTCCATTTATCTTCAGCTGCAGATAAATATTGATCAATCATTATTTGTGCTCCATTACTAAAATCTCCAAACTGAGCCTCCCAAATAGTCAAAGTGTTAGGATTTGAAAGGGCATATCCATACTCAAAACCCATTACAGCGTACTCTGACAACAATGAATTGTAAATTTCAAATTTTCCTTGAAACTGACTTATACTATTTAGTGGTATAAAATTTTCTTCAGAAATTTCTTTTTTTAAAATCGCATGTCTGTGAGAAAAAGTTCCTCTTTCAACATCTTGACCTGAAATTCTAATATTATAAGATTCTTTTAAAATTGATCCGTAAGCCAATGTTTCAGCCGTTCCCCAATCAATATTGTCATTTTGATACATTGTCTTTTTATCATTCATGAGTTTAGAAATCTTTTTGATAAACAAGCCAGGGTTTTCTAAATTATATACTGATTTTGCTATATGATCTAAATCTTTAATATGAACCTTTGTTTTATAATCAATAAGCATTGTTTTTTTTCCAGCTCTATTTAATCCTACCCACTCATGTTCCATGAATGGTGTGATAACAACGTTTTTTTCTTTTTTAGAGTCAACAAAATCAGAATCCAGCTCAGATTTATATTCAAGTTCCATATTCTTTTGATCATTCTCAGAAATCACCTTTAAATCAATAAGTTTCTTTGAATAAATTTCTTTAGGGTTAGGATGATTTGATATTGATTTATATAGTTTAGGTTGGGTGAATCTAGGTTCATCACCTTCATTATGTCCATACCTTCTATAACCCAATAGATCAATAAAAACATCTCTTTTAAACTTCATCCTATATTCCAAAGCAAAGTTAGCTGCATGGATTACAGCTTCAACATCATCAGCGTTTACATGAAGAATAGGGCATAAATTTACTTTACCAACATCAGTACAATAAGTCGACGATCTTCCGTCAATATAGTTTGTTGTAAATCCAACTTGATTATTAACAACAATATGAATAGTTCCAGATGTTGAGTAGCCTTTGAGTCTTTCCATCTGTGCGAATTCATAAACAATACCTTGAGCTGCTATAGCAGCATCTCCGTGTATAATCACTGGCAAAACATTTTCTTTAGAATTTTCAAAATATTTGTCTTGCTTAGCTCTTGCTATACCTTGAACAACTGGACCAACAGATTCCAAATGAGATGGATTAGGAGCTAAATTTAAATAAATCCCAATTCCTTTATCAGATTTTCTTTTAGATGTCCAACCAAGATGGTATTTTACATCTCCATCAAAAACTTGATCTTCATAATCTTTTCCATCAAATTCACTGAAAATTTCTTTAGCAGGTTTGCCAAATATATTTGATAGTGTATTTAATCTACCACGATGAGCCATTCCTACAATAAATTCTTTAACACCCTTTTCAGCCGCTCTTTCAAAAATCAAATCGAGAGCAGGAATTAACGTTTCTCCTCCTTCCAGTGAAAATCTCTTTTGACCTACATATTTTTTATGTAAAAAACTTTCAAAGTTATTAGCCTGGATAAGCTTTTTTAAAATATGAATTCTCTGGTCATTTGAAAGTTTCGGTTTATTATCATTATCATTTAAATAACTCTGAATCCATTTAATTCTTTCAGGTGTTCTAATATACATGTACTCAATTCCAATTGAAGTACAGTATATCCTCTCAAGATGAATAATAATATTCTGTAAAGAAGTTCTCCCAATTCCAATAATTTCACCAGCATCAAATTCTTCATTCAAATCATCTTCAGAAAGTTCAAAATTTATTAAATCCAAATTTGGTGTATAAGCTCTCCTTTGTCTAACTGGATTTGTATTTGTAAATAAATGTCCACGTGTTCTATAACCATTGATAAGCTTTACAACCTTGAATTCCTTTAGTATATTTTCAGGAATATGAAACTCTCCTTTTTCAACTTTATTAATTCCAAACTCAAACCCTTGAAAAAAGGCTCTCCAGGAAGGCTCAACAGCTTCTGGATTAATTAGATATTGGTCATAAAGCTCTGCAAAATATGCTGTATGCGCTGTATTAAGAAACGAATAAGGATCCATCAATTTTTAATAAATCAAAATTACAACTTATTAGTTATTTGATAATATTTTTTTGGTTTTTATCTCCCATAATCATCAGAGATTCTTATAATATCATTTTCATCTGAAGGATGATCGGGGTCTGTATGCTGCCATATTTCTGAAATAACTGCAAAATCATCTAATCCAATTAACCTGTGCCTTTCTCCTTTTGCTAACTTGATCTGATCTTTTTTCTTTAATATTGTCATAGGTTTTTCTAAATCATCAAAACTCCTTGATATACCAACCTTTCCTTTATAAACTCTCCAAACTTCTGCTCTTCTATGATGGTATTGCCATGATAGTTTTGAACTAGGTTTTACAATCAGAATTTTTGGACTAAGTTTTCCTCCGATTTTCAGAGTTTCTACATTTATTCCATCAAAAAAGGTGTTTGCAAAATCCTGAGCTTGAAATTCATCAATCACTAAAAATCCACCCCAAGGTCTCTCAAAATCTTTAGAAATAATTTTAAAACCTTTTCCTATTATTTCATTTTCTATTTTCTTGAAATAGTTCACACTTTAAAAATATTTAAAATTTAACATTTTAAGCATTGAATTAAGTACTAATTACATGTAATTTTAAATTGATGTTTGCACTTATAGATTGTAACAATTTTTATGTCTCGTGTGAAAGAGTTTTTAATCCAAGGCTTGAAAAAAAGCCTGTGGTTGTATTATCAAATAATGATGGTTGTGCAATATCAAGAAGTAATGAAGCAAAAGCATTAGGAATACCTATGGGAGCTCCAGCATTTAAATTTGAAAAAATCTTTGAAGAACATAACATAGAAGTGTTTTCCTCAAACTTTCCACTCTATGGGGACATGAGCTCCAGAGTTATGAGTATTTTATCAAAATTTACCCCAAATATTGAAATATATAGTATTGATGAAGCTTTTTTAAAATTCGAAGGTTTTGATAACTATGATCTAGAGTCTTACTGTCAGAATATAAAAGATCTGGTATTGAAATGGACGGGAATACCTATCAGTATCGGAATTGCACCAACAAAAGCATTAGCAAAAGTTTCCAATCGAATTGCTAAAAAATTTCCAAAGGAAACAAAAGGAGTTTATTTGATAAACTCAGAAGAAAAGAGGATTAAAGCTTTAAAATGGTTAAAAATTAGAGATGTATGGGGAATAGGTTTTAGACACGCAGAAAGATTAAGAAACATTGATATAACTACAGCTTATAATTTTATAAATCTTGAAGATAATTGGGTAAGAAGAAATATGAGCGTAGTAGGTTTAAGATTAAAAAAAGAGCTTGAAGGTAAGTCTGTATTAGACTTAGAAGAAGTTCGTTCACCAAAAAAAGCTATAGCTACTACAAGAAGCTTTGAAGGTACAATTACTGATTATGAAAAAATAAAAGAGAGAATATCAACATTCGCTATTTGCTGTGCTGAAAAACTAAGAGCTCAAAATAGTAATTGTAATTCCATATATGTATTTATCAGAAGTAATAAATTTCAAAAAAATAAAATACAATATAGAAACGGGATAATGATGACTATTCCATTTTCTACAAATTCTAATATTGTAATTAGTAAATATGCAGTTGAAGGACTTAAAAGAATATTTAGAAAAGGGATTAATTATAAAAAAGCTGGAACTATAGTAATGGGATTAGATTCATTGGGGAATCATCAACTTAACTTATTTGAAAATGAAAATCCCAGACATAAATATTTAATGAAAACCATAGATTATATTCAAAAAAAAGAGGGACAAAGTAAAATAAAACTTGCTTCTCAAGATTTAAGAAAAAGATGGAAAATGAAACAAGAAAAGCTGAGCCCTAACTATACTTGTAAAATAGATCAAATTATAAAGGTAAAATGAAGAAAGGAAAATTAACTATTCTTAAGCCAGGAGAGGAAAATAATATAGGCCAGTGGCTAGTAGAGCAAGGAATTTCAGCTGGCTTTCCTTCACCAGCTGATGATTTTAAAGAAATTAGAATAAGTCTAGATGAGGAGTTGGTGAAAAATAAGGAAGCAACATTTTATGCAAGAGTCAGTGGAGATTCAATGTCAGGAGCTGGTTTAGATGACGGAGACTTACTAGTGATTAACAGATCGGTAAATGTAGAAAATGGTCAAATAGCAGTGTGTTTTATAAATGGAGACTTTACAGTAAAAAGAATAAAAAAGAAAAACAACAAAGTTTATTTAGTTCCAGAAAATCAGAAATATAAACCAATTGAGTTAAAAGATGAGGAAGAATTATTTATTTGGGGAATAGTAGAATACGTAATAAAAAAAGTATAAAAATAAATGACAATTACTAAACTTTGACAATCGGAGCTATATCCCAATCAAAACTGTTATCAGCAACTCTGAGATCTGTAAAATCAAATTCATCAACCCATTTATTTAGTTTTAACATACATGAGCTAATACCAACATAAGATTTAAATCTTCTAAAAGTTGTAAGATTAGGAATCACAGGTTGATCAGAATCAAAGTCCCTGGGGTGAAAATACGCCATAATATAATCAGATTTTTTTGATAAAAAATTAATTAAAGGATATGGTGAAACTCTAAAGTATCCACCTCCAGAATAAATGAAATTGTTATTAAAAAATGAAAATGTACTTATAGGAAATTCTTTTAATTCGATACCGTTGTAGGATAACCTTGAAGGTGATGTAATGCCATATGATGGGAATCCACCATGAGATCTGTGAGAGGGAAAAACTGAACTATCTTTTTTAATGCCATTTTCATATAAAACCTCAAATGCCCATTTATTTTTTTCAGTTATTGAAAAGCCCGGAGCTCTAAATGACGTAACTTTTTTATTTGTTATACTTTCTAATATATATATTGACTTTTTAATATCTTCTGAAAATTGATGTTTCGTTTGCCTATACACTAATTGATGCATGTGAGTGTGAGAACCAATTTCAAATCCTAGCTCATCAATTTTTTTTACAACCTCTGGGTATTTTTCTGCAATCCAGCCAACAATAAAAAAAGTGGCATTTAATTTTTTTAAAACTAAAAATTCTAAAATACGATCAACATTTTTATGAATCCTTGTTTCATATTTGTTCCACTGCAATTCATTTTCTGTTGATTTGTTGTCTAAAATATGAAACCACTCCTCTATATCAAAAGTTAAAATTTTCATTTCCAATTTATTAAGTTTCTATTTGTTAATTTACTGACTAACTGAATTTCTTTGTAAAAAATTGATTTGAGAAATTTACGGGATTTTTCATCAATATTATTTTTTTTAAACATGTATGACGCAAAAATCTCCAAATATTTTCTGGGAACCAATCTAATAATAATCTTTCTGAAATCAGAAAAAAACCCTATTCTACTGCTCAAAGTTTTAAAGATTAGGTTTTTTGGTTTTCCTGAAACACTATACTTTTTCGATAAATCAACTTTATAAGATGAATCTACATTTAAAAATGTAAAAATTCTTTGAACGACCTTTTCAGGTGATTTAATTATATCATCAAAAAAAACTAATTCAACATCCTTAAAATGATTTTTAAAATTAGTTATTCCATCGCTGTAAAAACCTCCATTTGTATAATGCCACATCCAATCATAATTATTTTCAATTCTTTCATTTTCTTTCATCAGACCTTCATAAAAACTTAATTTTTCTCTAGAATCTCGCAATAAGTTATTATATGCAGAAAATGCTCTTTCAATTGGGTTTCTTAAGCAGATAATAATTTTTACATCTCCTAATTTTTCTTTTATCAATGGAATTATTTTTTTATGATTATAAAAGTAATCTGAGCTTGCCTCTCCAATTACTTTAACTTTATTTAAACTTAAAAATAATTCATCATAACTTTTCTCAATTTTAACTACATTGTCATCAACTTCTTTGTCTCCGGGTCCATTATGTGGATAAGATTGTACTTTAGAGCTAAAATACTTGGGTTCCTTAATTTTTGGAAAATCAATATGAGGATGTTGTTTTAAATAATGATATAATGATGTGGTACCACATCTAGCAACACCCACAATGATAAAGCTTGGTTTGTTAATCATTTAACTTGTTTTTAGTCCAATGAAACTTTAGTAAATCTAGGATTTTTTTTCCATTTGATTTTTCATTAAATGGATAACTCCAGCCCTGAAAACCATTAAAACTAAAGTAGCAATAACTTAATTTTTTTTCTTCAAAAATATTAATAACATCAGTTAAATATTTTAATTTATCAGGTGCCTTTTGATTTACACTAAATTCTCCAACAAAAAGTGGAACATTATTTTTGTTACTCCAATTAGTTGCCATCTCAACTTGTTTTTTTAAAAACTTCTTATCAACAAATCTATGTTTGACATAACCTGGGTATGAATAGGAATTTTTATTTTTTTTAATTAGTTGATGAGTATATGAATGAGGTTGGTAAAAATGAAAATTATATAATATTTTATTATCATTTATCGGATTTTTCATTTTAAGATAACCGGTGGGACCACCCCAAGGACCGGGTGTATAAACAACATATTTTTTAGATTTAGACCTAATTAATTTAAGAATAGCTAAGAAATGTTTATTCCAATTCTTTGGGACAGTTGCATTAAAAAATTTACTTAAAACAACTGGCTCTGCAAAAAACTCATATCCAATTAAATTTTCGAAATGATCAAACTCAATTACTGTTTTTCTTATAAAGTCAATTGATTCGTTCAGTAAAAACTGATTATTCCAGAATTTAATACTTTTCTGATCAAAGTTATACGAATTGTCAATGGGGAAATCAGAATGACTAATAAGAACTAACAATTTTTTCTTAGAACACATCTCTATAAAATTTTTTGCTTTGCTAAAAACACTATTTATTTTCTGATCAAGTGTAAAGTTTTTTTGGAAGTTTGATTTTCTAATACTTAGCCTTAACCTTACAAAATTGATATTTAGCTTTGATAAGCTATCTACAGTTTTTTGAATTTTATCAAAGTTTTTATGTGAAACGACCGTAACTCCTCTAAGTGGCCAATTTTTTAATAAAATATCTGTTTTCTTTGTTGAATCATTTAAATGAACGAGATTAATATTTGAGTAAGAAAAATTACTCAAAAGATAACAGAACATAAAAATTTTTAAATATACTTTCACAGAATTGATTTTATTGAAAGTTTTAAATATTCATCCGTTATTCTATCCCAACTATAATAATTTTTAGCTCTTTCATAAACTCCAACTTTAAGCTTATTAAATTGTTTCGAATTTTGTTTATTTTCAACATATTCAACATGATTTGTCACATCAGATGCGCTCGAAAAAAACAACCCATTATCTTGCATTACCTCTCTGTTATATTCATTATCATGGCATATACATACATTCATTGATCCCATCGCCTCTAATAAAGATGGATTTGTACCACCAACAGAATGCCCATGTAAATAAGTTAGGCAATTCGCCCTAAGATTCATTAGTAAATTTTTATCATAAATTCCTCCAATAAAGCGAACACTATTAGATTTATATTTTTTTAATTCTTTAAAATATTTTGTAGTGGTGTTTCCTACAATTATCAAGGGAAATTTTTTTTTGGAAAACAAATAACCCTGAATTATCATCTTAACATTATTTTCTGGCTCTAATCTAGATACCACTAAATGATATTTATTTGCTCTAATTCCTTTTGAAAATAAATATTTATTATGCTTTGTTTTTTTTAAAATAAATGGGTTTAAGTTGGTGCCATATTCAATTACAGAAATATTTTTTAATCTGTTAAAATATTTACTGTAATAATTCTTAATCCCTATTGAGTCACAGACAATGTATTTAGCGGTTTTACTAGAAATTAGATACTGAGTGAAAAAAATAAATTTTTTCCACCAAACATACTTATCGCGCTTAAAACCTAATCCGTCAGGATTAACTGATACAATAATTTTTTTTTTGAAAAATGGAAGAACTAATGAACCTCCAACTCCACACACTATTGCAAAATTTGAGCCTTCCCTAATGGCAATTTTTAGACTATCGTAATAAAAAGCCAAAGGATTATTAGGTTTTGAATATTGAGAATTTATAACTCGAACTCCTTTATAGTTTTTTTCACTAAAAAAGTTACTTCTATCACCAATTACTATTGTTTTAATTTTTTTCTCAACTAATCTTTTAGAAACTTCTTCTGCAAATGTTTCGAAACCTCCATATTTTGCTGGAATTCCACGAGTTCCTATTATAGCAATTTTAATATTTGTCATATACCTTTTTGGTTAACCCTCCAATTGTTTTCCAATTATAAGTAGTTTGTAAAAGTTTATTTGCATTTTCTGCAACAATAGTAATATTACTTTTGTTGTTATATATATATTCTAGTTTTTTAGCTAAATCTAATACGTCTTCACTTTTAAAAATATATCCTGATTTATTATCCTTGATAATTTCTTTAAATGGCTCCAAATCAGAGCATAAAACTGCACGTCCATAGCTCATGGCTAACAATAATACTCCACTTTGATAAATTTTTTTATACGGTAATACCACTAGATCACAATTTTTGAAATATTTTGAAATCTCTTCATTAGGAATATAATTAAAATTTGTAACTACCATATCCTCCAACTCATATTCTTTAATTAGATTTAAATAATTTTGTCTATCTATTCCCCAAGGCTTTCCTGCTATTGTAAGTTTAAATTTAGATGCTATATTTTTTAAATTATAAAGGGCTTCAAGTAATATTTCTAGACCCTTAACTTTTTTTATTTGTCCAAAAAACAACAAATTCAATTTTGAGTTTATTTTTGGCATATAAGGTAGACTATCAACAAAGTTGTTATAGTCACCGTGAGGAATAACGGATATCTTATTTTGATCATTTAATTTACTTAATAGTTCTTTACATGAAAAATTATTGTGTACAATAAATTGATCAACAAGTTTAAATGCCATATTTTGTAGAAACAAAGGAGTATTTATTCTTAAAGAATCTACATCATGGAGTGTTACAATAGCAGAAAAATTAAATATTTTTTTTGCAATCCATAATACCATCACATTTTGAAGCCCTAAATGGAAAAATTGAAAATGAATTAATCCAATATTATTTCTTTTAGAAATAATAAATGCTTTTATGTATCCAGCAAACAATAGTACTAATTTGAAAATCTTAGATTTTTGCCAAATATTGCCAAAAACAAAATTAGAAACAATAAAGCTATCTTTTAATGGTTTAGTTTCATTACAAGTAAAAAAATATGATTTGTATCCAACAGACTTCAAGCCTAAGCATAAGCCATAATCATAATAGTCCATACCGCCTTTACCACCTACAGGGTCTATTATGCTAACCTTTTTCATTTATCGTTTCTTTAAATATTTCATAATCTTTTTTAATCATTTTTTTTATTTTAATTAATTGATTTTCTGAGATAGACGTAGTTTTAGCTTTAGTATAAATAATTCTTTTAAGGTATTTCAAAATATTTTCTGGTATTAATAATTTAATTTTTTCTATAAAATTTCTATTTCTTAATGTAATATTTCCAATAAAATTTTTAGAAATTTTATTTTCGTTTACTCTTTTTGAAAAATCTACGTCTATTGATTCAATTTTTAAAAAAGAAAAGATTTTTTTAAAATCTTTCTGAATATTTTCTAGCTGTATGATTAAAATATTATTAGATCCAAAAATATTCCTATACTTTCTGTATTGTTTTTCATACTGACTATTAGAAATATATTGTCTGTAATGAAAAGAAGTTGGATCATTTAAATAGTAAGTAAAAGAATTATATGCATAACCCATTCTCTTGTCCATTAAATAATGAGAATATGCTCTTTTGTAAGGATCTCTAACAATTATTATAAATTTAGATTCTGGATTAAATTTCTTTATTTTTTTAGGCACATCATCAAATGTAAAATACGAAACACTTGCATCAACTAAATATTTTTTATCAGATCCTTTTTTAAAAAAACTCAAATACTTTTTTTCTGATTTAATTTTAAAATCTTTGTAATAAGAATGTTTATTCAAAAACTCGTAAGAAAAGTAATTTAACTCCTTTATTTTTGGAAAAAATAATTGAGGATGATTTTTTAATTTATCGTACAAAAAAGTTGTACCAGATTTTGGAGCTCCAATAATGAATAAATTTGGTTTTTTTATTTCCATTTATCTATTTGTTTGGAGCTAAATTTTAAAATTTTTTTTAATTCTAAATTATAGCTAGAGTAGAATTTTGAAATTTCTTTTTTTTCATAAAAAAAAATATTTTTTTCGAATGGCTCAGTGTTTATTAATTCATAAATGCGTTTTAATAATATCTTTAATTTTTTATTACTTCTAAAAAAAGACTCATACTTTCTAAATATTTTCGATTTTAGTTCTCCTATTTTTTGACTTCTTGGCTTTCTTGATTCATTTGAAACACCTAATGAAATATTATCAAAACTTAAATTATATTCTTTTCCAAATTGGTTCATGATTTTATTTGGATTTTTTATAAAGTCTTCAAAAAAAATGATTTGTATGTTTTCTTTAAAATGTTCAATCCAGTCTTTGATATAAAGAGAATAACATCCTTCTCTCAAACCACGATTTATAAAATTATTTTTACATTGTCTTTTTTCTAAATAATTTTTATGCTCTTCTCGACATTCAAAAAAGTAATCCAATAAAGAAGTTTCTTTATTTATTTTTCCAGTTTTAATACCTTGTTTGTAAAATGAAACAAATCTTTCAGTAGGATCCCTTAGAAGTAATACAATCTTTATTTTTTTAAAATATTTATTTATTTCATTAATAATAACATTTTTTCCATATAAATAAGATGGACTAACATCCAGAAGAAACTCCTTATCGGTATTTTTAAAAAAACTTAGGTACTTTTTTATATCAATTTTTTTATTAGGATTATAAATTAAAGGAGTAAAGAAATGTAACTCTTTAATTGTTGGAATAAAAACTTTATTTTGATGGGAAAGATATTCATAAAATGAAGTTGTAGCAGATTTATGTACTCCAACAACTAATATCAAAGTTTTATTTTTTAAATCTTTCTCAGTCATTTTATTATTTTAATATTAATCTAAGCGTTTTATATTGTTAAGTTTGATAGCAGTGTAAATTATCAAATAACATAAAAGAAATCTAGCTGGCTGAAAAATTATTTGACCATCTTTAATTGAATATAGAAAGGAATATATCAAGTACAAATAAAGCCCAAGTGAAACAAAATTTAATTTAAACCTATCAATAACATAAATTTTTCTAAAAAATTTAATAAGCATATATAAACCAATAATTCCAAAACTATACATTACACCAACAATACCAATATCTGCGGGATAAAAATATATATCCCCGATTAATTCAGCTTTTTTAGATCCTCTAATTAATCCATTCCCAGTAAAAGGGTGATTTGAAAAACCATCCAATGCAAAGACAGCCTCATTTAATCTAACAAAGATTGATGGATCTTGAATTATTTTTTCATCACTAAAGACCAAAGTAGCTTGATTAAATTTTTGAAATATATCATCAGATATCTCCGAGAATGCTAAGATTCCAATAATAAAAGTTGATATAAAACCTAGTGAAATAATTCTAATAGCTGAAAAGTATCTTCTAAATAAATAGATAGTTATTAAGAAAGTGAGAATCAGAAAAATAATATCTCCACGTTGAATATCATAAAGTTGAGTTGAAATAAAGATAATTGATATATAAAATAAATTTATTGATTTTTTTGAGGTCAAGTATTTAGCTAAAAAATAAATTTGACCAAAGTATAATAAGTCCTTTTGAAATTTATTAGCAGTGATTAAAAGTTCATTTCCAGAAATAGGTGATTTAAACACAAAAGAAAAGTCAGTAAGTGATGCAAAAACTATAAATAATGTATAAATCCACATAACCTTAATCAATAACATAAGTATCTTATCAATATTTATCTTTTTTTTCTCAATTAAATAATATAAGTAAATGACAGAAAATCCTTTAAAAATGTGCTGAGTTGCAATTAATGATGATAGCAAATCCTGGTTCAAGAATAAATTTGAAGATAAAACTGACGTTAAGATTAATGTCATCAGTGCAATAAAAATAAATCTTACGACAACTCTTCTATATAATCTAAATAATACAAAACTAAATAAACCTAAAAGTGAAAAAATCTGAATGCAGATATCTGCATATAAAGATAATGGAGTTAAATAAAACACATCGAAAACTGAAACTACATATAACAAAACCAAATAATTTCTCATTATCTAATATTTATAAGAATTGATTTAAGTGTTACATAAACTTGATAAAAAACACATATTAATGTCGTTGGAAAAACATTTTTTTCATAGTTATATAATCTAATTTCTTCTCTGCAAAACCAGCTTATGTATTTATTTTCAAATGTAAATTGTTGTTTTTTCCACTTATACATGTTTTTTCTACTTAATGGTTTTAAATTATTAACTTTCCATGGTTCATTTTGAATATCAAAATTTAAATGTTTTTTTTTATAAAAAGTATCCATTATTTTAGGGTTATAATTTATTTCTAAAAATTTACACGCCTTTTTTAAAATTACATTTGGCTTTGAAACCAAATCTTCATACTTAATATTTAATACTTTAGTTTCAGGATATGAATGGCAGTACTTATAATTA
>MDTB01081643.1_pt1 | contig 31591 bp, 20 predicted proteins | sample 811161 | NCBI WGS metagenome assembly MDTB01 (sample SAMN05326650, study PRJNA326480) | marine metagenome | isolation source: seawater | place: Mediterranean Sea | collected 2009 | reverse complement strand
TCCGCGGCCGCTCGGTTGCATCGTAATCAGTATCTTTGCACCAACGGCCTCTTATCAAGGTTAGTTGAGAAGAGCGTCTTCCTTCGTTGCATTCAAGCCGAATGGTTGGTTCGTTGATACATGCGTGTGGCCGTGTTATGCTCTGGAGGGAAGGACTCGACATATGCAACTTGGTGGGCCCTAATGAGGGGCTGGGATGTTCGAGCATTGGTTACAGTGTGCGTCACAGGGGATGATTCAATGATGTTCCAAACGGGAGGAGTCTGTGTCGCGGGACTCCAATCCGCCTCTTCCAATATCCCATGGCTCCCCATTGTTACAGATGGCATCCAGGAGAAGGAGATGCTAGATCTGCAAAGGGGATTGTCAGGAAAAAGTGACCCCAGAGAAGATTTCGAATTATTCTGGCCTGATAATTGGGATAGCGCGGGCATAGTTTTGCATGAGGGATTGCTAGAGATCGATGCTCTAGTATCAGGCGCTCTTAGATCTGACTATCAAAGAACAAGGATTGAGAGGATGTGCTCCATTATTGGGATTAAATCATTCTCACCATTATGGCACCATAGTCCCAGCGAACACATTAGGTCATTGCCAAGACTTGGTTTTGATGTCAGAATTTCTTCAGTAACATCAGATGGCCTTGGCAGTGAGTGGATAGGGAGAAAATTAGAAGTTTCAGATATAGAAGAGCTAATCACCGTCTCGTCAAAATTCAGATTCAATCCCGATGGAGAGGGAGGGGAATACGAGAGTTTGGTTTTGGACTCTCCTCATATGGAAAAGAAGATTTTACTGGAGGGGGAAATGACATGGGAACGGGACAGAGGGTCTTGGAATATTTCCTCGGGTCGTCTGACTTCTAATCGCTAGGCTCAAACCGGAAGTACTGGTCGCGTGTTTGAGGATACAATGTCGGTTTCACCTCTAGACTATAGATATGGACGAGAAGAGGCCAAAGTAATTTGGTCGAGAGAAGGGCGTCACACAAGACAGTTGGAGGTGGAAAGAGCTCTTGTTTGGGCCCACTGCAAGATGGGGAGAGTTAGTGCTGAGCACTATGATATCGTAGCAGATATTTCAGACCCGGGAATAGTTACTGCAGACAGAGTGGAGGAAATAGAGGCAGAGACCAAACATGACATCATGGCACTTACCAAGGCAATGGCCGAAGTAGCTGGGGAAGCAGGCTGGTGCATACACCTAGGAGCTACCAGTAATGACATAGTTGACTCTGCGGTTGCCCTTCAGATAAAGGACAGTGTAAGTCTTCAATTAGACTCCTTAAAATCCCTGATGGGTACATTGTGTGATTTGGCTGAGAGGGAGAGGGATACGATCATGATCGGCAGAACCCATGGACAAGCTGCTGTACCGATAACCTTCGGAATCAAGGTAGCGGTTTGGGTGGACGAGTTTAGGAGGCATTTGGAAAGGCTCAACTCAATGAGATCGAGGATTACTGCTGGTAAGTTCCTAGGAGCGGTCGGTACTGGAGCCGCACAGGGAGAGAATGCATTAGAGCTACAGAGTCTTATTTTGGGGGAGTTAGGTTTGGAAGTTCCAGTCGCCACCACGCAAGTAGTCGGAAGGGATCGATATATCGAATGGGTAGGATGGATGGCGAATGTATCGACAACTGTAGAGAAGATACTTCAGGAGGTAAGGAATCTTCAAAGGAGTGAGATTGCAGAGGTAGCAGAGGCGTTTGACGTTGAAAAGCAAGTCGGATCTTCCACCATGGCTCACAAAAGAAATCCAATTACGGCGGAGAATGCCTGTGGGCTGGCAAGAATCGTTAGATCAATGATAATTCCTTCCTATGAGAATGCACTTCTTTGGCACGAAAGAGACCTTGCAAACTCCTCTTCTGAGAGATTCACACTTTCACATTCAATGATTCTGCTTGATGACATCATCGCGAAGTGTGACAGGGTGATGTCAAGACTGGTGGTCGACAGAGACAGGATGTTGCAGAACATTGAATCTCAGAAAGGCCTGGTGATGGCTGAGAAGGTAATGTTAGCTCTCGTAGACAGCAACATGCCCAGAGACGAGGCTCATGAGGTCCTCAGGAGTTGCTCGATGGAGGCATTGAGCTCTGGAAGGCATTTGAAGGCTGTATGTTCTGAGAATGAGCAGATTAGCTCTGTCTTCGATGAAGATGAATTGAATTATCTATTCTCCCCCGAAAGTCACCTGGGGGTTTCCGGCGAAATCGTCGATAATGCAGTTTCAATTGCACGTGGATTCATGTAGATTTGGACTCGATAGCGAAGATTGGTCAACTATGCCCCAGAGAGTCGAAAATTTGCAATCAATAGGCCTCCGACTAGGAGGATGGAGCCACCGATTGAGAGCAGTGGATCAATCATAGCTAATCCTAAAATTGAGCCTGTTAGAATGGAAGCGACGCCAAGGAATAATATCATTGCATGGGGCCCATACTGATTGGCATCGTCAAGAGCCACATTTAGAAATCCATCTTCGACTATAGAGGATATAAGTCCGTCTTCGGAATCTCTGAAATCAGGCGCCTCGCGCCTCGGAATTCTCTCATTCATAGCACTACCGTGTAGCTGATGATGGGGGGGATTGATTATATTTCTCTGAAAAATGCTTCAGTAATCCTCTTTGACTATACCACATACGGTGACTCGTGATTGACTTCCGAGGAAGGGCGGTGCATATTTCAGCATCTCCAGGGGCAGGAAAAACGACGCTTTGTTTAGGGATTGTCTCGGACACAATAATGAGCGATGGGAGAGTAATATGGGCGTGTAGAAAGATGCCTGATTCTCATAGATTTAGAGAGATTCTTCACGAGATTGATGACCAGAGTCTGATGAGTATATCAATTCTAAATTTCTCACCAGATTTTGCAGGAAGTTTAGACTTGATACTAAGGGCGTCTGAAGACTTCGGAAGAGATGATGTTGTGATTGTAGATGACTGGTGTGAGAGTCACGGGAGAGCTAGGAAAGATGACGTCTCTGCGGCTAGGAAGCTATCATTAATCGTACGCAAAACGAATCTAATCATTACTTCTTCATCATACGAAGATGCATCTGGAATGTCTAAGAGTGGTTGGGTGGCTCGTGGAGGTGCTCAGATAGAGAGTGCATACGCGACATTCCTACTTCTTAAGCACCCAAAAAAGGACGGGGTGAGAATTATTTCTGGTGATGATGAAGAGGTTCTTGCCAGGATGACCTCTGGGGGACTACGGGAATTAGTCAGTTGAGCTTTGAGATTAGTTCTTCCATTTCTGATATTGCCTCTTCCGACGGATTGTGAAGTTCCTCTGGATTTCGGGCAGATCCTGAGTATTGAGGTTTCTCGTTTTTGATGCCCGACTTGAAATTACGGATTAGCAAAGACAGCAGGAAAATTGCGGTTAAAGCGAGTACAAACTGGATCACCGATTCAGTATCCACGCCTAGCTGACATTAATGTCAGATAAATAATCACCTAAGAGGGGATGCCGAGTTCAAGGGGCATGGAAAGGTGCCTTCTCTGAGAAGGCGGTGGCTGAGTCCATCCATCGAATGTAGTTGGAATATCCGGAGTCCGTTCATCTGAAAGCCAATATTTAGGAGCTTTCTTCTTGCATTTATCACACGATAAATCCTGATTTTTTCCCTTGCTCCTCATGGTCTTTCCACAGCATCTAGGCCGGGAAGTAATTCTAGGGGATGCCGATACCAGCTTCAACTTCTCAAGATGGATGGCCTCGTCTGGAGCCCTCAGCCCCATCCAGGAAACCAAATCCCCTGGTGAGAGTTCCCGAAGAAGTCTGTTCACCGGCCCGCCTTCACTGAATGCGACTAAGGTCTCACCCATGCCTTCTGAGATCACCCTCAGGCTGGCATGTGCTCCTTTTAGGACACTCGGAACGGATATTACTGTACCAAATGATGGTCCCAAAAGATGATCATCCGATAGTTGATTTGTCATGTGAGAAGCCCAAGAGTCACACTCCTCATTGGTTCCAAAATCTTGCATCCAGCTATGTGCCGATTCTACTGCTTCTTTAGTTGCACCACGAATTCCATAAAGTACCGGGCAGGGAGTCCTTGGTGCGATAATTCCCTTATCCACAGTGGGATCTCTATTCATGAACGTGTCTTTGAATAATTCAGATAACTGCATCACTGAATTCTTGGAAACTCGCCTTTTTGTGCCTATTAGATGTGGTCTCCTCCAAGATATTAGCTCCCATGAATGGTCTCTTGGGGGGTCCCAGGAGATTGCTGAGCTGGCTCCAATTATCCCCCATCTATCCGGATGAGAAAAAATTATTATCCCGGATGAGTTTAATTCTTCCTCCCTGCGTTCAAGTGTGACCTCTCCCCTGACAGCTTCCCAATACCAGTTCTCAGGCACCTTTCCAAAAGAAATCAAGAGAGCAGGGGATGGTGAGTTTTGATCTGGGGGAATCTCGGCAATGTCTTGGAGAAGTCTGTCGAACCAGTCAGAGCAAGCTTGTATGAACTGTTCTTTTGAGGCATTTGGCAACGATAGTAGGGATGAAAGTGCGCCATTGCCCCTAGTTCTCCTTGTGGCATAAGGCCAAAGTCGTATAAGCATCCTATCCTGTACGTCTACTCCATTGACTTTGGATAGTTCATTCAGGAGAGAGTTGAAACAATGGGTAGTACAACCTGAATCTGGGTGATCGGTATCATCTAGGCCGATTCTAACCGTTATGAGTTCTTTACTCATTTCCCCTCACCAATATTTCAGAGATGACTTCTTTCAATCCTTTGTCTGGATTGCATTTGAATGCCATAACGCCAAACGATTTTGCGGCCTCCATGTCCACGTTTCTGTCACCTACCATTACAGATGTCGACTCTGAGGGTCGGTCTTTCCATTCATGTCCAAATTTTATGTCGTCTTCAGAAAGCAATTTGTGTGACTCAGCGGCGTCGATAATCTGCCTGCCTGCTTCCAGCATGCCAGGATTGGGTTTTCTCGCCCACGAATTATGCCAAGGAGCATAGGGGCTGTGTAGAGTCAAATCAAGAATCGCATCTCGATCTGCAGAAAAAATCTCTGAACGAACTCTGTCGTGTATGTCAGCTAGGTTCTCTCTACTCCAAATTCCCCTTCCAACAGGAGATTGGTTTGTAACAATACAAATCCTAAATCCCCCTCTTCGCAAGTCTCCAATTGCCTTGGGGGCTCCTGGAAGGACCTCTACCTCATCGGGAGAATTAACATAATCTTCGAACCCTCTGATAATAACTCCATCCCTATCGAGATATGCTATCTTTCCTTGCCATTCCCCTTCGATTGGTAGGCTTTCTAATTTTAATGGAGAGTGCAGACTTTCCCTATCCCTCATTGGCGGGAACATGTAATCACTGCTCACGGTTTGATTTGACTGCTTCTTTAATGATATGGTTAATCACCAATTGGACGTCCTCAATTCTTTCCATAGAAGTACTGGGAATAACTATGGATAAATCTACTAGATTCACAATTTCGCCTCCTCCCATTCCATTGTAATTTCCGGTAATTGCCACGGTTTTACATCCAATCTCATTAGCGTATTTTAACCCGTTAATTACATTCTCTGAATTACCAGAACCGGAGTAGGCAATTAGTAAATCACCATTATCTGCAAATGTTGATAGTTGGCCAACGAATACTTGGGAGTAGCCCTCATCATTTGCCCACGCTGAAAAGGAGGATGTATTATCCGTGTGAGCTATTGTCTTCAGACCCAGTTCCTTTGACCAATCGCCAGCACTGTGAGATGGAGTGGCCGCGCTCCCACCATTGCCTATGAAGTGGACAGTCGCTCCTCGCTTACAAGCATCAAGTACCATCGTATATAGATCCGAAATCTCGGTTTTAGGTAAGTTATCGAGTGTACTTTTGAGATCGGCAAGGTAGCTGTTAGCAAACTCATTGAAGTCGCCAGCCATGTACTTACCCGGCTATCGGTTGGGGGCATCATATTTACGGGTTGATGGCTCGTTAACGTCATGGAAGACCCAATCGTCGAGTTGGTGAGTGGGCTCGCGGGTGCAATAGGAGTGCCTGATTTCTCTCTTTGGCTTTCGTTTTGCTGGATTGGTGCGCTGTCTCTCGGGTTCTCCTTCCATCGCGGAGATTCTTCCATGGCGGCATACTCTGCGGCAGTTGGATGGTCATTGCTTGGCCTCTTTTTCTACATGCAATCTGGACATTTCATAGAGATTGAAGACCCGCTCCTAGTTCTAATGACTGCTGGAGCGCTTCCAGCTGGTATTGCTCTAGGAATTTGGGAGGTTAGGAACTGGGAGCTTCAAAATGAGTCTCTAATATGGCTCAGGGGAGCCGTTGCTTGGTCTGTGATTCCATATTATGCTGTATATAGCATACCTGTCCTGAATATACAATTCGTTGAGATGACTGCCCATAGTACAGAGTGGCTGTTAGAATTCTGTGGATTGGGATCGTTTGAGGTTGGAGAAATTATGGTGGATCTTCCCAGTGGAGTGGTCGCCGCTTCTCAATGGGAGGGAAGTAGATATTTTCTAACTGAGCCACTCGGTGACAAGGGATTTTTCGCTCCGTTCAATTATTCTGATGGGACCCCGGTCAGTGTTAGTTTCATATTGGCCTGCTCAGCCTTGCAGTCAATGATTATCTTTGTAGGTGCTATTGTAGCTCTAAGAGGTGTTTCCTGGAAGCGCAAGACGAGGGGTTTACTGATTGCATTGCCCACGATACACGTACTCAATGTATTCAGAAATGCAGGAATTGTTTGGTTAAGTGATACTTACAATGGCTGGAGGCTTTTTCCAGGCTCAGACATTGATATGTTTGATTTTACTCATAGCTATGCCGCAAAGGTTGCCAGTCTGTTCGCTATGTTCCTGTTAGCTACAGCCCTCTTTGATCTCCTACCAGAGTTGCACCGTCACATATTGAGGATATCTAGGCCGGTGACCAAAATATTCACGAAAGCTTCCGCCAAGTCATCTTGATCTTAGCTTCTCATAAAGCTCGCCCGTTAAAGGCATTTGATGTTCCCATGCGAATTCTTTCATGACTCTCAGAGCTTCCTTCTCTAGTTCCGAGTCCCCTACGAAGTCTGTGACGTCTATTGTCGAATTTCTTGTATTGGCCTTGAAAGCTGCAATGGGCTCTTCCTTGTGGAATACTAAGTAAGCCGATCCGAACCCGAATCTCTCCCTCAGAATCGATCCAAAATAGTGAATCAATGGATCTGAAGGTGGAATGACAAGGTCCCTAGTCTTCGGAATCTCTCCAGAATCCAAAATTTGCTTCCTCCCCCAGCTGATGTCATGCTGATCGTCAACCAGGAATCCTTTGATGAGAGTTCCATCTTCTTCGAATTCGTGAAGTACATCGCTAATCTCCTCGGGAGAGAAGGGAGTACCAGCCAGTCTCTCGAGTTGCTTCATCGAAATAACAGGATATTCCTCAACGAGTTCCCTCAGGTACTTCCTCTTCACTGACCATAGATCAGAACTCTTTAGTGATTCTACTGTCTTAAAGCCCCCTCTGTAGTCTTGTACCAGGTGCCCACTTCTAACAAGTGGGGAGATAAGCTTCCTAAATTCAGCCCTGCGCATGGCCAGCCTCTCCATGAAAACAGAAGGATCGTTATGGTTCCTGAAGAATTCTAGAACACCGAAATCATCATCATTAGGAGGCGCGTTTCTAATTGCTAGTAATCTTTGGAAGTGGGGGAGTCTGGCCCAAACTTGATGTCCCCTCAGATTGGTGCCTTGGTGGAGCTGTTCGGTTGCGGCCATAGATTGTAAGTCAACTCTGAACATTTCACATCGTCCCCTGAGTGCAAAGTCGTCTCTCAGTTCATCAATTTCCTTCAAAGCATAGGTTTCATTTTCCCACCTGCTAATCTGATGCACATTGTGAGTGTGGAAAAGGAGCCTGTTAACCTCATTTCTTGGCCTGGGTTCTACGATTCCACCACGTATGTATCTCTCTCCATCACCCATGGAGGTGAATCCAAGATCAGAAAGTATGCCCTGGATATTATCATCGCAGTCATGTACTGGGACCCCATTGAAAGAGTGTATTACAGAGACATCGACCAATCTGTCACGATAGTTTTCAAGAAGTTCGTTGAATGTATCCTTGAATTCATCGAGGTAAGAATGTGGAATGTTAACATCCTTGATCTCCAGGTAGTCGTTAACGACGAACATCAGTATTCTTCCTATCGGGTCCACGCCTTTGAAAACCGGATGGTACCAACCTTGCTTCAGTATCATCCTTACTTCTTGGATGAAGCGACTACAGAACGGGTCTGATTGAGCTAAAATTCTCATGTTTCTGTCTTCGGCTAATGGCGTAAGTAGCTTCTCAGCATCTTCGTGTGACGAGTAATAGTCCGTAGGATCTGGCTGTAATGCGACCACTCGGCATATTGTACCGACATTTTCTAATTCCCTCAGGACCTCAGCTAGCTCTTCTACTGGCCTGCTGACGAAAAACCTCAGTGTATGCAATCTCACAGGTCCTATCTTTGATATTAATTGGGCTAGTGCTTCAGGGAAGTCTAGTGGCTTAACAACACCGTGAATTCTCCTGAATAATGCTATTGATCTCTTTCTATTGGGGACGTCTAGATACTGCTTGGCAACGACCAGTTGACGCTCTAAGTTAGAAATGGCCCTCTTGATGCTTTTCTGTATATGTTGATTCTCCTTACCTCGGGGGTACTCAGAGAGGAGTTCTGTTCTGGTGATTCCTTCTTCAGGGATTTTCTCGAGTATTTCTTCCTCTAAAGAGCCCAGCCAGGGTTCCGAGCGAAGTCCAAGTAGCATTGGTATCTGATCGAGAGTTGTGTATCCTACCCTGTTGTGCAATAGTCTTCCGTTGTAAACGTCAGAGTCGTGCTTGAAGTCTTTCCAGTCTCTGAATCTGAAGTTCTTTACCCTATGAAGTAACTCGTCCCTTCTCTGAATCAAAGCTAGCGATTTTATCACTTCGGAGGGTTCAGAAAATTCCGTGAATGATTTCTGCAGGAGAAGTGTTTGAAGAGTACGATAATCAACTACGTCTACGCTACCTCCTGTAATTCGATATTCGTCAACTCTGAGGATAAACTCACCTTCGTCTGTCTGGGTGAAGAAGCCTATTGACACCAAGTTTCTCATCTCTAGTTCTTGTAGTACTGATTCTACCTGTCCCACGGGGAAAGGTAGCCTATCGCTGAGTTGATCAAGAGTCTGCGGGCCTTCGGAGCCAAGCATGTCAAGTAGCTTAAGTCTGAGACAGTCTAGAGGATCGGAAAGACTTGAGGAACCCCATTTTGTAGGAGTGGTGCCATTGAATTCTTCAGCTATCTCATAGTTCAGTCCGCCAGTGTATAGGGCCCGTAAGTCCTCCATCTCGGATGCGCCTGCAACTGCGAGGCATCCAAGAGTGCCATGGACTCCTGCCATTCTAATAGAGAACCATTTGTCGTCAATTTGTTCGTGATTTGTATTCCTGACCTTGGTGATTAATCCCCTCTCTGCGAGTTCATGTACCCATTGTCGGATCACAGGGATTTCGATTCCACTTAGCTTCGAATTGTAAAGTGGATTGGTGAGGCCTCGCTCTAGTCCCCCTCCCATGTCCATCAATCTTAGAAGATCAATAGCATTCTTCGGAGTAGCCACCTTAGATTGATAGTATTCAGAGATAGTCTGTTTATCCAGATCCGTGGCCAGAGATCTAGCGCCTAAGAGACGCCTAAGGATCTCTGGATCTACGTCCTTGATCAGATAAGCTCTGGTCCTCAAACTTAGGAGGTCCTCAAATGCGGACATGAATAGCGTCATTCCGAGCGGTGAAGGCATTTTGACACGCCTGTGGACAATTCTGACGTCTTCACTGTCCATCCTAGATATGAAGTTCCGTAATTGCTGCATATCGAGATCGCCATTTAGGATCTCACTCATGGCCTCTCTAATTATGACCGAGCCATCCATTTGGCGATGTTTTGTCATAATCGCTTCTGCTTTCTGCTGGAATTGCTTGGGACTAACTTCTTCGGCACCAATTCTTCTGGGATTGAGCATACTTCTGGAGGACACTTCCCTAAACCGCTTTGAGAACAGTTGTGAATCCATCATGTATCTTTGAAGTATTTCCTCGCTAGTGTCATTCCTAAACACCTCTGGAATTTTAGAGATCTCAACCTCATGGCTCAATTTGGCCATGAACCCATTTTCGTCAAATGAAAGCTCATGAATGATTATATTTTCTTTAGAGGCAATTCCGGCGAAGAGATAACCCAAAGCAAGGTTGAATGCCCTTCCCCTGCAGGTAGTCACAACGTAAGTTGGCAGAGGGGAGTCCACCTGCTCGATAAGTATCCTGTCATTAGAGGGAACTTGGAATGTTGTAGCAGTATGCTCGTCTAGGAACTGTTTCAGGGCCAACGCCACAGGCCTATTGAGTTGTAATGCTTCTGTGAGGATTGGCTCATAATCGGTTGCCATCCTTGCTCCTACAGAAATCTGGCTCAATAATCTGAGAACTGCCTGACTTAATTCATGAGTGCGACTATTAGCCTCCCCTGTCCAAGATGGTATAGTAGGTCTGTATCCGGTAGCGGGAGTAACATTTACCCTAGTTCCCCTCACACTAGCTACCCTGTAGGTGGAACCCCCCAATAGGAATACGTCCCCGTTCCTAAGACTTGAGACGAACGACGATGAAAGCTGCCCAACCAAGGTCCCGTCTCCAGTGAAAACCAAGTAACTATTATCTGGTGCTATAGTACCTATATTGGTATAGTAGATCATTTGAGCAAATCCACGCTTCCCGAATCTGTTATCCTCCCAGTCGAGCCAGACTCTTCTTTCCTCATCAAGCATGTCTAGAACTTCGATGTAATCATCGTAAGGAAGTGATTTGTAAGGCCATGATGACGTCACGAGAGAGTAGGCATCATCAATATCCCATTCCTTTATTATTGTGAGGCCAATTAGAAATTGTGCTAAAACATCCAACGAATTCTGAGGAAATTTTAGTAAATCCATCTCTCCCTCCAAGATGGCCATTTGCAATGCTACGAGTTCCATCAAGTCATGAGGTGAGGTGGGTAGAAACCTTGCTCTAGGCAGACCTCCGACCTGATGTCCTGCCCTGCCTATTCTCTGAAGGGCCGTGGCGATTGACCCGGGAGAGCCAACTTGGATGACTAGATCGACTGAACCTATATCGATACCCATTTCAAGGCTGGAAGACGAAACAACACATCTCAGTAATCCATTCTTGAGTTTGCTTTCAACATCAAGCCTGATCGCCTTGTCCATGGAGCCGTGATGCCCCTCTATTCCTTCCATACCAGCTATCTTCAATCTCTGCACAACTGTCTCGGTCATATTCCTAGTGTTAACGAAAACCAACGTAGTGGTGTGAGCCTCGGCTAGTTCTTTGATTCTGTCTACATTATGGTCCAAAATTTCCTTCACCGGAATAGAGCTGAATCTAGGAGTTGGCAGAATTATGTCCAAGTCGAGCTCCCTGTCACCTGAGATTTTCGCGATAGCGACCTTTTGAGGCTCTGCGTCGGTTTCCCTCGAATCGCTGGCAACTAGAAATTCGGCAACCGCATCCAGGGGTTCCATAGTGGCACTAATGCCAATCCTCTGGACATCAGACGATACTACAGTATCCATCAGGGCCATACTTAGAGAGAGATGCGTGCCTCTTTTTGTAGGAACTAATGAGTGCATTTCGTCTATGATGAGCCATTTCATTTGATCTAAAATCGGCCTAAACCTCTTCGAAGCCAGGCCTAATCCAAGTGATTCGGGTGTCGTGATTAGTATGTGTGGAGGTTTTCTGAGCATTTTTTCTCTCTCGCTCTGAGGGGTATCTCCCGTTCTCAGTCCAACTTTGATTTCCTTGGCCCTGCTTGGAAGAAATCTCTCCTTTATCTCACCCAGGGGGCCAAGAAGATTCTTCTCGATATCATTGGCAAGCGCCTTGATCGGAGATATGTATACGCACTGGACCGAATCTGGAAGGGTCCCGTCAAGAGAGCCACGCACTAAATCATCAATTATCGTGAGGAATGCTGTAAGGGTTTTTCCAGAGCCGGTTGGGGAACAAAGTAACAGGTGCTCTCCCTTCAGAATTCTTGGAATAGCCACCTTTTGTGGCTCTGTGAAGTCTGGAAATTTTTCCATAAACCAATTTCTAACTGGTGGACATAGTCTCTCTAGGAGCTGTTCAGTCTCCATCCTGTCTGCAACATACTCGATTTCAGGCATTTTTTTTCGCACCTATCACTCGTGTGGGCTTCCTATGGGTACATCAATGCTTCTCTAAGAAACTCATAAAAGACCGTTGATGAGATTGTCAGTAGCCCTACTGTAAGTACATCGATAGCCTATTCTCAAGGATGGCTTGAAAGATGGGTGGCCAAGTCGGAGATACGATGCCCGAATCAAGGAGACTGGACAGGCTCACATCCATGATGAGGAGGCGTGGCATAGTTTTCCCCTCATTTGAGATATATGGAGGAGTAGCTGGCTTGGTGGATTATGGCCCGGTGGGGGCCACTATTAAGCGAAAAGTAATCGAATGTTGGATTGACCATTGGACTTCTCAAGGTGACATTGTAGAGGTTGATTCTCCAACCATTACTCCTAAGTCAGTCTTAGTTGCCAGTGGCCATGTAGGGGAGTTCAATGACTACATGTCTGAATGCCTATCCTGCAATTCGGCATTTAGAAGCGATCACTTAATCGAGGGGATGCATGAAAATCCTGATTCTCTGAGTGGCGAAGAGCTCGACTCAATAATTTCTTCTAACAATATTTCTTGTCCCAATTGCACCGAGGGAAATTGGTCCATTGCGCGACCGATGAATCTGATGTTCCCTACAAAGATAGGTGCTATGAGCAGTGGCAGGGAGGCATACATGAGACCTGAAACTGCACAAGGGATGTTCATGCTATATCCTTCTCTATATCGTCATTTCAAACAGAAGCTACCATTTGGGGCAGTCCAAACTGGCAGAGGATATAGGAATGAAATCAGCCCCAGACAGGGAATGATTAGATTAAGGGAGTTCAATATGGCAGAGCTTGAATATTTCATCGATCCTGAAGATCCACCTGGGGATGGTGAGCTGCACGAGAGAGGAGGCGCAATAGTGGAGATGATATCAGACCCAGATGGGGAATATCCAGGTAAACATAGAATTTCCTTTCGGGATGCTCTGGATAGCGGAATAGTCAGGCACCCTACTGTTGCATCCTTCCTTGAAAGAACCCATGATTTCCTAGTTAAAATTGGGATTGATGCAGACAAGATCAGGTTTAGGCAGCATGCCGGATCAGAAATGGCACATTACGCATCTGATTGCTGGGATTGTGAGATTCTAGGAGAGTACGGTTGGATAGAGTGCGTTGGTATCGCCAATAGGACCTGTCATGACTTGGAGTCCCATGAGGCCCATTCGGGAACTAACCTTCTACGGGCATGGAGGCAATTTGAAACACCACGTAAGGTATCGAGAGAAGTTCTATCCCCCAATGGGTCCGTTATTGGACCAATGTTTAGGCAGAGGGCAGGTGAAGTAGTGTCTGCAATCACCGAGCTGGACGAAACGCCTTCGTCCATACCATTCAACCTGAGTCTAAAAGATGGTTCAAAAGTTGAGATAACATCAGATATGGTAACTCTGAAGAAAGAGGAGGGGAATGTTCACGGAGAATGGTTCACACCTCATGTGATAGAGCCCGCATTCGGAATTGATAGGATAATCTGGCATGTTCTAGATCATGCATTTACTGAGGATGGAAAGGAGTCAGAGGATTACGTGACGCTGAGACTAAATGAGAAAGTTTGTCCTTATGATATCTCTATCCTTCCACTCTTCGACAAGGATGGGATGGACGTCCTAGCAGAGTCCTTACTTTCAGACCTGCTTGCCATACGTGGAATTCGAGTAAATCTTGACTCTACTGGATCGATTGGGAAGAGATACGCCAGGGCTGATGAGATAGGAGTCCCATGGGCTGTCACTGTGGATCACTCAAGCTTGGCAGATGGGACGGTCACGGTAAGAAACAGAGACAACCAACAACAGATCAGAATTTCAACTGAGAAGTTGGTTAGGCATGTTGCAAAGAAGGACATCTCATCTCTATTCTGACTCCCAATCTTCATGGAGTCCCGACTAGACCGACAAATGTGTCTGCCATGGTAGAGAGTGATGATTGGGCCGAGAAATATCGTCCCAGCAGTATCCGTGAAATGGAGGGTAACGAGGCACAAGTCAGATCCATTAGGCAATGGTTGGACACCTGGACCTCTGGAAAGGTACCAAAAAAGAGGGGAGTCCTACTTTCTGGCCCTCCTGGAGTAGGAAAGACAACTATTGCTAAGGCAGTGGCTAAAGAGATGGGGTGGGCAATTATCGAGCTCAACGCATCAGAAGAGAGAAATGCGGCCTCTATAAGAAAGGCCGCAACGAGAGGCTCTCAGCACATATCTCTGGATTTATTCTCAGGAGATTCCAAACCAGATGGGAAGACGATAATTCTCCTAGACGAGGTGGATCATCTCGCAGGTGGTTTTTCAAAAATATCAGAAGATAGGATTGGAAGGTCTATTTCCTCGAATGATGAAACCAGGAGTATCTCAGGTGATTCCGGGGGAAAAGCTGAGTTGATGCACTTGCTGTCTGTCACTATGCAACCTGTAATTATGACCTGCAACGATCCAATGAGGCTCTGGGGAGGGGGCAGAGGGTGGAGAATGAACAGAGACAGGGTTCTCAGATTATCCGATATGGTACAATTCAAGAGGGCCAACAGAGGAGATATGCGGAAAATAGCTTACAGGATTCTCGAGGGGGAGGGGCTATCTATAGATCCGGGGGCATTAGAGGAGTTGATTTCCGGTAACCCTGGTGACCTAAGGGCCTTAGTAAGAGACTTGCAGGCAGTTTCGTCGATAGTGGATGGCCATGTCTCCATAGACCATGTCAAGGGCCTTGGAGAAGTGTCCGTAAGAGATTCTCAGATTGATGTATTCAGGGCCATGAAAGACATATACTCCAGTAGGGATGGCACCAAGGCTACGGAGATCCTCAGGAATAGCGATAAAGACCCTGATCAGATGCTTGCTTGGTTCTCATGGAACAATCAATCTGTCTTCGATTCTTCTGGTCTTGCTTCAATCAGCGCTGCAATGCAACAGGCAGATAGGTCGTTAGCTACGAAGTTCACCAATCGTGCTTTCCGATCCTGGTATTGGGGATCTGCACTGACCTCTCAGGCTGCGGTTTCTCAGACCCCAATCACCACTGACCCTTATCTGGGATACCCTGACTTTCTCAGAAGGGGATCCGAGTCTTGGAGGAGTGTTAATGTTGTCACTACCATGTCGGAGAATGTTTCTACAAGCAAGTCATCATTCAGAGAGGAGCTGTGGCCACTTTTGCTAGCCGTCCACGATAAGTCACTAGGTGGAGACCCCAACGATTTCAGTATCTCAAAGAAGATGGGGCTGGGTGTTGAGGAGCATCTTTCTCTGCATGGAATATCCAAGAGCAGTCGACAGGGGAGATCAATAATGAATGAGTACGAAGAACAGGAGAATTTGCCTGAGCCAACTCTTGCAGTGCCCCCGAAAATAGATGAAGAGGATGAAAAAACGCCAACTGATGGAAAACAATTCACACTTGACTCATTCTAGATGTCGCTACGCCAGGTCTTGGGGTGTAACAGAACTAAGACTGTTAGCAACTCTAGCCTACCAAGCCACATCAACAGTGATGCCACTATCAACGACGGCTCGCCTAATGCTGCCCAAGTCGCGGTTGGGCCGAACGCGCCTAGCGCTGGACCGGTGTTTCCAAGAAGGGACAGGGAAACCGAGAGAACATCGGTCATATTCAAGGATGGCTCCAATAGTGAGAATGCCAATATCGATGCTGTAACAAGAACGGTCCAAGAGCTTAGCATTCCAAGTACCGTCCATATCCTCTTCTCATCAATGACCTCATCGTTGAACCTGATTGCGACAACTTTCCTAGGTTGGATGATCTTCAATATTTCTCTTTTGGATAGCTCGAAGGCGATTCTAATTCTTAGTACCTTGAGTCCTCCTCCTGTAGAGCCTGCGGTTGCCCCTATTATCATCAGCAGCAGTAAAACAAATTGACTGAACAAGGGCCAGGTTGCGAAATCTGCGGAAGAGTAACCGGTACTAGAAATAGAAATGGCCTGGAACATCGAATGTCTGATAGTTTCTAAGAATCCCAAATCTTGTGATCCCGCACTGTAAATGTTGAATGCCATTGCAAACCATGCAACAATCAATATGAATAGATAGCTTCTTACTTCACCGTCCTTAAAGGCCTCTTTTGATTTACCAACAAGGACTAGGTGGAGGAGGCTGAAGTTGATACATGTAAGGACCATGAAGACCATTAGTATGACCTCTATTCTGGCTGAGCCGAAGGCCATGACTCCGCCATCAGTAGTACCGAAACCACCAGAGGATAGTGTAGTTAAGGCATAATTAACAGAGTCGAAGGCAGTCATATCGCCTATGAATCTAAGCAATACCATCTCAATTAATGTGAGAACTATGTATATGGCCCATAGTCTCCTTGCTGTGGATTGCAGGGAAGGACCCAACCTGGAAAGAGAAGGTCCGGTGAGCTCGGCCCTAGCCAGCGACATCCCGCCCCCAAGGGCTTGAGAGAGTATGAGGAGCCCTAGCATGATCACTCCCATTCCGCCTAGCCACTGGGTTAGTGACCTCCAGAGTATCAGACTCTGTGGTTGAGAACTAATACAATCTGTACCCTCGAGGCATCGGGGACTTGTTGAGTGATCTATCACGGTAGAACCTGTCGTGGTAAACCCTGACATTGATTCGAACCATGAGTGGATGGCCCCGGAGAAGACGTCGGCTACTGCTACAGATTCCATCGATAAATCTGCAGGCCCGTAGAAAACACCTCCTAGCCAATATGGCAATGCGCCCAATACTACAACAGGGATCCAACCAAGAGCGACTGAGGCGAAGGCTTCACGATCTCTGAGTCTGGAGGCAGTATCGGCCCCTCTAGCCAAGGAGACTAGGCTTTGTCCTACAAATGCGGCTAAGATTAGAGGGATTAGATACGTCCTTGCTGCAAATTCATATCCCTCGGAATCCAAGTAGCAACTGTATGCGGCCACCAAAGCTAGAGGTAGTGCGACTAGTCTAATTGTCCATCCTAGGACAAACCCGACGACATCCCAGCGCATGGTTAGCTCCCTAGAATCTTCTCGAGTTTCTTCAAATCGTCCTTGAGCAGTAGTATGTACAGCCTGTCTCCGAGCAAAACTGTATCAACCTCATTGGGATCGAGAACTGAAACCTTTCCATCGAAGTCCTCCCTGTCCAACATAGCGATCCTTGCTCCAAATTTTGACTCGACCTTTGGTATTGACCAGCCCTCAATGCCCTGTTCTGCTTTCACTTCTGCCGAGATAGATATTACTTCTGGTACGTTTGGTATGACCTGGAACGTTCCTGGGACATTCATGTGGATAGATTTCAGGATTCCAGTTACTACCACTTGCCTCCTACTGACGGGATTTATCGATCCTATCCTATGAACAGCATCGACGAGAGCACGATCTCCTAGGACAAGCCCTGTCCTTAACACGCCCTTATCCTTGGCTCTCATCGATATAGCGATGTTTAGATTGTCATCCTCTAGAGCTGCCACAGCAATGTCATGACTATGAATGTCAAGCTCCCTGAGAAGATCCTCATCTTGAGGGTCACCGTGTATTACGTCGAGCCTCTTACTATTTCCTACGCTAGAGCCTACTAACTCATTGGCCAGGTCTAAATCAGGCTCTATTACTACAACACTGTGGCCTCTTCTCAAATAATAATCCGATAGTCTGACTCCGAACTGACTAGCGCCAAAAACTGCTATCTGTGCCTTCTCCTTGAGATCTGGATCAGACTTTCCAACACTTCTGGTTATCTGTGAGAACTGGTCAGTGGAATTGGAGACGAAAACTAGGATATCCCCGGGCTGGATTATCTCATCGCCTTTGCTTAGGGCTCCCTTTTCATCGGACTTTTTGATGGAGTAAATTGAGGGCATACCAGCGAAGATGCCTCCGACCTCTCCTGTGGTGGTCCCGATTAATGCCGATGAGTTTGTAACTTCGGTAGATGCGATCCAGGATGACTCTCCAAGAGGCAGGATTTCGTCTATAGAAGGAGCCAATAGGCTCGCAGCAAGTTGGCCCACTATCTCATCTGCGGCGCTGACAATGTGATCCGCCCTGGTCCAGTTACTGAGAGGGCCGGCCCCCCTAGATGGATGCTCCAATCCCGGATCGTTGATATTGGCAATAGTTCTCAATCCAGTGGCGTTCCGCTCCCCTACTAGTTCGCTGTAGACCTTCTTGGCGAATGAGCACCCTAGTAAGTTAATCATATCGTCATTGGTCGCCATTATGAAAATCTCGGCATCGCTAATTCCCGCTCTCATCAGAGAATCCCTGGAAAGTGCGCTCCCAGTTATCAGAAGGCAATCTAGATATTGGGACTCATTTATCGCTGATGGGTCGGGATCAATCAAAGCGACGCTTCTTCGCTCTTGACGGAGAGCAGACGCCACGCCTCTGCCGACCTCCCCAGCCCCAGCAATGATGACTCTCATTGGACTGCACCCTTGTAAGGATGGATATAATCATGCGCCATACCTATGTCTGATAAATCCTCAATCCAGGGTTAATCGGCTATTCTTCCTCATCAATCATCGATCCCCGGGTCCTAGAGCTTGAAGCGATTCTGTGACGCTCTGACTGTCTGGTTGTTCTCCTGTAGGCTTGTCTGGCTGCTGGAGTGAGTCCTGAGGGCAACCATCTTTCTTGTGAAGGGGCCCATGCGGCAACTACCGCGGTTAACGGAGCAACAAGAATCAGAGGTGTATATATCGAAAGTATGAGGGAAATTAACAGTGCTGCCCTGAGTATAGAGGTAGAGAAGAAGGGCCCCAACCTTCGTGGCTCCAAGATCATTGCACCTTGATAGGCGGATAGAACGGCATGCCCAGTACAAGCGGTTACAGATATCAGGAGGCATATAGCTACTGAATACATGGAAAATCCAGAGAAGGTTGAGTTCAGTTCTTCATCGAAAAGCCTGAATGCAAGAACAGATGACTGCATCGCACCGATTCCGAGTCCCAAAGTCCACCCAAAAGGAGGAGATGCCCTCAGTGCTATGTTTCTCGGTCGTCCGAGAAGAAAAAGAACGAACGCTGACTCGCATATCGCGATAAGAAGCGCGTATGAACCAGCCGTGATGATATTCACTTCCTGGGTAATAATTCCCGAGAGTATCAGAGTATCGGCTGCTGAGGCTAGTAGCATTCCTGAGACGATGCCATAGAGTAGGTATTTGACTGAACCTGATAGATCGAAGAAACCTGTCATCTTAGCTATTGAACCCCTCCATCCGATGAAAACGCCGATTATGCCGATGGCGAATGCAGCTTGGGTTTGCCACATACCTGTAGCCATGGTACGCCATGGGACTGGGCATTTGAGTTCATCTGCCTCGGACAATGTTCAAACCACCCTATCGGGACCCGAGCGCATGGCGCTGGACGGCTTGAAGAGGCGTATTCTAGGTTCAGCAGGTCTTCTGAAAGGCAAGAGGGAAATTGATGAAGGCACGTTGAAGGAGCTCAGTAAGTCATTACGCAGGGCCCTATTGGAGGCGGACTTTAATGTCAGACAGACGAAAGAACTCACTGAGAAGGTTGAGAGGAGGGTCGTCGAGGAAGAGCCACGGCCTGGCACCAAGCTAGAAACCCATGCGATGAATATCATCTACACTGAATTAGTCAGGATGTTGGGCCCTCCAAGGGATATCAGGCCTCATAATGAGACTATATTGATGGTTGGACTATACGGACAGGGAAAAACAACTACAACTGCCAAAGTTGCAGATTGGTGGAGGCGACGTCACGGAGTCAGAGTCTCTGTCATAGAGGCGGACACCCACAGGCCTGGAGCATATGAGCAACTTTGCCAGTTACTGGAGGGAACTGGTGTTACGGTATATGGGGAACCTGGTGAGAGTGATGCCTCAAAGATAGTTAAGAATGGACTAAAGGAATTCAGTAACTCTGACGTGGTAATTATCGATACAGCCGGTAGGGATAGCCTTGATGACTCCCTCAGGGAAGAGCTCGTTTCCATAGCTGAAATAGCCAATGCAACAGAGAGGTTTCTTGTTATTGATGCTCAGGTGGGTCAAGCTGCTGGACCTGTGGCTCAAACATTCCATGATTTGGTAGGGGTGACTGGAACTGTTGTCACTAAGCTTGACGGAACTGCTAGAGGAGGAGGTGCGCTTAGCGCAGTTTCCGCCACTGGGGCTCCCATCGTCTTCGTAGGAGAGGGGGAGAGAATACAGGATCTTGAGAAGTTCGAATCGGATCGTTTCATTTCTAGATTACTCGGCATGGGTGACATCAAGGGACTGATTGACCTCACGCCTGAGGATTTAGATCAGGATGAAGCCATGAGGATTACTCAGAGGATGATGTCTGGTAGGTTCACTCTGACCGACATGTACTCGCAGATGGAGATGATGAGCAAGATTGGGACCATGGATAAGCTGCTTTCACACTTACCAGATAGCATGTTTGGGGGAATGGGGAATCTCAGCACTGGGCAAAAAAGGCAGATGCAGAATAATCTTGAGAAATTCAGGATAATAATGGATTCGATGACCCAGATGGAGAAGGATGAGCCCTTATTGCTAAAATCTAGTAGGATAAGGAGGATAGCAAGAGGTTCCGGAGCAACTGAGAAAGATGTCAAAGAGTTGCTTGCACAGTGGAATAGGAGTAGGAAGATGATGCGTGGCATGAAGGGCGATAGAAGGTTCCGCAGGCAGATGCAGTCTATGATGGACTTCGATGATTCTGAATTAGGCATGGGGTGATCCCGTGGATAGGAGATTTGCCATAATTGGCAATAGGGCACCCAGTAGTGGGAAGCTTAACCTAAACGACTTACCTGGCGATGGTGGACGGATGGACGTCCTTGTAAGAGCAGTAAATTCTGCCCTATTCATATCTCACGGGATAAGGAAGGATACGCAGATAATTGTCCATCTTATGGGGAGTGGCATACCGAGAAGGGTTTTTTTCGATGGTTGCGATCTTAGAGGCGTTAGACCGGATGAGAGGTCAATAGCAGGCCACTTCAAATCCCTGATGAAGACTCCAGTTCCACCAATCGGTCATTTCACAGGGGTTTCCAAGGGAATAAGGCAATCCGGTGGCGATATCTATCAGACCCTGAGGGAGTGGAATATGGATGGCGTGAGTTCCTATGTTCTAGATGCCAGAGGAAGTATTTTCGAAAATGTCGGAATTCCTGAGAAGTGTGGATTTGTTCTTTCAGATGATTTGGATTTGGACTTGCAGGGAGTAGAGCCCCCTCTAGGTTCGTTGTCTCTGGGGAAGACTTGGCTACAGGGGCATTCATGCATCTCTGTGATACATCACATCATTGACTCTCATAACCAATAGGGAAGGCCGTCTTGAGACTCTTTTATGGAAGACTTTAGCAGTATTTCACTGATTCCTAGAGGGTGGTTAGAAGGCCAGCTACCGAGAGGCGTTATCGACGCCTTTCCGTCATTTATCGCATTGCAGTCCGTTCTTGGGATATCTTCCTCGACGATAGTAGCCGCACCGACTTCAAATTCTATTCCCTTGGAAGGCACCTGATCCATGTCAGAAGCACTTCTGTACCACCTCGCACCCAATGAAACTGTGGTGATGGAACCATTCCATTTTTCTGGTAGGTTCACGTTTAGGAAGATGTCACCGTGATGGAAAGCCGATCTCAACAATGATTCTTGGTCATCACCGGATGGCTTGTTCCCGGTTCCATTGGGCCTGAGTAAGTTGGGAAGTTTGACAGGTAGTGACTCTTCACATCTGGCAACCAGCCCCATTACGACCTCAAGAGTGCTCTCGAAGTCTCTGTGATTGTATGTCGCTAGACTGGTGGCGATCGCTGGCATACCGTAAAGTGAGGCCTCTCTAGCTGCGGATACAGTGCCTGAATGAAGTACATCGATAGAAAGATTGGGGCCGTGATTAATTCCAGAAATGCAAAGCCTTGGGTCTATTTCTGGTGCCCATGATTTCAGCCCTCCCTCAAGCGCCACAATCACGCAATCACAAGGGCTACCGTCTAGGGAGAACATTCTGAGCGGAGGGCCTCCTTCAACCTTGATAGATTCAGAGAGATCTTTTCTCTCAGTGAATTGCATGCCACTCGAGAGGGTCAGCTTCATGCCAGTAGCAGACTGCTCGCTCTGTGGGGCAAGTACCACCACTGGATGTCCTGCTGAGTGCAGTCTCGTAACCAGTGAAACCAGGCCGTCGGCTTCTATTCCATCATCGTTAGTAACAAGAAGATGTGCTTTAGCCATAATACCCCGACAGGCGTGGAGTTCATGAATGCGTGTCTGTATTTTGCTTATTCTTGCCCTCTTCCATGGTAACCATTACAGCTCCTACCAGCATCAATGGACCGCCGATTAATGTCCATGTTCCGATATAGGCCTCTCCGGTCATCGCCCATCCTATTGCTCCTCCGATGACTGGTTCGAATATCAGTGCAACAGACACGACAATCGGGGAAATCCATCTAAGTGCTGTGTTTATGATAGTATGACCGCAAAGGCCGGGCCCGAGTGAAAGGTATGCTATCCACGGAAGCCATACTGCATCCGTCCAGCCTAATGCACTTAGCTCAGGTGTGGCGGAGGTTAGGGCTGTTCCCTCTAAAGAGACCGAGCCAATCGTGAGTATTAGTCCCGCTAACAGCGTGACCGGGAATGCGTAGATGAATACCGGGGTGCTTCTAGAGGACCTGAGGTGCCTTCCTATCATTAGGTACCCGACAACTGTGACGGCACCTAGGAAAGCAGCTGCGTCCCCAATCAATGTCACTTCACTGTTACTCTCTACTTCCATCAGGGCTATGGATGCCCCGAGAAAACCTATGATAGCACCGAAGACATGCCCTCTTCTCACTGATGCCCCGATGAGTGGCATCAATGCTACTACGACCAGTGGATGGCTAGTCACAAAAAGTAGGCTATGGACTAGGCTAGTGTGATCTAGGGACCAAATCCAGCTGCCGAAGTGAAGAGCTAGGAATGTAGCTGAAATTGAAATCAGTAACCAGTCCCTGCTTTCAAGGGTACCTGCTTCCATCCTATTCCACTGGTAGATGAAGCCGGGGATTAGTACTATGGATGTTCCATACATTCTCCACGAGGCCTTCAGTAGGGGAGGCACTCCATCCATCTGTTGGAGCACGGCACCGGCGCTGGATACAGCAACGAGTGCGACTGCTAAGAGTGCATAATGCCCCGGCTTAGCGTAATCTTCCTGACTCATGAAATCACGCAAGCTCTGCATCCATAACCTTGGAATCCGTATCACCTGGGCCTCCATTGGTACCTATTATCCCGGCTTTACTGAAAAGGACGTAGATCAAGGCACCCAGAATGGCATTGAGAATTATAAATCCAGCTAGTCTAATTGCTGGCCAGTTTGAGAGGTTGGTCCCTATCTGGTCGTCGAGTACAGCGAGGATGGCGGCTTCAACCCCATAAAACGCCTCACCGGTCAGTGCCCCAGCGGCTATCATAAATGTGTAGAGTAGCATCAGCGCTCTCGATCTCTCTGCCTCTTGGGGCCCTTTCTCCATTCTGATAGAGTCCACCTTGGGCTGTAGTCTTCTCTTCTCCCACCAATCCCTTGCGGCTCCACCTAGAAGCATTGGGAAGGTTGCTGGGGTTGGCAAATACATTCCAAGGCCGAACGAGGTACCCATTCCAGTTGCCCATTCGACAAATGCCCCCAGCGCGAACCCCAAGGCCAACGCTCCCCAGTCCCCCTGCCCCTCAGCCAGTATAGTGGTGAAGTACGCGAAGGCATTCGCTTGAGGAGCTAGAAGGTCTATTGTGCCATCAGCTAGAAGCTTGGACAAGAAAATAGCCACAGCGGCTCCAAGTATGGCTCCTGGAATAACACCCATGATGTTTCCTTTAGAGATATGGTAAGGCCTATTGCCAATGTAAAGGCTGTTTTTGTAATCGCCCACCACGGTGCCGCTCATACTGATGGCAGAACCAAATACAGTGGTTCCGACTAAGGCGATCAGAACAGATTCCTCCTTGTCCAGTCCAACATCCAAGTTAAGGAATATCAATAGCAACATCAGTAATACGATGAAAGAGGTTCCTGAGACTGGTTCTATGCCTGTTTCCCCCATCACCCTTACAGCTATAGCCCCTAGAAGGAAAGTGGTGAATATCAGTACGATTGCGAATATCGCGGAGGGAAGGAGGGGAAAGCCACCAATTAGGAATGTAAGAATCATCGCGAAGAATGAGATTACCATGAATACCGGGATGTGTGTGAGTGGCCATTCATACCAACCCTTGTTCTCTATGAACTCCTCACCCCTCTCTCCCGTGAATGCGGAGGATATGTCTCCGAAGATAGAAATGAATGTCGGGGCCATCTTGATGAGTCCAAACATTCCCCCTCCCAGAATGGCCCCGATAGCAATCGTTCTTACCACTGATGAGAATGCCTTCCACTGGATAGTGGGGTTGAATATGCCAGAAGAAGGGTCCGAATACTGAGTGATGCTGACGTATGATCCTAGTGAGGGGTCGTATACCGGAACATCTTGGATCACGACTAATGGAACTAGGAAGAACCATGCAACAATTGATCCTAGGTTGACAAGGAATGCGACTCTGAATTTCATGAACCACCCGATAGCCAGTAGAGTGGGGCTAAGTTCGATGCCTAGGAAAGTGTAGGAGAAAGGATTTGAGCTCGAGTAGGGTGTAATACCGTTGTAGGGGGCAAATCCGTTTTCCAGCTTACTGGGCTGATGGATCCACCTCTCTGTGTAAACCGATGCCAGTCCCCAGTCTTGCCCGGATAGAGTCATCGCCACCCAGTCAGCGATACTGCTTGGCGCTCCTGCCAGTTTCTTGCCCCATCTTATTGGATAGTCGATAATGAACATGAATGCCATAGTTGCTACAGTCCATACCCCCACTGTCTTCAGGGAGTCCCTAGCCTCATCTGCGGCGCCCGCGCTGACATCAGAAGCTATGTCAAGCATCTTCAAAGTGGCCTCAAAACCAGGCATAGGTAAAGGGTCCTCGCCCAGCCACACCCTTCTGAAAATTATGAAGTACATTACACCAAGGAATCCAGCAAACATGGATGCTATTATGCCTATGAATGCCAATTGCAGGGTGTCCACTGAAGAGATCAGGAATCCTTCACCGACACGGTATGAATCAGAGTAGGCCAGTAGAAAGATGGCTGGGAATGTGAATATGAAGCCAGTTGAGGCATGCGTGGCCCCAGTAGTGGCGCTAGTAGCTATATTGACTTCGGAGGGCGACCACTTCAGAGCCATTCCCAGCAGGTACGCAACATACCATGCCGCAGAGACCGCCATACCGATCTTTAGTCCGATGTATGCTGTGACTCCGCTAAATAGGGCGCCAATTAGGACCCCGATTAGGACCTTCCTAGTGTTCCAGTGGCTTATCTCGAATGATTCCTGGAGGTTCTTCTCTTCCAGGTACTGCTCGAGGACGCCCGTGTTTAGGTTGTTGTACATGTCTTCGTCTAGCCAAGTGAGTGTTCCCTTCTCAATGGCCTTTAGACCAGAGGCGGTAACTGGCTGTCTGTAGGCTGATTTCTCAACATCTCCCATGACATCCCCTTACCTTGCTTGGGGTGAGCGGCTTATAGATTCAATACGGCCAAAGCAGTGACAAGGGCGTTTCTGGGTCAGTGGTCCCTGGTCACCTTGTATCGTCCCATAGCTTCCATCCACTGGATTTCTCCACCAGAGACTAGGTTTAGCTCCGAATCCATGGGCAGTATGAGAGTCTCGTATGTCTTGTTGTCCATGGCGTGGACCTCATTACCCTGAATGTGAGTAACGATGGCGGATCCTTTCTCGATAAGTGGGACATGAATGGTGTCGGTAACTGTTCCGACATGGCTTCTCTTCTGTCCTGTGAATATGTCTTCCAGCTCGATCCTTGCCTTAGCGGAGCCGTGCTTTCCAGGTTTAGATTTGCTCATGCCCAGTATTTTGTAAGCGTTCTCCTCGAGAGCGACATACCTTCCAACCTTCAATGTCCTAATTTCAACTCTCGTGGTTCCCGGCATGTTATCGTAGGCTCCTGATTGAGTCGACTTATCAGCATTGCCAGTGTACGCAGTCTCTTGGACTACTGAATAGGTGTTAGGCCCGACCCGGAGGATTTCCCCCGGGCCGGGTTTCGTTGACTGATTGCTCAGTCTTCCTTTCTGCGACCGACTAGAGCGGCGCCCACGAGTGCGATAGCGGCAAGCAGAGCAGGGAATCCTGGTACTGCGTTGGTCCATCCAAGCTCAGTCTCAGTGTCCCCATCTCCGGCTGTATCATCTACATCGTCAAGAGCGTCACAAAGATCGTCACCGTCGAAGTCGGATGGTACCGAGTTCGCATCAAGTGAGTCTGTTCCACATGATATCTCATACTCGTCTGTGTATTCGTCACCGTCGTCGTTGTCATCAGCATTGTCGCCGGTTCCATCGCCGTCAGTGTCGAGCCACTCGTTTGCATCCATTGGAGCCCAGTCATCAGCGTCTGCATAACCATCGCCGTCATCATCGTTGTCGCCGTTGTCTCCGATTCCATCTCCGTCGAAGTCAGCTGACTCTCCTGGGTTGTATGGGAACGCATCGTCGGCGTCGTCCACTCCGTCTCCGTCATCGTCGGTGTCTGTGTTGTCACCGATTCCGTCGCCGTCGAGGTCTGCTGTCTCGCTAGGATCAACTGGGAAGGCGTCTATGCCATCGTTCACTCCGTCTCCGTCGTCATCTGCGTCAGAGTTGTCTCCCAATCCGTCACCGTCAAGGTCAGCGGACTCGCTTGGGTCCATTGGGAACGCGTCGTCAGCATCGTCGACTCCGTCTCCGTCGTCGTCTGCATCTGCATTGTTACCGATTCCGTCTCCGTCGTCATCCGCGGACTCGCTTGGGTCCATTGGGAACGGATCAGCAACGTCGGCGACTCCGTCACCGTCATCATCTGGGTCGACATTGTCTCCTAGGCCGTCTCCGTCTGTGTCCACGCACTCGTTGATGTTGTATGGGAACGCGTCGCTGGCGTCATCACATCCGTCTCCGTCGTCGTCGGTGTCAGCGTTGTCACCGATTCCGTCTCCGTCGTAGTCGGAAGTCTCGCTAGAGTCCAGTGGGAACGCATCCAATCCATCGGTTACTCCGTCGTTATCGTCGTCGGTGTCGTTATTGTCACCTGTTCCGTCTCCATCGTTGTCCGAGAACTCGCTCGAGTCCATCGGGAATGCGTCATTGACATCGAGTACGCCGTCATTGTCGTCATCGTCATCCATACCGTCACACATTCCGTCTGCATCGTTATCGGGTGACAACGAGGTAGCGTCCAAGGTATCTGTTCCGCAAGCTAGCTCTTCTGCATCCGTCCAACCGTCATTGTCATCATCGTCATCGATGGTGTAGAGCGAGGCGTCACAGGCTGTACCGTTGAACAACACGCCAAGGTTATCGGAAAGTCCGTCTCCGTCAGAATCCAATCCGATACATGGGTCAAGACTGTCTAGATCGATTGTGTCGTTCGCACCGTCGTTGTCATCATCCGTGTCATAGTTGGACGATGTCATGACGCTTGGGAGGACGAGGTTGTCTATCCATGCTGTGCTGGACCCTGCCGAACCGCTTGTGCCGAAGTCGAACGTGAACTCCACTGTGTGGTTTCCTGCTCCGACGTTCCATACCATGCTTCCTGTGTTTTCACCGGACCATTCGTCGTTGAAGCTTCCACCGTACTGTGATGCACGGATCTGCACGCCATCGACGAACACCTTGAGTCCCTCGTGGAACTGAGTACTGTAGGTCCTCTCTACTGAGCTTACCTTCCAGTCCCATGACATGTCACCGCCTGTGGTGTAGAAGGTTGCCGAGGCAGTGACTTCTCCGTAGTATCCGCTGACTAGTTGCCCTGACATCAGGGAGTAGCTACCGGCTATCGGTGTCGTTGATGTTACAGACCAGTCGTCGTGGACTGTGGTCGGTGTGCAGGAGCTCTGAGAGCCGTAGGTCGTGTTACCATACCCAGTGCACTGTGAGTAGCCCCACGTGGTCGTTATGTTGGATGGTATAGCACCGGTCTCGAAGTCGAATGACTCACCAGGCACGATCGAGTTCAGGAAGTCAGCTATGCCGTCTCCGTCTGTGTCGGTGCTCTGGGTGTTGTCGAGCGGCCATACGTCGTCCGCGTCGGTCACGCCGTCGTTGTCATCGTCTGTATCGACGTTGTCACCGATGAAGTCACCGTCAGCGTCAGAGTCCTCGGTCGGGTCATACGGGAATGCGTCCGATGCGTCCGGGGTTCCGTCGTTGTCGTCGTCGGTGTCAGCGTTGTCGCCGATTCCGTCACCATCAGCATCAGCTGACTCGGTGGGGTCCAATGGGTAGAGATCGTTCCAGTCGTAGATTCCATCTCCGTCATCGTCGGTGTCCTGTATGTTGCAGTAGCCGTCTCCATCTGTATCGAGGTACTCTGTGGCGTCAAACGGACAGTCGTCATTGACGTCTAGGTATCCGTCGTTGTCATCATCAAGATCCAGTTCCAGTCCATCCGAGTAGAACATTATGTTGTCCAGGTAGATGGATTCCGTAGCAGAGTCCGATGAGAACGCCACTGACAGGTATCCTGTTCCTGAGACAGCGCCCGATACGCTCGTCCATGCTCCCTCGTATGTCGGGAAGTCTAGGTCGATGTCGTATCCGCTTGTGTCCAGTAGGACGGTGGTAGTGGTTCCGACGAAGCTCACGGTGATGTAGTCAGATGTTTCCCAGCTTGTGCTCTGGACGTATAGGTCTAATGAGACGCTATCAACGCCAGAGACGCTGCTGGTAGTGAATGTGGCTATTCCGTCAGTGTCTGACATCTGGTATCCTTGTGTCCCTTCTGTGAATGCACCTACGGTTGTGGCCAGGCTGGTGACTCCGAAGTAGTCGCCGTCTGTCAGTCCTAATGAGCCGGTTGCCGTGTACGCGCTGCCATAGCCGACGTCGTTACCTGTTACCGAGGCAGAGAAGGATATCATGTTGTAACTGGCGGTCCAGCCAGTGTTATCCGAGAGCCAAGTGTATGTTCCGACGTCGTAGAATGGACCGTATGTTCCAGTGAAGGAAGATCCTGAGTCTCCACTACCAGCTGACATGAGCAAGTGACCCGTAGGCCCTGTTAGGGATATCGGGTGGTATATGCTCGTGTAGTATGATGCCGCGCTGACAGTAACTGACTCGCCCTCGTTAACTGTGAAGGAGCACGTGAAGTAGCCAGTGTAGCCGCCAGATGTGCAGGCCGTTGTCGGGCCTGTGCTGTACGAAACAGTAGACTCACCTGCGTTGTTTGCAAGCGTGTGGTTCAGCGAAGCGTTGCCGGTATCGGTGTATATCGATCCAGTAGAAGCTGCCTCGAAGCCGATCATTCCGGCTGTCGATGTGCAACCTGCGACGATTGTGTCTGGGCTACCGTCGCCGTCGAAGTCACTGCTTGCGCACGCATTCAGAGGCCAGACATCTGTTGTGTCTAGAACTCCATCAGCATCGTCGTCGGTGTCAGCGTTGTTTCCAATGCCATCGCCATCAGTGTCTAGGGACTCCGTACTGTCTAGTGGGAATGCGTCATTCGAATCCACGACAGAGTCTCCGTCATCATCGATATCTAGCACTAGCGTGGATGTGCATCCAGCTGTCATAGTGTCTGGCTGTCCGTCGCTGTCGGTATCCGTATCAGCGCAGATGTCGTATGCGAAAGCATCGTTCACGTCCAGCGTTCCATCTGCGTCGTCGTCGGTGTCAGCGTTGTCTCCGGTTCCATCGGAGTCGAAGTCAACCCACTCAGTGGAGTCGTCTGGGAACACGTCAGCGGTGTTGCTGTAAGAATCGCCATCCCTGTCGGTGTCCAGAGCGTCACAAGTGAAGTCCCCATCCATATCGGCAGGGGTGCTTGTGCTATCGAGAGAGTTGCTGGATGAGGCATATGCCCCACCATCGTCGCACAGAGCGGCGGTTGCCGTGTCGTACGCGTCTCCCTCGTCTAGATCCGAGTATCCATCGTTATCATCGTCACTGTCAACACTAGTACCGGCATTAGTAACGGTCGGTACGGTAGTTCCTGATACGTATGTGTAGGCCGCGGAGACATCCTGTCCTCCGTCGCCCCAGCTGTCTGAGATCGTAAGTGTGTAAGATCCTGCATCAGTGTAGGTCCATGTGTATGTGCTGTAGCTTGAGAAGAATCCTCCTGAGGTCAGAAGTTCCAGGTTAACGCCATTTGCGGTCGGTGTGTCCAGAGTTAGACCGGCTTCACTTCCATATCCATATGTGTTCATGGTGATGTCAAGAGTCTCGCCGGCTGGAAGGGTGAATGTGCAGCTCAGCGAACTGAAGGACACGTACCTTCCACCCTGACTGCAGAGCGTTGAGGTTGAGTAAGCCAATATCGAGGAGTTCGGGTCGATGAAGTCGGCAAGGCCGTCTCCGTCAGTGTCCACCCATACCTCCGGGTCGAAGTCGAAAGCATCGTTCGTGTCCAGATACCCGTCATTGTCGTCGTCTGTGTCGATAGCATCGCACATGTTGACTGCTGTCGTCTGACCGCCAGTGCCTGGGTATGCTAGCTTGACAGTGTCAGCGTCATTGTCGCTCGGTGTCGAGCTTGCACTGTTCTTGTCAGTTCCACATGCGTCTTCGTAGACGTCATCCCATCCGTCGTTGTCCTTGTCTACTGGATAGGTGTCAGACTCGTCTGGAGTTCCGTCGTTATCGTCATCGGAGTCGGCAGTATTGCCAATTCCATCCCCGTCCGTATCCCACCACTCACTTGAATCGAGGGGTGAGACATCGTCAGCGTCAGCGTATCCGTCGGCATCATCGTCTGTGTCGGCATTGTTCCCAATTCCGTCACCATCAGTGTCAGTTGTCTCGGATGAATCGAGAGGGAATGCATCGAATGCGTCCGATACTCCGTCGTTGTCATCGTCAACGTCCGCTACCAGGGTTGTGGTGCAACCGCTGACTAGGGTGTCGGGCATTCCGTCACTGTCTGTGTCCACGTTGGCGCAGGCGTCGGAGACGAAAGCGTCGCTGTTGTCTCCGTACCCCGTTCCGTCGGATCCCGACGGTGCGTCGGAGTCAGTGTCGTCCCACTCGGCGGAGTTCAATGGGAACTGGTCAGTGTTGTCCGGGTCTCCATCGCTATCACAGTCTGCTAGAAGTGAGCAACCAGTGTTCTCATTCACGTCGAGGATTGTGTCACCGTCATCGTCCATATCCAGGACCGTTCCTGCCGCGCTTACTGTTGGCGTCAAAATCGGAGCGATATCTGCTGCTATTGGAGCTACGTCGGCTGCGATTGGTGCAGTGTCTCCT
>MDTB01126581.1_pt1 | contig 31607 bp, 33 predicted proteins | sample 811161 | NCBI WGS metagenome assembly MDTB01 (sample SAMN05326650, study PRJNA326480) | marine metagenome | isolation source: seawater | place: Mediterranean Sea | collected 2009 | reverse complement strand
GCGTGATTGAGCTAGGAAAAGAACACGATCAAGTACATGAAACACTCGCTGAAGAAACCATGAAGCATGTAGACATCGTTATCGCAGTTACACACCAAAGAATCAAATCATTTGTTGCAACATGCGAATTATTTAAAAAGGAAAGTCAGCGGGTTATTAAGGTGTTAAGCTTCAAAGAAGCTCAGCGGTGGTTGGATGAACACATGCAACCAAAAGATACCATTCTAATTGCTAATGATTTACCGGACATATTGGAAGCTAGACCTAATATCTAATTAAAGAGATGGCACGTCCGGCAGGATTCGAACCTGCGACCCACAGCTTAGAAGGCTGTTGCTCTATCCAGCTGAGCTACGGACGCATTTTCGGGGTAGAGGGATTTGAACCCCCGACATCCTGCTCCCAAAGCAGGCGCGCTACCAGGCTGCGCTATACCCCGATAAGCATTAAATTATATCAAATTTGATTTAAAAGACAAGCGCATTCTTTTGATTCGTCACCTTGTACAAACCCTTGTTTAATGTTAATTTGGCAATATGGATATCAATGTAACACAATCTATCATTCAGTCCCTCAATGATGGGACTCGTCGTATCGCCAATCCTACAGTTAACGGATGGGAAGTTGACCAAGAAGCCAAAAATGCCATCTTAAACTATTTTGCTTCTCAAAAAATGACTCGTATGAGCGATGGTTTAAACAATTGGTACGATAAGATTCCTTTAAAATTTAAAGACTTTAGTGAAGATGATTTTTCCAAATTAAACATTCGAGCTGTACCACAGTCCATTGTTAGATTTGGAGCTTACGTTGCACCAAAATCAATTCTAATGCCATGTTACATCAATATTGGTGCATATGTTGATGAAGGATCCACTATTGATACCTTTTCAACAATTGGTAGCTGTGCACAAATCGGAAAAAATGTACATATTGGCGGCGGTTCTGGCATCGGAGGAGTACTAGAGCCTCTTCAGGCAACCCCTACCATCATAGAGGATGGCTGTTTCATTGGCGCCCGCTGTGAGATTGCAGAGGGGGTTGTCGTAGGAAAAAACTCCGTCATTGCGATGGGTACAATGATTGGTCAAAGCACAAAAATTTATGATAGGAATAAGGACACTTGGTATAAAGGTAAAATCCCTCCCTACTCTGTTGTTGTTCCTGGTACCGTTGCAAGCTCAACTGGCCAGTGTCAACTAAATGCTGCAATTATTGTCAAAACGGTTAATCAACAAACCCTCGATAAAACAAGCATCAACGACATTCTTCACGAGTTTGCTTAAAATAATTTTCAAAACAACTAGTATCAAATTATTTTTATGATATCATATTTCTATGATCTATAGACTAATCATAGTATTTTCAAACATCTCATTTGCGTTTGCTCAGACAGAAAGCCAAGGTCTTACTATTGGGGATATGGCAAACAACCTTATATCCATTTTAAATCCCACTGGTTCAATCATTATCGGTGGTGCCTATCTTGCAGGCTTAGTCATCTTCATCTCAGCCGTATTTAAATTCAAACAATACAAAGATAATTCAACACAGATTCCAATTGGTACTGCATTTGCCCTTTTTGCATTGTCGGTTGCACTTATATTCCTTCCAGGTCTTTATACTATGACCGGTCAAACACTATTTGGTTCTGAGCCCGATAGTTTTGGCTATAAGGGCAGTAATATTTTCGGATTTCCTGACAATTAGGATTACAAATGTTTGACCTTCATTTAGACGCTCAAGTCGACAATTGGCGATTATTCAACGCAAGAGCCAAAGACCCTCGATTTAAAGATACTAAAGACTTTATTTTAGAAAGAGACAACCACCAATGTCAGTTTTGTGGCTTCTCTGCTAAGAGTCATATGGAAGTAGTGAATTTAAACGGTAATTACCTTGATAATAAGACAACAAACATGGTCACAACGTGTTCTATTTGCCAACAATGTCACTTTGTTGATATGGTTGGAAACTATGAAAATAGCGGTGGCTTGATTGTCTACCTACCTGAAATTTCTCAGGGACAACTTAACGCTTTAGCTCATGTACTTTTTGCAGCAAAACACCTTCAAACAAGTCATCAAAAAGCTGCTAAAGAAATCGTAAGCACAATTAAACTGCGTTCAAAAATAGTTGAAAAAAGCTTCGCAAAAGGTGCAAGCTCTCCAAGTTTACTTGGACGACTGATCATTGACACGCCTGTCAAAGATAAAAATAAATTATATGACATCATTCGAAAGAAATTAAGACTTTTACCTGATGCTGATGCATTTAGAGCTCAGTACCTTGACTGGAGTAAAGAAAACTCGGAACAACTGGAGGGAACTAAATGACAACCTACTTGTTACTTTTAGTCATATTTTTAGCTATTGCACTAATTTATGTCGAGGAAATTCTTGATGGCATTGATACGTTTGTTGCCTGGTTAAGTTATTCATCAAAACAAACAACCTCCGCGTATTGTGATTTACAAACCGCAGACAGTGAGACAGATCTAGTAACTCACGATGGATCCCTTTTATCAATCATTGAAGTTAAAGGGTATACAGCCCTACTCGGTAAAGAGGAATTTCTTAGAATTCATGAGAAAATAAAAACTTCATTATCTACTGTTTTATCAAAACCTGGGTATACCATCCAAGTATTTTTTGGATACAATAAAGACAACACCAAAAACGTCATCCATCAAAATTTTGGACCAGCGTATGAAACCATAAAAAACCTTGAGTTATCTTTAGATGATTTGATGAATGAACGTATCGAAAACTTAAGCCAATATTGTGCTGAAGAAAGGGCATACATTGCGCTTTGGACAAAACCACTCAGTCTAACCAATGAACAGAGAAGAAAAGCTAATAGTGACAAACTTAAATCGATCCGTGAAGAAAAGATCCCTAATTTCAAATACACACAAAATATTGTTGCAGCAATACCAGAATTAAGAGATTCTCACAATTCATTTGTCAGAGCTGCTTCAAATGCCCTCGATGAAGTGGGAATCATTAATCATATCCTTGGTATTCATGATGCAGTGAAAGCATGTAGAGATACCATTGATATTAATTTTACAGATGATAAATGGCGACCAGTTCTCCCAGGTGACTCAATTCGACCGAAAATATCAAAGGCATTCACTGGTGACGTAGCAGATTTATTATGGCCATCATTAGCGAAACAATTATTTCCAAGAGATGGTTTAAACGTAGACCTTAAAACTGCAAAAATTGGTGATCGTATATGGGGAGGAATATTCATTGATTTATTTCCTCGTCAAATCCAGACATTTGCACAACTTTTTAAGACCACATTACAACTGAATATCCCTTGGCGTATTTCATTTTTAATTGATAGTGGAGGACTAGGCTCATTGAAAATCAAACGTGCCCTTGCCTCTCTACTTTCCTTCACATCTGAACAAAATCGACTCATCAATAAAGCCGTAAATTTACTTGATTACTTAGAATTAAATACTGATGATGCGGTGGTTCGATTAAGGGTATGTGCTGCAACGTGGGCTCCAGAAGACAATAAAAAACTACTCAATTCTAGAATTTCTCAGTTGTCTCGAGCCATTCAAGGATGGGGGTCATGTGATGTTTCCGAAATGTGTGGTGATGCGTTTGAAGGGGTGATCTCCAGTACTCTCGCTATTTATAATAATAGTGTTGCATCGTCCACCGTTGCGCCACTTTCTGATACATTGTATATGCTTCCTTTATATCGACCTGCCTCTCCATGGTCGAGTGGTTCAGTTTTATTCAGATCTTTAGATGGTAAACCCTGGCCATATGAACCAGGTTCCTCAATGCAAACCGTTTGGATTGATCTTATTTATGCCCGACCTGGTTCTGGTAAATCCGTACTTTCAAATGCGTTGAACCTTGGGTTAATAATATCATCTGGTCAAACACGCTTACCGAGAATTGCCATCATTGATATCGGTCCTTCCAGTAGTGGTTTAATTCGACTCATACAGGATTCATTACCAGATGATCAAAGACATCTCGTTCAAACCCAAAGATTACAAATGACATCAGAATATTCAATTAACCCTTTTGATACTCAACTTGGATGCAGAACGCCTACACCTTTAGAACGCTCGTTTTTAGTCAACTTTATCTGCCTTTTAGCAACACCTGTTGGAGCAAACTCCACGTATGAAGGTGTCTCTGAAATGGCGGGCTTAATCATTGATGAGGCATATAAGAAATGTACGGATAATGGTAATCCAAATGTCTATACCCAAGGCTTAAATGAACTTATAGATGCAGAACTAATGGATATTGGGTTTGTAATTGACTCAAAAACGACATGGTGGGAGGCAACAGACGCACTATTTATGGCAGGTAAAACCGAAAGAGCAGCTCAAGCCCAACGATTTGCTGTCCCTATTCTTTCCGATCTTACATCTTTAGCACGATCATCTGTTGTAAGTGACTTATATGGAAAGATCACAATATCTACAGGAGAATCACTTGTAGAGGCATTCATTCGGATGATTTCTAGTGCCATTCGTGAATACCCGATTATTGCATCTCCAACTCGATTTGATATTTCAACTGCAAAAATTGTTTCTCTTGATTTAGATGAAGTAGCGAAGACTGGTGGTGACGCTGCTGACCGTCAAACAGCTGTTATGTACATGCTTGCTCGTTATGTAGTTGCAAAAGATTATTACTTAAATATTGATAACCTTCGTAATGCGCCAGAAGGCTATTTTTCTTATCACGAACAACGCTGTACGGAAATTAAAGAAGACAAAAAACGAATTGTATATGATGAATTTCATAGAACATCTAAAGCAGCCTCTGTCAGGGATCAAGTTGTGGTCGACATGCGGGAAGGAAGAAAATGGAACGTGCAGATCAGTCTTATTTCTCAATCACTGGATGATTTTGACTCAACGATGGTCGAATTTGGAACTGGAGTTTTTGTATTAGATGCAGGTCCTGAACAGGCCATCCAGAAAACAACAGAGGTATTTGGACTCACAACATCTGCTCAGGAAGCACTAAGAAATTATGTCAGTGGACCAACTGCTAGGGGTGCTAATATGTTGTGTCAATTCTCGACAAAAGAAGGTATCAATACTCAATTACTAACCTTGACACTAGGACCTGTTGAACTATGGGCGTTTAGTACAACTGTTGAGGATACTACTCTTAGAAACTCGCTGTATGATCAAATTGGTTCTTCGGAGGCAAGACGTATCCTTGCAATGTTATTCCCATCTGGTTCAGCAAAACGAACCATTGAAAAGAAATTAGAACAAACGCGTGCTGATGAGGGGTTCATTGATGATGAGAAACAAGCAAATATTATCTATGCCATGGTTGATAAGATTGTAGGAGCATATCATCAAAATCCGAAGTTCACATCACTCAGCTTTTAGAAGTTACCTACTCCATATTAAATTAATTCCAGATGCCTGGTAGTTGGTATATAACTGTGTTGCAAATTGTTTTCTTGCCCACCTGTAGATCAAACTGATGATGTTATCTTGTGGCATAGCACCAACTCGTGCATGAAGACTTAATGAGCGGTTAATGAACTTGCTCATTGAAAAAGAAGCACCAGAAATGTTTGGATCAACAATGTCATCAGCAGGTCGTGCGGGAGTGAATGAGATAGAATCTACGGGAATAATACCTCCACCCCTCACTTGAGAAAATAATGCGTCAAAGACGTTTTTAGAATGTTTCTTTCTATAATTAGAATCCAGTAAAACAGGGTTTATCATAAGCGATTGAATAATAACTATATCAGGTACACCTGGTGGATCAGAATACAATGTAAAGCGATAGTTACTTAATCTACCAGTGATTTCAATACCTAGTACTTCTTCAACATATGAAGTGATATTACGTTGCATAGTAAGCATAATTTCCTTCCTCTCAAGTATAAGATGAACAAACGGATCGAGTAATGAACTTTCATAGAAAGAAATAAATACATCTTTCAAAAAAACTTTTCGTCCAAGCTTTTCAAATCGTGCGCCTGGCTGCAATCTTAATTGACCTTTTCCTAGCCAGCTTTCATCACTTTTGATAATATCTACTTGTCCAACTGCTTCGCCAATCAAACCTAAAATGTTGACAGGAACTGGATTCACTAAATTAACATGAATAATCCCTCGATAATCACTTCGAGTAGGTTCCATTTGAAGTGGATTATCCAATGATGGGAAATAACTAGGCACCATCAACTGGCCATTTGTGATATCGATGTCTATATCAAAATCATACGGATTAAGTGTATTGATGGAGCCATTTGCCGTGACAAAATTTTTATTTCTTTGATCCCTGACAAACACATTTTTTAAAATAATTGGTTTATTGATTACATCTTGGAGAATCACTTCTCCTCCTTGTTCTGTTTTTAACTTACCATCAAGAATCCACTTGTTGTCGTAATATTTTATGTTTCCAGTACCCCCAATCACATTCGCTTCAAGTAAAAATGGTAATTGATCCGATTGAAATAGAATGAATCTTAAAATTAAATCATCAAATTGGAAAACAAAATCCGTAGGCATTTTAGGATCATAAAACCATACATACGAAATATTTCCTTTGAATTTCAATGTTCTAATTTTACTATCACTCATTAATAACCTTGAAAAATCTACTAACCTTAAAGTATTGAACTTTATATTGAAATAGCTTTTATAAACATCGTATTTGAATTGTCCATTGATGGTTAGCGCACCGTACAATGGGTGCCTAAATACTTGTTTTCCGATTTCAATGCCTGCCTGATTAATGATTATCGGTTCACTGGTATCGAGTTGCCACGTATTGTTTTTTATACCTAAGGGTTTTAAAAGATACTCTACATACGAAGAATAAAATTTTGGCTGTGCCTCAAACTTTAAAGAGTGTTGATCGATCTGTAAAATCGTTTGAATAAGAGGTGCCCTCACCGGACCAGAAAACTTCAGAGAAACAGATTGATTTTCTTTGCTTATTTTTAAATTACCCAGACATGTTTCATCCTTTAAAAAGGAGAAGCGTCCATTAATAAAATATTTAAGTTGGGCAATGGAAACTTGATATTGAATGGTAGCGTTTAATTGGTTTAGATCACCTGTTAATGAACTTACACCATTCAAAGTGATGTCTGAATATATGAAATTTTGAAATTGAATACGGCCTGTCAAGCGTTGATTATATTGAACATTGGCATTGATATCCTTTGCTCTTATATTAAATTTAAAACGATTATCATCATGCTTAAGATGAATCTTTTTATTATTAATATCCCCTTTAAATTGACCTTTCTTAAAACTACCATTTCCATCAATATTCATTATAGATGAGCGAATCATTACTTTATAAGTTTGATCATTAAGCATCAAAGAAAATGCTTTTAATGGTTTGTTTTTAAAATACGCTTCTTTTGCTGTGAATTGATGGTCACGGTTCAGTCTAAAAGGAATAGTTAATATATTTTCGTCGTGAACAAGGTCCCATTGACCTTCCCATTCTTGTGTCTCTTTTTTAACAGCTTGAATAGCACTATGTACTTGTTGGTTGAAAATACTTACATTTACGATAATTTTATTTTGTTCTAAAAAGACACTACCATCAATTCCTGGTACAACATGATTATTATAGATTAACTGGTTAATATGAAATGATGGAAGATGTATATTAAATGCGTCTACATTACCTTGACCTTTTGAATCACTGGGCATTGTTGCTAGCCTATCAACTGAAATTGAGCGAATTAGATATTCTCTTTTCCAAAAGAACCATGGTGACCAGTGAATGATAACAGAATCTGCTTTTATATTTTCATCCCATTCTAAATGCTTGATTGTAATTGTACGGTATGAAACTTTTAAACCATCAATAGAAATAGTTTCGACATTTCGTTTGATATATGATTGCAATGAAATGGTTGCAATATGAGGTAATCCATACAGTATTACCAATGTAATGCAAACAACTGCCAATGATCTTTTGATAAAATGGTTCATTAAATTGTCTGAACAGAAAACTGAACGCGCAATGGCTGACCAGGATCATCTTCTGCTTTAGCAAGTGATAATTTTAAACCAATAAAACTTGAACTCCACATAACACCAACTCCTGTACCCACTTTCATTGCTGCATCCCATTCATCTGCTGCTACGCCTCGGTCCTGAAATACAATAAAACTCCAAAAAGGTCTCACTGGAAATTGTAGTTCATAATTGAAAGTTTTGAGGTATTTTCCTGGTCCAATACTAAAAAATCGATAACCTCGTAAAGTATCTGGGCCACCTGTAAAGAAATTCAGTGACAATGGCACCTCATCATTTGAAGAGCTTTCGTATTTCCCTAACTCGCTGGCTAGTCTTAAGTTGAAAAAAGACAATGGAATAATGGCTTCGGATTGAAAATGGAATCGCGCTAGATCCACCTTCGATAAAAGTACCTTTGATGTCAATATAGAATCTAAATTGAATCGTGCAGACGATATGATGCCCTCACTATTTGACCATTGATACCCCGTGTTTAAACGAGGATATGTCAAATACGTATTAAAAGACGATTCATTTGATGGCTTTGATCTTTCAACTGCAAAATTAATACTTGGTTGAAATAAAAAGCCATTATTAAAATAGTTTCGTGACAGTGTAGCAATTGCTTTTTTGGATAAACCTTCGGCAAGCTCTAAGTTGATGTACGCTAATGAGAGAACATATTCTGTGGTCACTGGATCCTTTGCTGGAATGTGATACGAAGATAAAAAATTATAAAAATTATTAGTTGTGACTTTCCCTACAAACTGTATCGAGTGTCCCATTGAGTTTGAAGGTAGTATTGAATAACCATAACCAAACCCAAAATCGAAAAAAGAATCATAACCGATTGAATATGTACTGCGTTTTGGAGTCACATCGGTTAAATCAATTTCTATTGGGATATTATAACCCTCCTCTGATTGTTGACGTACTCCAATCTGAGAAAAGTAATTACTACGTGACAAATTTTGTTGTAAGTCGTTTACTTTTTGAGAATTGAAAGGCTCTCCAGGTTTAAAATTCAAAAAGCGATTCAAAAACTTTGTTGAGAGGTTGTTCTTACGAGTATATGTGATTGGTCCAAAGAAAAACTGTTGATGTAAATTTAAAATAAAGTTGAGATCAACAATCTTTCCCCTTTGTTTAATGAAGGATTGATTAAACTCGGCAAAGATATAGCCTCTATTGGAAAAATAATTTTTAATATCACTTTGAATCTTAGCGATTTTTTCACCATCATATGGTTGATCAGACAACGCATATAGTGCACTAAAAACACCCTTATGTTCATCAAGCATTTTTTTATCAAACTTTAAATAAATATCACCAATGATTGAACGAAGACCTTTTTGCACGTCAAATGCAATTAAATATTGATTATTTGATGTCAACAACTCGCTTTTTATATTCGGTTGAAAATAACCAAATGGCTCCATTGCAGAGCGCACTTGACGAATGGCACCGTTGTATATTTTATCAACATTATTTTGATTGATTTCATTGAAACGCAAAGTATAATTTTTCAAACGATTTTCAATGTTTTCTTTTATCACCTCATCATCACAATTAATGGTAAATAAGAGATTAGCTGAACACGAACCGATCAAAAATAAAACTAGAATTCGAAACCACATCAACCTCATGTGTGTAGTATACCCGAGCAAACAAATGACTGGAACACATTTCATCGTATCGTTACAATATGATTTATGTACGTCAATGAATCTTTAATAGACCTTGTAACTTGGACCCCTCAAATTGAGGAAAAAATCAATTCCTTTTGTGATCCAAATCAACGGTTATGGGCAATTGATGATGAAGGCATTCAATCGCCAGAAGATCAAGCCTTATTTCAAAGTATACTCATTGCTTTTGGACTGGAAAAGATGGATCATACTGGATCATTTGATTTTGGATTTAACTTCTCTTCAAAAATTTCTGATCAATTTAAAGTATCAAGCACCCATCATGTACAACACATGCTAACTCTACCTCCACTACATCAATTTCGTACAAATGGTACCTTAAAAAAGACGTTGTGGCATTATGCGTTGAATCTAGGTATGATTCAAATATCCACAACGTAATACAGGAGGAATTCATATCCTATGAATAGAGTTGAACAGCTAAAATCATTTGACCCAGAAATTTATACAAATCTTATAAAAGAAAGTAAACGCCAAGATGATCAGATCAATCTGATTGCCTCGGAAAATTATGTCAGCCCGATTGTTCACCTTGCAAGCCAAAACGCACTTACTAATAAGTATGCTGAAGGTTATTCCCACAAACGATACTACGCTGGATGCGAATTTGCAGATAACGTTGAAGACATTGCAATTGATAGAGCAAATCAACTATTTTCTTCATCCTTTGCCAATGTTCAACCACACTCTGGTTCACAAGCAAATCATGGTGTTTTTAATGTATTACTAAACCCTGGTGACACCATCCTAGGCATGGATCTTAACCATGGTGGACACCTAACACACGGGTGTTCTGTTAATTTTTCAGGAAAAGTATATAACGCTGTAGCGTATGGCGTTGATCAAAATGGACAAATTGATTATGACCAAGTCGCTGATATTGCAAAAAAATCAAAACCTAAACTGATCATTGCTGGTTTTTCAGCTTATTCAGGTATTTTAGATTGGAAAAAATTTAGAGCAATCGCAGATCAAGTAGGAGCATATTTTTTAGCTGACATTGCGCATGTATCTGGACTCATTGCGGGTGGCGTTTATCCAAACCCCATCGAAGAAGCAGATGTTCTTACCTCAACAACACATAAATCCCTAAGAGGTCCTCGTGGTGGAATCATGCTTGCAAAACGTAACCCAGATCTATTTAAATCCTTAAACTTTGGTCTATTTCCTGGCGTACAGGGTGGACCAATGATGCATATTGTTGCAGCAAAAGCGGTTGCGTTTAAAGAAGCCCTTACCCCTGAATTTGTAGAATACCAAAAACAGATCCTCAAAAATGCAAAAGCAATGGTAGAAGTATTCTTACAAAGAGGCGTTCAGGTTGTATCTGGTAAAACAGAGAATCACCTCGTGTTACTTGATCTTACAAATACATCATTTACTGGTAAAGACATGCAATCAATGCTTGAAGCCGTTGGCATCATTACCAATAAAAATACAGTCCCTAACGAACAACGATCTCCATTTGTGACAAGTGGCATCAGAATTGGGACACCAGCAATGACAACGCGAGGAATGAAAGAAAATGAGGCTAAACACATTGCAAATCTCATCTCAGATATCGCATTAACGGATTACAATGAAGATAAAATTAAAACAGAGGTTTCTGAACTCACCAAAGCCTTTCCCGTTGAAACCGATTATCTCATCTAATGCACTGTCCCTATTGTCAATATGAAGATACCAAAGTTATTGATTCTAGGATTACCCTGCCCCAAAACAGCATCAGAAGACGTAGAGAATGTCCAGAATGCCAAGAACGTTTCACGACATTTGAAACACTACAACTGACTTACCCAAGGGTTATAAAGCGTGCTGGTTACTCGTGTCAATTTAATGAATCGAAATTGAAAAATGGAATTTTAAGGGCCTTGGAAAAACGTCCTATTGAACCTGAAACCCTTGAAAAGTTACTTGATCGTATTCAGTGTCAAATATGTCAAGAACCCAGTAAAGAAATTACAAGTCAACGGATTGGACAAATCGTTCTTTCTCAGTTAAGGTTTGTGGATGAAGTCGCATATATTCGTTTTGCATCAGTATACCTATCTTTTCAAAACATCGATGCGTTTAAAGAGACCATTTCAAAATTGGAAGATACATAATTAATGTCCATTCGTTCACACAGCCGTCAAATCACAGTCCAATGTTTATTTCAGTGGTCTTTTAATCCAAAAGACATTCAAGTCCTTATTAAGGATCATATTGGATCAAAAAAAGAGCAATCAGTGGACCGAGAGTATTTAAATCGCTGTCTAACAGGTTGCATTGAACATTTAGAAAAAATTGATCAAACAATTGAAGCATGTAGTAAACGAGAGACATCATCTATTTCACCAATGGAGCTTGCAATTCTTCGACTTGGAGTATTTGAGTTGTTATATTTACATGACATTCCGTACAAAGTCACGATTACGGAATGCCTAGAGCTTTCTCATAAATTTGGTGGCACTGAAAGCCATAAATTCATAAATCATATACTTGATATGGTTGCAAAAAATGATAATCAGTGAGGTTTCTGAGGCCCGATGGAGGGAACTAGTGGAGGATGACCTGATCCACTTTGTATTTCACCCTTCTCTGTAGTGCCATTATTAAAATCGCCACTACCAGTAGGTTGACTCTCATTTCTAAATAACAAAACAATGTACAACAAGCTACACGTTGGATGTATCAAATAAGATGCGGACAATATTCCTAACGAAATAGTACCATAAATTGTTGATTCTCCATCAATTCTCCATTTATCGAGGTTCTCCATACTCAGTTGCGACACACTATTTGTCATTGTAATTGCAGATTGTAAACACCCGCAGATTAATTTTGACAATGGTAGTAGCTGAATGGCAATGGGCTTTAATTCTAATGTAATAAACGCATTACCGAGCGCATTTGAAGCGATTAGAACGACAAATAATGGAATTAAAAAAGTGAAAGGATTTTGTGCTTGTAATATGTCCTTTTGATCTCTCAATAAACTGAGTGACTGATCATAATTAAAAACAAACTCACCAATGGAGAAAGCAACTGCACCCACCATGATTAACGGCATTAGCGTCGGAAACACAGATAATCCACCTGTATAGAAAGTTTTTGTCATGAAAATGGTAACTAGTAAACCAACGGCTTTTAATACCGTAAAAATCATATTTGCAAGGTTCGGATGGGTAGCAAACAATGAATTTGGATCCTCTGTACTCTCATTTAAGCTACTGTCCCACAAATCTTTTAGAGCGACTTTATTCAGAATATATGTTCCAACGCCTATTGATATAGACATTCCGATGACAAACGGCGATGTGATGTAAATACTTAACCATATGAAGTCAGTAAGTAATTTTATATACGCACTGTAAACGAACAGTCCAACAAAGACTGCACCAAAAAACGATAATAATTCTATAACGAGTGTTTTGATATCGAGAGTGATATCAAATTTAAATACTTCAGAAAGCGCTTCTACGCCACCTTTATGGTATACATACCAGTTTAAAAGAAACCCACCAAGACCAAACACAGTGGCAGGAATGACTCCAACAATCGGGAAAGAATATACAAACGCCACAACAAAGCAGTCCAATCCAATCATTGCACTTGCAACGAAAGAGATACAACTTGCTAACATTTCTAAATTTGATAATCGAGTAGCCATTTTTGTAAAGTAACATAAATGGCCAATAAAATCAATGTGATGGGGCATTTTGGGTCTGATGAAGCAACCCCTAAATGCTTCATCAGATAATGTACGTCATTTTTAGACGTTTACCCTACTATGCGTGACTAATATATTTAGTCACAATCCCTCGCCTCAATAACAGTGTAACAAAGAAACCTTAAGGTTTTCTTAAGAGTAAGCCAAATAGCGCTATTATCGCGTATTTCTTAATAATTACTTAATGTTAAGCTGGTATTTCACTTAAAAAATGAATCGAAATATCTTCTTTTTGGAATCGATCATCGCATAAAATGTTATGTTGAAGAGTGAGGTTAGTTTTTGGACCTTCAACAATCATCTCTTGAAGTGCTGTTTGCATCCTTATTATGGCTTGTTGTCGTGTATCCCCTTTACAAATTACTTTTGCAATGAGCGAATCATAATAATGTGGAATTCGATAACCGTTGTACAGGTGTGTATCTACCCGCACGCCAATGCCACTAGCACAATGATAATCGGTTACTAAACCAGGCGAGGGTAACATTTTACTAGGATCTTCGGCATTAATTCGACATTCGATGGCATGTCCTTGAACTTTGATATCTTTTTGAGTGAGTGATAATTTCTCACCTAGTGCAACACGTAATTGATGTTCAACGCAATCAATACCTGTTACCATCTCGGTCACAGGATGTTCAACTTGAATACGTGTATTCATTTCAATAAAATAAAATTCGCCATTATCGTATAGAAACTCAAAGGTACCAAGTCCAACGTAGCCGATCTTTTTAGCTGCATTAATGCATGCTTCTATCATTTTTTGTCGTTTTTTTGAATCCAAACCAAAGGCAGGCGCCTCTTCAATTAACTTTTGGTGACGTCTTTGTATGGAGCAATCACGCTCTCCTAGACAAATTACATTACCATGGGTATCGGCTAGAATTTGAAACTCAATATGTCTTGGATTGGCTAAATATTTTTCAACATAGATTTTATTATTATTAAATAAAGACTGAGCCTCCTTTTTGGTCATCTTATAGGCTTCTTCCATTTCATCTGGATGGTTTACTAGACACATTCCTTTACCGCCACCGCCGCCTGCAGCTTTCAAAAGTACTGGATAGCCTATTTTTTTACCTTCTTCTAAAGCGTCTTTACTCGTATATAACTCATCTGATCCAGGTACACAAGGCACACCATATTTTTGCATGGCTTTTCGAGCATTGGTTTTATCTCCCATTAGACGAATCACTTCTGATGATGGGCCGACTAACTTAAAACCACTGTCTTCTACTTGCTGAGCAAAATCAGCATTCTCAGATAGAAAACCGTATCCAGGGTGAATGAAATCTGCACCTGTCACCTCTGCAGCACTTATGATAGCTGGGATACTCATGTAGCTATTAATAGATTCTCCAGGCCCGATACAAACCGTCTGATCTGCTAAACGCAAATGAATTAAGTTAGCATCCGCATGAGAATACACCGCAATGGTTTTGAGGCCTAATTGACGACACGTTTTAAGTATTCGCAACGCAATCTCGCCCCGATTGGCGATTAAAACCGATTGACTCATGCTTCTTCGAACTCAAATAAAGTTTGGTCATACTCTACAACCCCACCGTCTTCGATCAATACTCTTTTTAACACACCACTTCGATCAGCACGCACTTTATTAAACATCTTCATTGCTTCAATCAAACAAATGATGTCTCCCTCTTGAACGCGTTGACCTGTATTTACAAAAGGCTGTTCCCCAGGTGCTGGTGATGCATAAAAGGTTCCAACCATTGGGGACTTAATTTGATGAGTAGATAATTGCTGATTGGTCTCCTCTGATACCTTTTCAACCACCTCAATTGGTTGAGGAATACTTGGTTGAGTTACTGGTACAACCTCATCTTTTGTCAACACAAAACGAAATGAACGTTGACCCTCAGCAATCTCAATTTCCTTGAGCCCACTCTCTTTTGCAAACTCAATTATTTGCTTTATATAATCTAAATCAATTTCCATACGCATAGTTTATACTTTGTAAAGTATAGTTTCTAGTCATTAATCGTAAAGTTCATCAGAATTTAACTGGTTTTCGAGCATAATCCGTTTTAAATGATCCAATCCTCTTAATTGAATCTGACGGATTCTTTCTCTAGTTAAATCAAGTGATCGTCCAACTTCTTCTAAAGTTGCAGCATCATGGCCATACAGTCCATAACGTCGAATAATAACATCTCTTTCAAGCTGTGATAATTGCTTCAACCAATCATCAAGCAACGATTTCATGTTACCTTCACTCACGTTTTCAAATGGGTCTTGAATATCACTTTCAACTGTTTCAACTAGAGAGCTCTCTGAATCGTCATACACTTGTAAATCCAGTGAAATTGAATCATTTTTCAATGATAACAACCATCTAATTTCATCTAATGGCTTATCTAACGCCTTTGCAATGTCTTCTGGATCTACTTTACCCTCTTGCAATACACTTAGCTCTTGATACTTTCTAAGACATATATTGAGCTGTTTGATGACGTGAACAGGTAGACGAATGGTTCTACTATTATTCATGATCGCTCTTTCAATGTATTGTTTAATCCACCAGGTAGCATAGGTCGAAAAACGAAACCCTTTTTCAGGATCAAACTTATCCAAAGCATGCATCAAGCCAATATTTCCCTCTTCTATTAAATCTAAAAAGGCCAAACCACGCTCGATGTATCGTCTTGCAATCTTAACAACCAAACGTAAATTTGATTCCACCATCTTGTTGTACGCTTTTTTGTTTCCTTTCCGTGCTAAACGAGAATACTTTAATTCATCTTCTGCTGACAACAAATCGTAATAACCAATTTCTTTTAAATAAATGGAAGTTGCGTCTGGATCAACAGTTGATTTTGTTTCGGTATGAGTAGTTGTAGAATTTGCCATGATATCCTCCTTGATGACATAATTAGGTTAATCCTTAACCTTAGTATGATTCTGCCATACCTTAAATCTATTATCAACCCCTTAATTATACATTTTTCTTTAATCTATAGTAAAGCATTGATTTTCCATCATTATTATTTATTGCGCGCCCTATCATTTCATTTTTTTTCAATATTTGACCCTTTTTTACAACAGTTTCAGACACTAAACCGTAAATGGATGTGTACTGATTAGAATGCCTGACAATGACGACTCGACCTAAGTCTTTGACACTATCGCTAATTTCAATGACCTTGCCATTGGCAGGTGCGTATATTGAAACAGAGTGGTTGGTATAGATTTTCCAACCACCACGTTGATCTTTTTGGGTCGTATATTTCGAATGAACAATTTCCCCCCATTGCTTTGGTAACTGGAACCTTTCAGAACGTTTTTTTGTTGGTTGTTTTTGCGTCGACAGCGCAAAATACTCTGGAATCCTTAACAACATCCCAGGACGCATAGGGTGTTTTTTGTTGAGATCATTAGTTTTTTTGATCACTGCCTTATCAACCCCATAGACAGATTCGATGTCATCTAATGTTTCATACCTTAAAACCTCGTGATAAAGAAACTGTGACCGGTCATAACTTAAGTCAAGTAATGGTGCGGGTGTGGCAGGATTTGAGCTACAGGCAATTAAAGATTGAACTATAAAACAAATTAAAAAAAATAGTCTCATGCAGTATGAAAGTGACTTGAGGGTGAACGTTGAATACTTGCACCTAACTTACATAATTTTTCTTCAATATTAGCATATCCTCTATCGATGTGATAAATTCTATCGATTTGGGTCGATCCTTTTGCACATAATCCAGCTAAAATAAGTGCGGCTGAGGCACGAAGATCCGTCGCCATGACCTTTGCACCTACTAAATGCTTTACCCCCTTTATGACTGCAATGTTTCGATCCAATGTGATATCTGCGCCCATTCTTAACAACTCTGAGACATGCATGAAACGATTTTCAAAAATCGTCTCTTCCACCTTTGATTCGCCATCTGCAATGGCATTCATTGCAATGAATTGAGCCTGTAAATCTGTAGGAATTCCAGGGTATACATCTGTAACTAACGATATTGCTTTTGGTCTTGCAGTCATGGATAACTTTATCCACGTATCGCCTACTTCAATATCTGCACCTGCTTGCTTCAACGCATCAAGTACATGTTCTAAGTGAGATGGCTGACATTCTGTCAACGTGATACTTCCTCTTGCCATTACAGCGACAATCAATAAAGTACCCGCCTCTATACGATCTGGAATTACTTGGTATGCACCACCATTGAGCTTTGATACTCCTTGGATTTTGATGGTATTTGTACCCGCTCCTTCGATTTTAGCACCCATTATGTTTAAAAAGTCTGCTAAATCTTCTACTTCAGGCTCCTTTGCAGCATTACGAATAATGGTCTGCCCTTCAGCAAGACATGCCGCCATAAGAATATTTTCTGTACCAGTGACCGTTTCTTTATCAAATGTCAAAGTTGCGCCTTTTAATTTTTTGGCTTTTGCAATAATATAACCATCTTCTACACAGATATCTGCACCTAGCTGCTCTAAAAGCTTTAAGTGTTGATCAACCGGCCTAGTTCCAATTGCACAGCCTCCAGGAAGTGAAACCTTTGCATAGCCGTACCTTGCCAACATGGGACCTAAAACTAATACGGATGCACGCATTTGTTTAACCAAATCATATGGCGCCTCATATAAATTCAATGTTGAATCTTCAATAAATACATTCAATTTATGGTCAATACTAAATGTCATACCCATATTACCCAAAAGGGATAACATAGTCGTCACATCTTTGAGATGAGGTACTTTTTGAATACATACTGGTTGATGGCATAGCACAGTTGCTGCCAAGATGGGAAGGGCTGCATTTTTAGACCCTGATACCTGGACAGTACCATTAATCTCACATGTGCCTTTAATCGTTAAATTTTGCATATCAAATTCAGTTTATATAATCTCTTTGTTAATTACTAGCAACAATACTTTTCAACAGTATCAATTAATTCTTGATGTTCAAGAAAAACAAACGCGCCCTGTGGTACATGTATGAAAAACAATTTGCATTTTTTGGTTTTTGCCAACTTAATGCACGCAACCATCAATGCCGCACAAAGTGAATTTGGGTCATCCATGAAATCAAATGACACTTCAACTGATTTACTATTGAATATACACTTTCGAATCTCTTCAAATATAACTTTGATATTTAAAAAAGTTAGCTGATTCGGTAGTGTATATTTTTCCATTACTGAGCAACCTTGCTCACCAATTCGTATAATCCGTTAAATCCCTTTTCCTCAAGAATTGGTCTAAACTGCTCACGGTAACTTGTGACAAGACTTAGGCCATCAAGTGTTATGTCTTCAATTAGCCAATCATCATCTGATTTAGACAATAAGTACTCAACACGCCATTTTTCCCCTGTTTTGAATTTCACCTGTGACGTAACAGTAACTAATTTCTGACTTGAATCTGCTACGGGGCGATACTTTGCGGACACCCCCTCCCCAGCTGTGATGTATGCGATAAACGACCTTACAATTAGGCGCACAAACTTTTTAGAAAATTTCTCTTGCATCCCCGCGCCTGCATTAGACCAATATTTTCCTGTAACGGATTTTGAAATACCATTGCTATCTACAATAGGTAAAATCATTTCCGTCAGCTTATTGACCAGTGGGTCCATATTTTTTTTACTACTAGCAGACTCCTTGTTGATCAACTGGATCATGGGTGATAGTTTTTGCTCAAGGTACACTTCAGGACTACTCGCCTGACAACAGATACTGAACAAACCCAATAAGCTGATAATTGAGAACTTTAAAAATGTCATAGCTATTTCTCCATACTAAAAGATGTTGCGATTTTACCAAGTAACTTCTCTAAACTCAGAGAGGATGTAGTACGCTGTACAATACCTCCCTGTTTGAGATATTCACTTTCAAAACCAGGGGTAAGATCCAAATACTTCGCTCCGAGTAACCCTTCTGTTGTTACTGAAAGCTCGCTATCAATAGGAATATGATTGAATCTATTTTCAAAAAGAATATAAACCTTTGCTGAAAAGGTTGTTTGATCTAAAACAATATTTTGAACAACGCCTACTTTTACCCCTGCGATTCGAACAGGTGACCTTACATTTAAACCAGTAACATCATTAAAAGATGCGTGAACAGTGTATCCTTTTTCTTTGAAAATTGGCTCTACAGTTGATGCATTGAGTGCGATAAAAAATAAACAAAAAATTGCGAAAGTAACAAAACCACCGACGATTAAATTTAATTTTGAATTCATTTATGCAAACCCTAGAAAAGAAACCAGTATATAATCAAATGCTAAAATCAACATTGAGCCCTGTACAACTGTTTTTGTTGCGTTTTTCGCAACAGCTGTTGGTGTACTAACACCGTATAAACCATGATAAAATGATACCCACCCCACCAGTAAACCAAAAACTGATGCCTTTAACAATCCTGGCAACACATCTCCCATAAAGAATACCCCATTTTGGATCATAGACCAATAGGTACCCCCATCCATTCCTAATAATCCCTGCGCAACGAAACCACTTCCAATAATTGAGACCCAATTAAAAATAATAGTTAACATCGGCAATGAAATGATCATTGCTACTAGCTTAGGCGACACTACTCTTGCAATAGGGTCAACCGACATCAACTTCATCGATGTAATTTGATCGGTCGTTTTCATCAACCCAAGTTCAGCTGTTACAGAAGATCCTGCTCGCCCGACAAAAAGTAAACCTGTAATTACAGGTCCTAACTCTCTAAAGACACATAGCGCTAATACCAGTCCTACTTCACTCTCAGCTCCAAAACCTTGAAGCACTATATACGTTTGAACTGTAAACACCATACCAATAAAGAAAGCAGACATCATGATTAATGGTAAAGACATGACTCCCATAAAATGAATCTGCTCAATTAACGAACTCCAATTCCTATAGTTTGAGAAAAATTTCACTAGCGCGGAGAACATCAACAACGTTGCTTCACCAATGCTGTAAAGGATAACAATTGTTTTTTCACCAATGGTCTCAATGGTTTTCATAAAAAATCCTTCTGAATACACTTACTTGGATGGTGAAATGCAACTTCTCTCGACCCCACAAATCCATCAACAAATTGCCGTACGAGTGGATCCGGGCTTTTAAAGACAGTTTTTGGAGGGCCTGCAGCAACAATATGTCCTTTTGATAAAATATATACTACGTCTGCAATCTCATTCATCATCTCAACTTGGTGAGAAATAATAACACTTGTCATATTCAGGTGATCATGTAAACGTTTAATAAGACGCATCAAAACAACCCGAGTAATTGGATCCTGTCCTGTAAATGGTTCATCATAAAACATTAACTTAGGATCACAAATGATTGCGCGCGCCAGAGCTACACGTCGAGCCATTCCACCAGATAATTGATCAGGATTAAGGTCAATTGCACCCCGTAAACCGACACATTCCAGCTTTAGCTTTACTAGTGCGCTGATGATTTCCTCAGGCAAATCGTATATTTCTCGTAATGGAAAAGCAATGTTCTCAAAAACACTTAACCCATTAAATAAAGCATTTTGTTGAAGTAAAACACCGATGGAGCGTCTGTATTGATATAATTTCGAACCAGATAACAAATCAATGCGTTTACCCATCACGGTCACTTTGCCATGATTTGGCTGATACTGGCCTGTCATCAATTTCAGTAACGTACTTTTACCTGTACCGCTTGGCCCCATGATTGCTACAATCTTTCCCTTGGGAATTTGAAGTGAAATATTCCTTAAGATTTTATGCTGCTCGTGGGAAAAGCTAACATTTTGTAAATGTGCTACACTTTCACGCATGGCAATTTACCTTTGTACTAAAATTGGCTATCATAAGCTTTTTCGAGGATAGCCTATTTGGGATAGTTATGGCAAGTATGAATCTAACCAAGCATGATTTTAAAGGTAAAGAACTAATTGATTATTTTGCCAAAAAGCTCAATGATCTAGCCGATTCCATAGGCGATGAATTTAATGCCGTAGTTGATCTAATTGCCTCATGTCGCGGTAAAGTCGTTCTCATCGGTCTTGGAAAATCTGGCCATATAGCTAGACTATTTAGTGCATCATTGAAAAGCTTAGGCTTTAACAGCTACTTTTTACATGCAACTGAAGCAAATCATGGTGACATGGGATGCATAGATCCTAAGAAGGATCTCATTATTTTCTTTAGTTTTTCTGGAAAAAGTAAAGAGTTGAGTCTGATTTATCATTCAATTCAGCCAACTCATTCCATTTTAATATGTGGTAACACGTCAACCGATCTTGCAAAATCAGTTAATGTTGCAATAGATATAAAGGTTGCAGCAACAGAAGAAGCTTGGCCATTACATACCATTCCATCTACATCGTTAGTCAATATGACTGCCATCACTTACTCCATAATTATGTGTGTTGCGAATTCAAAAGAAATGACTCTTCAATCATTCTCACAAAATCACCCTGCTGGCTCTTTAGGAGCACTTTTAACAACTAAGGTCATTTCAATAGCAAGGCCCGTTGATCAATTACCAATTGTTTCAGACTCGATCACCGTACTCGAAGCGTTACCAACAATGACATCGGGGATGTGCGGGTGCATCATTTTAACGGACCGATGCGGTGATGTTAAAGGCATCTTTACAGACGGAGACCTAAGACGAACTATCCAAAAATACCCTAACCTTGACGTAGGAATACAAACAGTCATGTCTAAAGATTTTGCAACCTGCAACCAAGACATTCTAGCATCAGAGGCACTTGAGACCATGCACTCACAAAAGATTACTTCTCTCCTTATCATGGAATCTCAACAATTGAAAGGATTTGTACACATACATGATTTACTAAAGTTATACTCATGAAAATATTACTTTCCATACTGACTTTACTTTCATTATTTCTTCCAATGGTGTCCCTTTCTGACATGTTGTTCGAAAAAAATAAACTTACGTCTCAAACAAATAATTCCATTATACACAATGCCGATATTACTTATTTACAGAAAGAACAATACGTAAAAATCATCACTCCTCTTTTAAAGGAAATAGACAATCAGGTATGGTTAGCAACCAGCCCAAAAGTTGAACGTCTTACAGAATCTGGTGAAAAATGGTGGCTTTCTGGTGATCATATGGAAATTGATTCTATTAAGAATCTAAAAACTTTCATTGGGCACGTCATTGGGAAAAGCAATGTCAAACAACTCTCCTCTATCTCTTGTGAAAAACTCATCGTTGATGATACACGCAAAACATACTACACGCGCGGAAAAACATTTCTTACAAGTATGAATCAATTTGTCACAACTGCCGATATTGAATATAATTCGAAAAAAAATCAAATACGTATTCCAAATTATGCTCGACTAGTTTATGATTCTGATATTGGGGATTGATATGGGAAAATTTTTCATCGCGTTGATTGGGATTTTAGCTTGCACAGGTTGCGGCAATAATCCAAAGGATCCACTTGAGCCTTACAATCGAGGCATGTATGAATTTAACGATGCTGTCGACAATGCGGTGATTGAACCTGTTTCACGTGCTTATGACCGAGTAGTCGCAGATGAATTTCAAGAAATGATTTCAAACTTCTTCAGCAACTTAGGCGAGCCTGTTCGATTTATAAATGACGTTCTCCAGCTGAATCCTAATGGTGCTGCAATTGATTTAGAACGTTTTGTTTTCAACACAACATTCGGAATATTTGGTTTAATGGATTTCTCTGATGGTTTCGCAGACATTCCCATGCGAAATCAAGATTATGGTATGACGTTAGCAAGATGGTCAAATAATGCACCAACACCATTTTTAGTCTTACCACTACTTGGACCATCTAACGTACGAGATACTGTAGGATTAGGAATGACCTTTGTCACAAACAACGCACTCGATTTACAACCTGAAAACGAAGCATTCATCATTCTAGGCATCCAAAAACGCGCTAATTTATTAAAGTACGAAAATTTAATGGCATTACAATTAGATCCATATGTTGCCATGCGTGAATCATATATCGCTAGAAGGAATGCTCAGTATCAAAAACTGAATAATGAATGAAGTTGTTTTATATCAACCAGAAATTCCTCCAAATACTGGTAATATCATCCGGTTATGCTCAAACACTAATTCATCATTAAGTCTGATTGAGCCGCTTGGATTTGAGTTAGATAACAAACAAATGAGACGAGCTGGACTTGATTACCATGAAACAACCAATATTCGTATTTATAAATCTTTTGAAGAATGGTTAGATGAAAGGAACCAACCCTTTTTCACCGTATCCACGCGTGGGAAAACTCTGTACCATGAACAACACTACACTTCTAACTGTATCTTGATGTTTGGTCCAGAAACTAGAGGGCTACCACAATCAATTCGTGAACATGCAAAGGCAACTTCTATAAAAATTCCAATGGCACAGCACCAAAGAAGTATCAATCTTTCCAATGCCGTAGCGATATGTTTATTTGAAGTGCTACGAAAACAAGACTTTCTTTTTAGTTAGATATGTATTCTAACACGGCATCAATACCCACTTGTTGATCGACCACTTTCTCAATTAAGTCAATGAGTGGAGACTTGCAATCCATTGAATTAAAATGCCCTAATGCATTCAACCCCTCAACAGTGGCAATGCGTTTTAATGCCTGATCTTTAGTTAAACCTGAGCCTAAAAGCTGACCAAAACGCCAATTTCTTGATTGATGGTTTAAACAAGTCAACATCAAGTCCCCTACGCCAGCATAATCATACACCGTAGACACATCACCGCCTTTAATTTCAAGGACCTGTTCAAGTTCTCTTAATGCTTTAACAATCAACGCAAAGCGCGTATTTGCACTATCATTGGCCTTAACGTCTAACCATCCCACTAATATGGCAACCATGTTTTTGAATGCGCCTGCGATTTCAACTCCTAAATAATCGTTGGAACGAATAGTGCTTACTGAATGATGATTCAAAAGTGAATGAAAACGCTCAAAACACGTATCTGAGGTTGTCGCAAGATTAAGGCATGTACATCCCTCTTTATTGATTTCACTCGCAAAAGATGGGCCTGAAAGTATACCAAATGCTCCTGTAAAACCTATATTTGACAACCAATCATGATAAAAAAGTGACGTTCCATCTTCATCTACAACAAACCCTTTTGACGCGATCAATACATTTTTAGGCATTGTCATTTCAATAATTGGCTTCATCACCTCACAAAATGCACTCGAAACTGCAGTATAGATAATGTCCTCTGCCCCATTAAAATGCGCTAAATCTATAATCTCATATCCTTGATCTTTGGTTATAGCATCTGGATTACGACAGACTAATTGAACGCTAGTTTGCTGGCTGATATGTTTTGCCAATGCTTGCCCCCAGGCACCGCCACCTACTACACTGACCATTTCACTTTTCTCAGAAGATTTTTTGCAACGGTAATCATAATTGGAAGAAGGCTTATAAACATAATACCTAATATGAATGTTGATCCGTATTTTTCAAACACAGGTACCTTTGCCACAAACCAACCAAAAGAAGATAAAACAAAAATCCATAGTAGCGCTCCTGCGACATTTGCGAGACAAAAAAGAAAAAAGTTCATATGAACAATTCCACTAACAAAGGGTAAAAATGTTCTTAGTATGGGCAGAAATCGGCCAATTAATATTGAGTTTACACCATGTATTTTGAAATAGTGTCGTGCTTTTTCTAAGTGTTGCTCTAATTGCCATCGATTAATGAGTGGCATCATTTTCTTCCCTAAGTAACTACCTAAAAGATAATTTAAAAGGTAACCAAGAACCGTCATTGAAAAGACTATTGTTATAATATATCGTGTGGATAATAGTCCTTTTCCAGCGAGCAAGCCTAATGCGAAAATCAAACCATCCCCTGGTAGGAAAGGTGTTAGAATGCATGCAGATTCTAGAAAAATCACTACGCCAACTAGCCCATACACCCAATTTCCAAGTAACGGTAATAAAACAGTTAAATAGTGGTCTAAGTGTAATATGTAATCCATTAACAACTTACCTTTTGATGCTTATGCCATAATTTGACAAGGTTTTTCATAACAGGGTTAGCTTTTCGTCGTAACTGAGCATGATCCCAAGCCACTAAGTCCATTGGTTGATGTTGCCATGAACACGCATAGACGGCCTTAGTGCGCATTTTAGTGAGTGGATCTACTTGCCATTGTAAACATTGCGCACATACTCCTTTAAGCATACATTGCATCGGCCCGTACGTTGCTGCAACAAATTGTGTTTTCTCTGTAAAATATCCCTCAGATCGCATGGATTGTATGAATTTTGTCTCTTCTGGTTTTGCTAACACCCATACATGGGTATATGACCATTTTGGTATGATAGTTGAGTCAACATTCACGCTAGTATTTTTCAAGTGACGTTTCAATATTGGAACACATTCCGTATCGGTATGAATATATAATTTATGCGTTGATTCTAAATGCATAGCAAACCCTAATGCAGCATTCAATCCTTCTTGATCGACATTCATTAAAATCGTGCCAGTCTCTTTAGGCTGAGTTAGACGTACACCTGAAGGACCCATAAGCTGTATACTTCCTAATGGTATACTCTCTTTGGTGTAAAAATAAAGGTGTTTATCGTCTGATGTGTATGGGAATAGAACGAATGGTTCTTTTTCGTTTAACTCCACTCGAATAAAATTCCCTGGCATCCATTTCGTTGCGATTAAAGGCGCATGAATTACGACATGGTTCCAAGAAGCTATTTTTGTTGATTCAATCACTCGATTATCGAAATCATGTTTAAGATTATCAAGCTGGACAGAATGTTTAAACTTTTTATCATTTACTACACTCATTATTTGAGGGTATGCGTGCGCTGCTGAAGCTATTGCTCTTACAACACTACCATGATACGCAGGCTGTCCATCACCAATAAAAGAAACTCGGTGTTGTTGGTGTTCATAGTTTGTAATGGGGGCCATGGGCTGATCTTTGCAGTGTACACCTGGATTGCTTGGGTTTAAGCTACCATTCTCCCAACGGTACCCTTTGTAGTAACGCCCCTCTTTTTCTAGGACCCCTCGATGTTCAAATCCAAATGCAATGTTAGGGTGTGCACCGGTTGCAACCAGTATTGATCCAGCAGATAACAATGTTTGTTCATCAAACTGATTAATCACTTTTAATTTTGCAACATGACCATCTTCATCCAATAAAACTTCTGCAGGTGTAGCGTGCTCATGATAGATGATACCCTGTTTCAATGCTTGATCAATTTCTTCTGAATTTAAACGGTATGCGGGGGAATCTTGTAAACGTCTGCGATACAGTACATTGACCCCTCCCCACTGATGAAAGAGTTCTGTAAAGTCTGACTCAACCCCTTTTTTATTTGCTATAGAGCGGTATTTAGCTATCATGCGGCCATGTTCCAAAAAGGTTAATAAGACAGCCCATTGTCGATGCGATAAAAGCGACTTGAGTTCGTCTAGGCCACCATTTTTTTCTAGCAACTCATATATTTTCAAACATCGTGATACCTGTCTAACGTAATATGCTTGTGATTCTGTTGCTGTATCAATCGCAGTAAGGCCACTTCCGATCACAAAAATAGGCATCCGAACCTCAAGTTCGGACATCCGACTTAATGCACCCTGATGAAGTGTCATTAAAAAATCATTGGCTTGGCGCATACCTGGAGACATGCTTTGAGGGATATCAATGGCTTTAGGTAATCCTGCACCAACCGCGATGGTAAAATGTGAAAAACCCCATGACCATGCCTGATCAAAGTCAACGTTACCACCAAATCGCGCGCCCCCATACATCGGAATATGACGTCGCATTAAAAGCAATTGAATCAATTTGAGATAGTTTTTATCCCATCTGGCAGTAATACCATATTCACTCACCCCACCAAAACCACGAAAAGGTCGATCTTCTCCATCCTCATAAATCATTGAATAGTCTTTTATCGGTTGATTCACCCATTCTTTTGGGAGTGGCTTAATACACATACCATCCATACCAACCACTTGAACACCCTCCATACTCAAGTGATGGGCCAAACTAAAACCAGCAGGCCCTAAACCCATTACTAACACACTCTCAGAACGTCTTTTTTTAATGATTCTTTGATTGAGACGTAATGGATTCCATCGCGCAAGAAAGTCATAGATCTCTACACCCCATGGTAAGGATAAAACTTGATTCAAAACATGAGTTTCAATTTTTGGAACGTCAACGGGGGTTTGCTTTTGATAAATACACGCTTTCATGCATTCATTACAAATTCTATGTCCAGTTGCAGGTACCATTGGATTATCACACATGATGACCGAAAACGCTGCCAATGGATGGCCAAGGTGTTGTAGCCAATTCATTTCTGATATTTTTTCATCCAAGGGACAACCTGTAAGATAAACATCGTGAGCATCTAGACGAATGGCTGGCTCACCTTTTTTAACTGGAAAGCCTTTTCGACAAAAATCGGTATTCGACTTATGGCAGTAAATGCAATAGTCTGTTTCATGAAAAACTTGGCGATCTGTAATTATGGACAGGGTGTGTGAAAATCCATCACGACCAATGGTGTCCTTATTGACTAATTGTTTTTCATCATTTTTCTGATGGGGTACTAGTTCATCCTCAACCCTTTTTTGGGGCAGACAAAGAGATAACCAAGCAAAATGATTATGATGCGCCCAAATCAGAACGGACATAATACCCTCTTCATCCTCTGGGTGTTCATTAATATACTCTGAAAACTGGATCTCTGCTTCAGGAGTGTCTTCTAAAAAAAGCTGTAAATGAGGATCAGATGGTTTTTTTATTGACGCTTCATCAATCGACTTTAATTGGCGCCGTAGTTTTTTTTGAACCCATTGATACACTAAGCTTAAATGTTTAAACGATTGATAATGCGATTGAAGCTTTGAATATGCCTTTTCGATACCAAATAAATGCAATAAAAATGTTTCGAGTAAAAGGGAAAGATCAATAATTTCTTGTGGGGACATTACTTGATGCGTTTTACGTTGAGATATTAACGCGCTATAGCACTCTTTAGAATTTCCCTGAACCCATTCTAAAAAGTGTGTGTCGATTGCTTCAATCCACTCAACTTCAAAACTTTGTTGATAATCTGAAAGAAACAATCCTGACTTGAATAGTGTATTTAGCTTTGTCATTGTAACTTACTGTATACTACCTTATAATCAACTATTTAGGTGCCATATGAATATATTCAAACGAATGAATAAAGCCTTTGTGAGTAAAATCGACGAGTTCATGCAACAGTTTGATAATCAAAACTCTAAATCCAATTCTCAAGAGAAAGAAATTGAAAAACATAAAACCATTTTCAAACACCGTGATCACAAGATAAACCAAAAAAAATCATCATCACCTGTTAAATGGCCAAAAGATTAATGATGGTCTTTTAGTATATCCTCTAACTCGCCCTTCTCATGCATCTCAACAATAATATCGCACCCTCCAATTAACTCTTTTTCAACATATAACTGTGGAAACGTTGGCCATTGGCTGTAATCTTTTAAGCCTTGTCTAAGGTCTTCATCCATTAATATGTTATACGTTTTAAAATGGATATCATATTGTTGCAAAATATCTACTACTTTGGCAGAGAAACCACACATCGGCATTAAGGGTTCGCCTTTCATGTATAGAATGATGCGATCATCGCCAAGTTGCTTTTCAATTTTATCATTAATCATCGCTGTCTCTCTTAAGCTATATGAGTGCTTAAACTTAAGGCATGTATTTCTTGCCCTACTTTCTCACCCAATACGTTATAAACCATTTGATGTTGCTGAATACGGCTTTTACCATTAAAACCGCTAAACGAGACTTTTGCAAAAAAATGAGCACCGTCGTCACCTGCAACTTCGACAAGGGCACCAGTGAGACCATTTTCAATCCACGCTTTTATCTGCTCTTTTGTAACCATATTCTTATCTTAACATATTTAATTTTAATTTGCTTTTTTTTTCCTATTTTTAGTAGGAAAATCCTTCTTATTTTCTTATACTCTTAATTATGACTTTTGTAGTAACTGAATCTTGTATCAAATGCAAATACATGGATTGTGTAGAAGTTTGCCCCGTGGATTGTTTCCGAGAAGGTAAAAACTTTCTAGTCATTGACCCAGAAGAGTGCATTGATTGCAATTTATGCGTGCCTGCATGCCCAGTAGAGGCTATCTTTGCAGAGGACGATGTCCCTGATGACCAGCAACAGTTTATTGAGCTAAATGCAACTCTCTCGGCACAGTGGCCTGTCATTGATCAAAAAAAAGAACCCCCTTCTGACGCAGATGAATGGAGTGAAGTGAAAGAAAAAAAACATTTATTGGACAAAAACCCACCGTTATAATTCTCTTTATTTCTTATATCGAAACGTATACGATACGCATATGCGCCCGTAGCTCAGCTGGATAGAGTACCTGGCTTCGAACCAGGCGGTCGGGAGTTCGAATCTCTCCGGGCGTGCATGTGGTTAAACCTCATAAACTTTATATTAAAGTAAATAGTAATTCACGCCATTTAGATCAACACTCTATTACATCCAAGAGTCGAGTTTATGCACTATATATTATCCAAGTATCGCAGCTACTAATTCGCAACCTGCACTGGCAACATCAGAACACGCTTGAAATAGTGACGCACATTGTAAATCACATGAATCACACCCTTCGGTTTCACAGCTTGGAACACAATTTTCACATCCACACTCATAACCACAAGTCATTCCGAAACAAGTTACACTCTCGGCAGCACTATCATTCACCCCGTCAGCATTTACCTCACTAGACGAAGCACTTTCATAGGAAAAACATCCACAACAATTTAGTGCATTGGACTCTTGATTGCCAACACCATCTCCACCAATTGTGCTACTTTTATTTTCACTTCCAGAAAACAAACCATTACAACATGAAAACCATGAACCGCATGTCACGTCATCGCTTCCAGCTGAAAGATCTATTCCACCAGTAGCAGCACCTGTGGCAACTAAACCACCAGCCGTGGCAGCTGCAACCAAAGTAGTTGCCTCTAAGGAACCGACTTTTTGAGTATCGGGGGAAGAACTGGATGGTGTTGGTTCTATAGCTTTTGTATTTAAATCAACATCTTCTACGCTTAACACCGTATGAGATGGAGTACTTTTTGAATTTTCGTTATGTATCATATTGTTTTTCCTATTTATTTATATAAAACTTACAATAATTTATGTAATTTAATTTTTCAAGGAAAAAATGATTTGATTACGCTTGGCACCAATTGCTGATAAAATGATAAAATGCTCTTAAACCAAGAGCTTCACCACCTTTTGGTCGACCAGGCATCGATCTTGGATTATATCCTAATGTATCACAGTGTACCCAGCTAACATCCTTATCTACAAACTCATTTAAGAACATAGCAGCAGTTGCAGTACCACAATCCATAACTAAGTTTGTAATGTTAACTAAATCTGCGACATCACTATCGAATAAGCTAGTATATTGTTTAATCAAAGGCATACTCCAGACCTGGTCTTCACACTTCAATCCACAATCTTGTATCTTTTGAGTCATTTTTACATCGTGACTAAAACAGGAAACAACACTTCCAAGTGCACGATTGCCTGTTAGAGTTGCAAAATCTACAATTAAATCAGGTTTTGCCTCACATGCTGCAGCAAGAACATCTGCTAAAATTAAACGGCCCTCTGCATCGGTGTTACCAATTTCTACAGTTTTTCCATTTCTTGCTGTAAAAATATCTCCTGGACGGTAGCTATTTCCAGATAAATTGTTATCCACTATTGGGATCATTAATCGTAGATGAACTGGTAAATTCATACCCATGATAAGGTTTGCAAGTCCAATCATATTAGCAGCACCGGCCATGTCCTTTTTCATGTGTCGCATACCTAGCGCACTTTTCAAGTCTAGGCCACCAGTATCAAAACAAACCCCTTTTCCAATCAAGGTTAGCGAACGATGACTTGGGTCGCCCCAGGTTAAATCAGCAACACATGGCTTCCTATCACTTGCCCGACCAACAGCATGTACTAATGGGTAACCTTGCTCTATTAATTCTTCACCTTCGTGAATTGTGACACGTGCGGAAAATGTTTTTGCTAATTGATTGATATTTGATTGTAACTCTTTTGGCCCCAAATCTTCTGCTGGGGTATTGATCATGTCT
>MDTB01199457.1_pt1 | contig 31609 bp, 18 predicted proteins | sample 811161 | NCBI WGS metagenome assembly MDTB01 (sample SAMN05326650, study PRJNA326480) | marine metagenome | isolation source: seawater | place: Mediterranean Sea | collected 2009 | reverse complement strand
TCTAACATACAATCTTATTCTAAATTAGATACTACTAATAATTTATGGTCATCACAACTTATTATTCCATGGAAATTTCTTCATTATCAATTTAATATATTAGGTGATATACATCCATTACAAAATGCAAAAATGCGTAAATGGATGATTAATATGTTTTGCGTGCGAATGAATAAACATTCCAAGAAATGTGATACTATTGAAGACTGCGAATTTACAGCATTATTTCCTACTAAACAGTATAATCCACCTAACTTTCACTCATGTAGTGCATTTGAAGAATTTGAATTAAGAATTTAATATATATATTAAAGTATTTATTTTTTTAATACTGGTATTTTTTTTGTATCTTTAAAGTTTTCTATATATGAATTTAATTCAATTACATTATTTTCTATCTCACGATTTAACTCCATAGATAATTCTGTTGACTTAATTCTATATGACTCCGATTTAAGTAGACGGTACGAACCTACTTGATTTCTTACTATAGGTGGGGATTTTATAAAAATCCATTCCGTTTTTTCTCCATAAATTGACATAAGTGAAGCCTTATTTTCTTTTAAACGAGTCGAGCTAATAAATATTATAGGTATATTTAATTCCAAAGCCAAAATCCATATATCTAGATTTGTTAGATAATATTCATCCGAGAGAATAAATGAATCTAAGGTATACATTTCTGCTTTAATATTATCAATATGTCTTGCTTTACCTTGCTGTTTTAATATAGATAGTACATTAGACAATTGAATATCACTAAATGCTTCATAACGCTTTACTAATATCTCTTTAATTTTATCTATAGTTAATTCGGGCATTATCTCTATTATCAAACGAAATGTACATGCTATAGTTTTTTCAAAAATTACTTCCTTAAATGTTTTAGGAAATAGTTTTGTCCATTTACCAATAACAGGAGATTCATCTAAATTACAATCCAATTTAACTTCTTCTTTTTTAATCACATTATCATAGGTAAGAGTTTTTTCCGGATTAGTTGTATCATATGTACCAAAATAACTATAATTATTAACACCTTCCAAGGATAAATCTTTAAAGTAATCTGTAGATAACATACTAGAAAGTAATAGAATCTCATCAGAATTTACTTTAAAATGTGGATTATTAATAACTAAATATTTTGTTGGGTCTAACATAAATAGTCTAATACGAGTATAACGAATTAGTTCATCGCTCAAACGAGCAAAATAGATTTTTTCATTTTTATACCCATTCATTAAATTTATATTAGGTATCATTAATTGACAATCATTATCAGACTTCATACAATATGATTCATCACAAGTATTACACATAGATATATGATTGATAGTTTTTAAAATTTTGTCTTTATATTTGACAAATTCTACTTTAGTATCCAATAATGAATGAATTAATTTTATCATCTTTTTCATTTTTAATGAATATTCTTCTTTGTTATCAATAAGTTTAATTATTTCTTCACGAACTGATTGATGTTCGTGTTTATTTAATTCTATTCTTAAAATATTACGAAAAACATTATAAAAGTTTTTTTCAAGACGTATTTTTCTAATATATTCTATACGTTCCTTATCATAAGTATTATTATTTAAAAGTGTATCTCTATCTGCTATAAGATAATTTATACCTTTAATCGTTTCTAAATCATCATCTGTTTCTTGTTCAGGTTGAGAAAGTTGGATAAATTGATTTGTTTCTGTCAATATTCCCACAATAAGTCCATCTTCTTCTATTTTTAATTCTGGTTTACATAAAATTCGTGAATTTGCTTTCTTAACAGTATTAAGAAATAGAATAGTTTCTTTATAAGTATACCATTTTATATCGTAAATAAAATTATAGGTATATCCATCAATCATTGCACTTGGATAACAAGGTAAAAATCCCGTTAAATTATTACGAATTGTACATTGTATACCTACAACTTTTCCAAGATAATTTATACAAGCAAAATTTACTACAATATCTTTTATTTTTTTAATTTCATCTAGTAATTTCTCAAATACAATATTTTCTTTAAAATGATATATATCAGGTTGACTATTAAGTGGTGTACAATTATTTTCAATATGTTCTCTAATTATATGAATTGAATTACGTATATTTTGTGGTAAATGACCATATTCAGTAAATGTTTTTTGAACTGTAATAGAATCTATATTATCTGTAAAACTATATATAGGTTCATAATATTCACCTCGTTTCATTAGAAAAAATGTACGTCGCTTAGGATTATATAAATCTTTACTATAATAATTTGTAGGACATATAATCTCAATATTATTGGTAATATCATCTTCTGTTATCTGTAAAAGTAAAATATTAAGTCCTTCTTTAAATAAGTTAGGATGTGGTGTTGATACTATATCCCATAAATAAGTATGATTAATTATTTGTGTAGGATCTTGTAGATAAGCTTTAAAGTTTTCCATCGAATTTACAACATTATCTAAAAAAGTAATATGGTCCGATTTTGTTAAATCTAACATTTTATAAATATGAGTATCTTTGTATATATCAAACTGACTAATTTCTTTAGAAGTATTAGTTGTTTCATTTTTTTCTTCAGATATATTCTTTTTTGGTTTAAATAACTGAATTAAATTACCATTATTATATTCCATAAAACTATCTAGTGTTATTAGAGAGATTATTTTTTGTATCATAAGATCTATCGTTGGAATATGCGTATCTTTAACATAATCTACATATAAATCTGCTATACATGCTACAAATGAGCGTAGCTTATTTACTTCTACTCCATGACGAAGCAAGCAAGGAACTTTTGGATTTAATGTTGTTCCTTTAATCACACATTTATTTCGGTCAACATTTAAAAAAATTTGGAGAGATAATGGTAAAAAACCCCAACGATTTTGTGCTAACGGAAATTTATCAGCCGACTTAATATAATCATCCGCTTCAATAATAGTAGGCCTAGTTTTTTTTGATACATCTGGTCCAGAATTTTGCTCACATTCTTTTCGCCGTTGTTTTTGTTGAGGCGCATTCCAATTCTTAAAACAACAAGGCATACATAATCCATCAGGATGACTCTTACCAGATATAAAACCTGGATAATGCTGTATATATTTTCCATCTTTTCCTATATGCTCTCTCTCTGTATTAAATTCATAAATAAATTTATTTGGAGGCACTGTTTTTGCTTTTTCTGGAATAATTGCATCACGTCCTCCACAAACACCACTATTTACTTCTTCTTCAGTTAAACTAGAATTTGTTTTTAAACACCAATATCTAGGACATATATAATAATATGGTTTATCTGGATTAGACCCATATTTTATACTATGTTGATAAGAACCAGGATGATCACGATCGATTCTCTCTTTTTCTTCTTTTGTAAGAATAACTGGTTGACGTTTTACATTTGATGGACATAAACGAGAATACGATTTAAATGCGGGATTACTACTTGATTTTACAAATAATTTAGGGTCTCTCTTTTCCATACGTTGAGAGAAATAATTAGGATTTGACAAATTCATACCAGTTATATCTTTTTTAAAAACTTCTTTACTATCAGATACAGAATCTTTATTAGAATTATCATTTATTGATAAGTTTTTCATTTTATCAATTTCTTTATCCAATTTACTGTCCCGCTTGGAGTTATCTTCCTCTGATACATTCTCTACCTCAGGTACATTCTCTACTTCAGGTTCATTCTCTATCTCAGGTACATTCTCTACCTCAGGTACATTCTCTACCTCAGGTTCATTCTCTATCTCAGATTCATTCTCTATCTCAGGTTTATTCTCTACCTCAGGTACATTCTCTACCTCAGGTTCATTCTCTATCTCAGATTCATTCTCTATCTCAGATTCATTCTCTTCTTCTGATTCAGATAAAGGCATAATAATATCCATATAATCTTTTTTACTATCGGATGATGAAGCTTTATTAAGAGAAATATCATTTATCGATAAATTTTCTAGTTTATTTATTTCTTTATTTAATTCGCTATCTTCTTTAGATTCGTCTTCTTCGTCCGATTCAGATAAAGGCATAATAGTATCCATATAATCTTCTGTAGATACTACATTATGATTTGGTGTAGGTAAATCATTCTGCAAAATATTCAAATTATAAGCCTCTGGACTTATTTGCATACTATCTTTAGGAGAAGAACCACCACTAATATTTAAATCTTCATCCGTAGATGTGTCTAAAAAATCTAGTAATATTTTACTATCATTATTAAATTGTGAGTTAGATATTCCACCAAATTGTGTATTATTTATATCATCATTATCATCATCATCATCTTCATCTTCATCATCATCATCATCATCATCTAATAATGCATTTAAAAAATCATCGTCATCGTCATCTTCATCTTCATTTAAATGTATTTCATCTACCTTATTATAACTTTGTTCAGCAACAGCTACTATATCTTCTATTTTTTTTTCTTCTTTTGTATATTTACATAATGTATTTAGTTTATCACTATTATCTAATCCTTGTACTAATAAAATAAATGAATATAGCATCTTAGGCAGTGTTTCTAAATACCCTACATTATTAATATTTTCAACTAAAATATTTATAGTATTTGTAAATCCTTGTAAAGTTATTGTTGTTAGAAAACCTGGATTATTTCTAATACGAAGTCGTTTATTTTCATTAATACCTTGTTCTATTTCTATCTCTCCTAATAATCCACCATAAACCACTTTTGCTTCATCATAAGTAAGATCGAAATTTTTTTCTAATGACTCTAATATTACATTCATTTGTTTACCTTGATTAATTAAAGCTATAATAAAAGCATACTGTGCATTCATTTTATTATAATTAGATACTCGCTTATATCTCATTTTTATTCCTTTTTTTAAATCATCCTCAAATATATTAAATAGTTTTGATACACATCCACTATATTTTTTTAATTGTAAATTATTTTCTATTAATAGTGTTTGCTTATATTTTATTTCTATTATTTCAGTTCTAGAAATTTTTGTAAAATGATTTAAACTATATCCACCTTCTAATAAAATAGTATTAATTGTATCTATTATAGGATTAGCTGTCTCACTTATATGTTTTTCTATTTCATCAATAGTTAAAGATATATCACTACTAATCTCAATTTGAATTGCACCAGATTTATACAATTCCAATATAATTGGAACTATAGTTTGATTGTACTCTGTTTCTAAATAAAAAGCTATTGATGTTTGATTTGCGATATTTTTTCCTATGCGTATAATTTTAGCCTTTTCCAAATAAGGGATTTTTTTACCATTATGGGTAGTTCCTATAGAAAATAATCTAAACATTTTTTCACGACGAATACTGGGTGTTAATTTTATCAATGGAGATTTTTTAGTTGCATGAACTTGTTTAAAAATACTCTCTAATGGCATTAATATGTCTATTAAAGTATATTGAATGCATTTTAAATAACGAATACCCTTATCTTGATATGTAATTTTAGAATCTTTTGTATCTTGAGATATTTGATACATATAATCTATAACTTCTTCCGTATTTTTATAAGCCTTATTTAATAATTCTTTATTTTTTAAACGTAATTGAGTTTTCAAATCTAATAATTCACTTGGCTCAAAAATATTTTGTTTAGCTAAAAATGGAAAATATATATTCATAATTATTCTCCAATTAAAATTATTAATCTTTGAACCTTCAAATTGATTCATAATATCTTCAGCAAATATAACATAAATCATATTATTATGTACATTTCCCAAAGTTAATAATAATTCTTTATTTAAAGTAGTAATACTTTGCTCAGATAAATGTTCCAGATTTGAATCTATTACATTTATATTAAAAGGATTTGCTACATAATGATATTTTGCTTTATGGATAATACATTTTTGTCCCACAGGAATATCTACAATATATTTATGATTTAAATCTAATTCTAATAAATCTGTATAAGTATAATAATCTTTTCTTTCAAATGATGAAAATGAATGATTAATATTTGCTAAATATTGCATTAAACACTCATATGTAATGTCTTGCTTACCATTTATGGTTAATTCTCTCCAAATATCACTAGTAGATAATTCTTGTTCTTGTTTAGTATAAAGATAAATTTCATCAAACGATATTTTTTTATCAAATAAATTAATTATTTTTTTTTTTAATACTTCTATTGATGTATCTAAATATAGATGTTCATCTAATAAATCAACGGTAATACCATTATCTTCTATATATTTATTCTCTTGTGGAGTAAATTGAGGTTCTTTTCCAAATACATAAATTGTTTTATCCCGGAGGATTTTCCACATATATATAATTTATAATATTATTTATATATAAATGCTCTACAATTACTTTATATTTATCATGTAAGTATATCTTGATATACTTACATTTTTTCTTACATTTAAAATGTCCCCTTTTTATAAAAATCTATATATATATATATAAAATGGATAAATTATCTTTCATAATACTAAGACATGTTGAAAATGAATTTCAAAATAAGTTTTGGAATGAATGTTATGATTGTATACGTAAATTTTATAAAAATGAATATATATATATAATAGACGATCATTCAAAATATAAACCAAAAAGGAATGATAAATTATTTAATACCTATATTATTAATAGTGAATTTCCACCAAATAGAGCAGAATTATTACCTTATTATTATTATTATAGTAAAGAATTTTCTAAAAATACTATAATACTACATGATACTGTATTTATAAATTCTAAAATAGACCCATTTTTTCTTAATACAAAAACCTATCATTTTTTATGGTCTGCAGAACATCACTGGGATCCTAATATAAGAATATTAAAAATTTTAGAAAAAATGAATCATTCAAAAAAATTAATTGAAAAATTTAATAATCTAACTGAATGGGATGTCTGTTTTGGTTCAATGGCTATATTAAATCTAGATTATATCAAAAAAATATTCGATAGTACAAATTATTTTGAAATATTAATATCTGAAATAAAATCTAGAGATGATAGAATGTGTTTTGAAAGAATAATTGCATTATTGTTAACAAATACTATAAAAACAAAAGCTGTGAATGGTAACATACACCAAGATTTAATATGGGGTACTAACTGGTCAAGTTATATAAATAATAATAAACACAAAAGTATGTATAAAGTTTGGATAACTAGAAAGGGACATATTTAGTTTTAGCCACAATATACCCATATATTGGTATAGCTATAAGTGAAGACCATTTATTAAAGACTCACCATTCATCATCAGTTAATATACATTTTTATTATATTGTTCTAATATAATTTATAATATTATTTATATATAAATGTTGTACAATTATTTTATATTTAGCCTTATTTTATTACTATTAGATATGATATACTTACATATCTTTTCTAAACAACTTATTAATCAAATAATAAGTGTTCAACAACAATCATTTAAAACAAATAATATATCTTTAGTATTATGTTATTTACTATTAACACTTGGTGCATATTATTTTGTTATCCTTAAACATCTCTCAACTTTTGAGACATTTTTTTTGGGCTGTTTTATATATGGAGTATATGACTTAACTAATCATGCAACATTACGACGATGGAAATGGAGCACTGTATTACTAGATACATTATGGGGAGGAACTTTACTTGTCTCTACGCGCTATTTATTCAGACAAATTGTAAAATAATCTACATATATATATAATTACTGATATAGGAGCTGTTTGTTTATAAAATTTACACCACTTATCTCCTGTTAATAAACATTTTTTATTATATTGTTCTAATATAATTAGAACTATAATAGCAAAAATACATAAAGCTAATAAATATATAGACTTTAATCCTATACCACTTATAATAACAAACCATAATACATAATCTGCCCATAAAGACCAATTCAGGAAATTATTTATTAAGTGTATCCACATGAAAATATGTCCTAATACACATAGTACAATCCATACTTTATCATAAAGCTTATTTATTGTATTCCATATTAGAATAAAATAAATATCAATAAGTGTAGCGATTATATATGTTAACATATATATATATGTTAACATATATATATAAATTAATGAGTTATAATATACTATGAAGATTAAACTAATTGTTGCTTACTGTAAAGGAAATGGAATTGGTCATAAAGGTTGTATACCGTGGCATCATTCAGAAGATCTAAAGTACTTTTCTAAAAAAACAAAAGGTATGGGAAATAATGCAATTATTATGGGAAAAACAACTTATGAAAGTATAGGTCGCACGCTTCCAAAACGATATAATATTATTCTTTCTTCTACATTTAATAATCCGGCACTTAATATTAATCGTAGCCTAGAGGATGCTATTAAATATTGTGAACAAAAAAAATTTACTGAAGTATGGATTATTGGTGGAGAGAGAGTTTATCGTGAAGCACTAGATAAAAATCTTATCGATGAAATTCATACCAGTGTTATTAATGAAGAATGGGAATGTGACCGAATATTTCCAAAAATACCTAATTATTTTAAAGAAAGAGAAAAAATACGTTTAAATTCTTTAGTAGAAGTTATTGTTTATGATAAATTGTTTAAAGATATATCAACTTATATATCACAAATATGCTAACTCGTCTACTATTCATAGCCTATAGTGTATTCGCTAATCCTCTTTATGTTGCTCTAAAACAACAAAATACTCATCAACTTGTAACTTTATTACAATCAAGAAGCCATCCTCACTCTATTCATTATGGTGATTATTTAAATTTAGAAACAATTAATTATCTCATTCAACCAGATGAACAAAAGAAAGACCTACTGCATGAATGGTTTATAAAAAATAATCTAGAAGTGACAGATTTTGGTGATGCATTTAAAGTTACTGGAACATATGAGAATTTATACGAAACATTTCAATTTGATGAGAATACCGCTACTTATAAAATTCCCAAGAGATTTAGTGAAATAGTAGAATTTGTAGAAGGATTTAATGTTAACAATCGCAAGAATAAAACATCCCCATCAATAAATCCTCAATATCCTATTCATAAACAATCTGTTAGAGGTAATGGTGTTGACAATCGTTATGTAGGAAAAGAAGCATTCTATTGGCTTTATAATATATCAGATACATTATCATATGGAGGAAATTCAAGTATAGCATCGGTTGAATATGGTCCAGGTAATGGATTTAGTGTAGATGATTTACAAAGTGCCGAGGAGTTAAATAATGTTTCTGTTACCAATATTCATCATATTATAAATGCGTATGGTGGAAGTGATGTGGAAAGTCAGTTAGATATGCAAATGATGGCTATAAACTTAGGAAGTAATAGTGATATTTGGTATTGGAATAATGATAAATGGTTATATTCTCTTGCTGTCGATATGTTTAATAATAATACTATTCCAGATGTTATTTCAATGAGTTATGGTTGGTCAGAAAATGATCAATGTTCAATCACTTCTTGTGGAAAATTTACATCACAAGATTATGTAAATCGTGTAAATATTGAATACATTAAACTAGGTTTACGTGGTGTAAGTATTACTGTTTCTAGTGGTGATGCGGGTGCTCCAGGAAGAACCAGTGAAGGCTGTGATCCTAGTCGTCCACTAAATCCTGCATTTCCTGGTTCATCACCATGGATTACAAGCGTTGGAGCAACATTTGTAGTAGCAAATAATGAAATACGAAATTGGAATTCCTCATTATGTAAAGAATATGGTTGTATTGGAAATACCATACAGAAAGTTACTAACTATAATGAAGTAGGTTGGACGTCCGGTGGTGGGATAGCAAAGTTATCAGAAAGTTTTACAATGCAACAACAAGCCATTAAAGAATATTTAAATTCTGGTGTATCTCTACCGAAAAATGTTTCATCTAATGGCAGAATGTATCCAGATATAAGTCTTATAGGACATTATTGCCCAGTTATTGATTCAGGAGGATTAATTGCTGTTGATGGCACAAGTTGCTCATGTCCTTTATTTGCAAGTATTATAACCTTACTTAATGAACATCAAATTAAGAGAGGACGACCTAAACTAGGATATATTAATCCTATTCTCTATATGATGTATTATGAAAATGCAGGATGTTTTAATGATATTGATGTAGGAAATAATTGGTGTACAGAAGTAGATTGTTGTCCATCGAATGAGAGAAATGGTTCAGATTTTGGATTTAAGGCAGCAAAAGGCTATGACCCAGTATATGGATTAGGAACACCTAATGTAGAATGTATGAGATGGTGGTTAGATAGAAATACATAAGATATAAATTTACTATAGAATTTATATATAGGTACGTTTAATTTATACATATATATAAATTTTTTTTCTACATGTATAAAAATATACAAAATTTATAAATCTTGTATATTTTTATCTAGATATATATTATATGGTAAATACTAAGTATGCCAGAATTAATTCTACAGATTCAATAGAAGTACATATTATTGAAGAATTTCATTCTTTTGAAAAAGTACTTCGACGGTTACCATATAAAAAAAATAACAATGAACTCTTTAAGATAGACCCAGACGAAACTATTTATATAGCTATTACAGAGGTTTATAAAGACTATGATTATATAGTAGGAAAAGATTTAAGTATTGAATACAAAATACATTTAAAAGCTGTAGCTCCAGGTGCTGGTAAAGATCTAATAAATATATATACAATCTACAATATGATAGGAGGAGGCAAGGATCGTTTAGGTACTGGTGAGGATGCAATACCACTTTACTGCAGAGAACAGGAGCAAAAATATAAATCTGAATGCCATACTACAATAGAAGTACAATCATGTCCTACTAATTATGTTAGATGTGGGTGGGAAAAAATGGGCAGAGAGAATAAGACTATTTTTGGTGACAATGATTTATATGCTTACCCTAAAGGACTTCAGGACCTATTTGAAAGAGATGTAGAATACAAACCCAATTACATCCTCCATCCCACCCCGCTAGGCATTCCGGATGATATAGGCCAGGGACTGTCTGATACCGGAGGTCCCATTACTGCGGAACAGGTGATAGCTAATAGTCTAACAAAATCCTGGACTCTACCTAGCAAAGGCGGGCGTGATAATACAAAAAAATTACTAAATAATAATATTCCCTCCGGTATAGATCTAACTAAAGCAATGAATGGAACATCAGGACCTGATGGCAAGATCAAAAAAGGGGCTTACAGTTTATGGTGGTATAGTCAAAAAATTTCAGGAGTAAAGCTACCAGGGCCCCTCTTCGACCCCAAATACTATTCCCTATGGTATCCAAGACCAGACTATGACCAGGATGGCTACTTTATAGGAGAAGATGGAGAAAATGCTATGAGAGTATTACAATGTGTACCAAAAAACCAACAAAATTTATGTAGTACCAGTGTTTGGGATACAATGACTACAACAACAAAGAATACATTTAAGAGTACTGGAAAAGGTGGTGAAGATCGCCGCACTGAAACATTCCAATTTACTTCAAAAGCAGATTTACACCAACTAACGAGTATGTCATTTAAGCAGATAAATGATTTTGCACAAGGACAGGTATCTACAAGAATTTTAAAGCAACCTCAAGCAGCTGCAAAAGGATGGCTAGATAATTATAGGGGAGACCGTGATGATAAAACAATGAAGGAACGCATAGATAATGGAGAATTTAATTTTTGGCCGTGTGGTATACAAAAGGACCCAATGAGTATAAATAAATATGAAGAGCTTGCCTTGTGTAGTGATAGTAAAAAGTCAGGTATACTATGTGATCCAAAGAAAACTAGATTTTGTAATAGTGGTTGGGAGTTTTTAAGATATGATCCTACAGTTGCTGCTAATAGGGTTGTATTAGATAGTGGTGAAAGATATAAATTCGGAATGTGTTATGACCCAACTAATACTAAAGCAACTAATTTGTGTGAAAAAGCAGATTATGACTCTAATGTAAGTGAAATGCAAAAAATATTCACTCCTATTATTGCTGCTAGAATGCAGGCACAGTACCAAGCTGTTATAGATAAAATTGAGGAAAAAAAGAAAGAATTGTGGAGAAAGTTCGCTAAAGAACTCACGATTATGGTTCTTACTTATATAGCAACTTGGGGGCTTAATATCTGGCTGGAGTCGTTTAAGACCAGTGCAGCAGCTGCCACACTTTGGGAAGCTGAAGAAGACTTAAAAAAGGGTGTTAAAGTATTATCAGGCGTTAAAGGCAATGCTGAAGTTTGGTTCTTAGGAAAGGCGGCACAAGCAGCGATTAGTGCTCTTAGCTTTGTTGGGATTACCGCCGAGAACACCCAATTCAGAGGTTTAGCTAAATTTATCCTCGCGGCGGACAAGGCGGTGACGGCGGGCAAGCAGGCGAAAGCGGACCTCCAAGCTGCCTGGGGCTTTTATAAGTCATTGAGTTTTTTTAACCAAACCGCCTTCGCTGCTAAGACCACCTTAGCCCTGGTCAATGGCAGTGCATTCGGCGAGCTCTTTCAGATGGGTCCATTTAATCTAGTAAGTAATCCTCTATCTTGGATTCGAATGTATGCTGATCCAGATAAAAACACGGGTCACAAATGGCCTGGGACGCTGGCGACAATAAGAACTTTATATAAAACTCTTCATGATGAAGGCTGGAATAGAAAAGCATCACGAAATGCAAAGCTCGAATCGCTTAACGAACAATTTTGGAGTATAGCTCTAGATACTTACCTTCCCTTCTTATCGGATAAAAAATTTGGCCCTCCAAAAGAGGATCGGACACTAACAATTAAATTAAGAATCGACACGTTAAAGAAATTTTATTCACAAAGTCGTAAATTATATAAATATCAGCTATCGAAAGATAAAATAGAAGAAAGTTTAGACTATCATTCTGGAATTAATTATTTTTTATTTAATACAAGTATGAAAAATAAAATGATAACTATTAATAATGCTAATATTAGAACATCAGAAGAAAGGCTACATCTAAATACAATGCCAAACAAGAAACCTATGAAGATATTTAATTTTAAAAATAATGATGTTAATAGTGGATTTATGATTGCTTATGAAGCTCCGCTAGAATTTAATAATGATACTAGTAATGTTGAGGTTGGGATAACAATTGATAATAATTTATTTAATTCAATTCAGTTTAGCCAACAAGCTAATCCTCAAGATTATAAAGTAATGGAATATGATACTACCTATAATTTTATTAAACCATATACTCGTAAAGTATTACATAGAGATCAAATTAATAAATTACTCGTAAATACTACTAAAGCATATGAACGTTTAACTAAAGAATTTGGATTTGATATACCATTTAGTCCTTATCGTCAACCAGTATCATCTACTGATATTGGTACAGGAACTGTTATACAAGAACCTTATTTTATTGGTAATGATCTAAGTACAAATATTTCTGATGCATGGTGGAATTATTACAATACTACAAAACCCAGTGAGAAAGCATTTAATAATAGATATTTACAATTTATGAGTTTAAATAAATATGATAAACCTACAACTACATGCGCCTCATTTTGTAATTTATTTGATACAGATGAAAATAAAAATGATGCATCATTTAATAAATTTAGCAAGTTAGTAAGTGAAAATTGTAAAACAGATTTACTTGAAGATAAAGAACACTGTTATATGTGCGAGGATAGTACACCAGAAGAATTATTAAAAAATAATAGCCACGTTGAAGAATATATAAGTTGTGAAGATCTTGCAAATGGTCTTGGAACCAAATCTGATGTGAAAGGAAAAAGTTGTGATGATAACATAATCTCGGCCGCATGTCCTAGAACTTGTGGGTTCTGTGGACCAGGAGATGTTTATTTAGTGAAGTCAGGAGGTGTATCAGAGAAAGTCAATTGTAATAAGCCAAAAGGATTTGTTGAACAATGTGCAAAAACGTGTGGAGTGTGTAATAATATTACTACTACATGTAATTGTTTACCTTCTCGTCCTCCTCCATTACCCCGTATTTATTTAGGTAAATCATTTATTCTACAAGAAAATACACTTTCTAATTATTTTAATACAACTTGGAGTCTTTTAGGTAAAAGCGCTTGGTGGTATCCAGCATCATCTATAGAGATAGATACAAATAATAAACTAACTAAGTATCCTACTAACTGTAATGAGTTTTGTCAAATGAAATCTAGTTTAGGATATACAGATCCTTCTAATACTCCTTATGGTGCACCTACTGGTGATGTTGAAGTTTGTAAGTGCTCTAGTGTACCAGAAGACTGTGTTGGTTGTATTTCATATAATTGGCCTAATCACCCAAATCCATTAAGTTTGCCTCCAGAAAAAAGACCGGGTCAGCCTATTACAAACTGCGATGATTATTGTCGCGTTTTATATTTAGGTAATGATGATAGAGATGGTTTTACTGTATTTGGAGAATGTGGTAATTCATCTGGTAGTGAAAAAGATGTAGGTACTAATTGCTGCAACTGTTTTCAGTATGATGCAGCTAGTAACAAAGTTAAAATACTTAATCAAAAAAGAGATGAAAATTGTGCCGCACAAATTTCTCAGGCTAATACATGTGGAATTAAAGGTATTAAAGATTTGGGTTCCTGTACAGATCTTGTACTATCTGATAATGAAGCTTGTGAACACTATGCTACTAATTATGGTACAGGTGAGTGGTATACTTGCAGAGAAGATGATAATAATAATAAAAAATGTAAAGCATCTAATATTACCTGTGAAGAGACACTTAAAAATTTAAGTGCTAATCTAAAAGGATGCGATGTACCAAATAATAAAGCTACATCAATAGTTATGCCACCTAGACCTCTTCCTTTTCGAGGAAAAATTGGGCCTACTCCTGCTCCTGATGCTCCTGAATCCTGGCCTAAGGAAATTAAAAAAAGTTGTACTACATTATCAGCTGATATAATATCCCCTTATATATGTGAAAATTATTGTGAAAATCCTAACATTAAAGATGCAGATAAACTATTATGTGAATATTGTAAAGATTGTAGTAATATTAGTACTATATATCTAGAGAGAGAGTTTTGTATCGGAAAATTATTAGATTTTAGTAGTAACGCTAATAATACTTGTGCAGATAATTATGAAAAATATAATATATGTAATAATGTCTTTGCAGAAGAACCACATATACAATCTACAATTGCAAATTCAAATTATAAACAATGTGTTTTAACACCTAACAATAAATGTGTTGCAGCAACTAATTTATGTAAATTACCTAATAGAGTAGATAATAATAATGAAATTACTAGGGGAAGATATTCAGAGTCAAATACTACATATATTGATGGATTACACCATAAATGTTTATGTAATGTAGAACGTAATAATTGTACTCCAATAGTTTTTAATTGGACTACTTCTCAATTTTCCCAAAGTGCTGCTAAAAATGAAGTAACAAAACCTCTATATGGTGTAAATGGTGTAGTTAGTACAGGAAATAGAGGAGGCTTATGTAAGACAGAGGAATTACCACCATTAGCAATACCAGCTGTAAGTGTCTGTGCTAAAGATTTATCACACGCTTTTCTAATAGAAAAAGAAAATAAAATAACTTGCAATAAAAATTCAGATTGTAATACTAATCAAATGTGCTATAAACAATCCGGAGTTTTTTGTACAAATTATGTAGGAAATGATGGGTCAAATTGTATTAGCAGTCATGATTCTTGTCATATCACTACTAAAGATGAAATATGTAGTGCCGATTATGGTATAGAGGTAAGCGGGACACTTACGGATGGTACAGCTGAACTAATTAGTAATTCCGATGGTACTTTAACAGTTAGTTGTGCAAGTTATAATAGAGAAGATTTTATTAGTAAAGCAGTATACTGCCAGCCTAGAAATATTATTAAAGAAGGTTATTATCCTGTTAAAAACGGAGATACCTGTGCAAAAATTGCAGTTGAAGTATGTGGAAAAGGCACAAAATGTAATTCACCAGATGACTGTCCTATTATATGTGATGCTAATACAGTTTGTCAACCTGAAAATCTAGTTCAAGGAAAAAGTGTTAAGTATGATTGCAATAATAGTGGAATGTGCAATTCAAAATCAAGTTTACAAGATTGTTGTGGTAGGGTATTTACCATAACAAGTAGCACTAGTGGTCATGGTAAAGATATTTTTCATCGTGAATTTCCTAAATATCTAAATCCAGTAGAACAAACGAAAAATGACCATTGTGCAATGCTTCCTACACCTGAAGGAGAAGGAGGGGGAGCACCATCTAATGGTACACCTTGTAAAGGTTATATATTATGGGACCAACAAGCTACAGGCGCACAATGCTATTACGATAAATCAAAAGAGAAATGTGTTTGGACTAAAAACAATAATCCTGGTAATATATCTTTTTGCAAAGCACCAAATCCCGTAATGTGTTCAGATATTAATGAAATAGACCCTTCACTATGTATAGGATATAATAGACCTAATCCTGATTGTTCTAGTAGTTTTCCAATAGATTCTAATCCTCTAGATGGTTCACTATGTTTAGGTTATCTTGACACTGGTAGTGAAAATTACCAATGTGTTTGGAAAGAGGCATCTAATAGTTGTGTACAACAAGATACCTCATGCAACCTATCTAGAGAAAGGGACTATCTTGGAATAGCGGCTGGCCCTTCTATATGTGAGAATGTAAATCCTGATCCTAAGACTGGAAAATGTTTAGCTTACTATACTTTACCTGAAAAGAAACCACGGCTTTATGATGGAAGTTATTTAGAAGTTTTCCATATTGGTAGCGGAGACTCGAAAAAAGAGGACTTTTCTATAGCTAAACCTTGGTATGATAGTAGTCTTCATACTCTACATTGTGTAGGTGATCACGATCTCGTTCAATCCATGGGCGGAGATTTTACAATAGAGAGGTGTGCAGAACTTGCTGCTTCTCTTCCTCTCCCTGGTTTGGAAACGAAGGAAGATAGTGGTTTTTATTTTTCACCTAATACTCCAAATGCTCGGGGAGGCAAAGGTATATGCCACATATGTGCATCAGACCCTGATAAAATTAAAAAGTATGGGCCAGCTACAATTAATATTGTAGACAAAGCTACAGAGGGTGAGGGTCAAGATAAACAATATAAATATTATTCAAAAACTCCAGAGATATGGGTAAGTAAAGATGTATCTTATGCTTATGAACCATATAATTGTGCTGATGAAAGTCCAATATGGCCTACTACTACTGGAATGATTTGTAAAGAAGATCCTGTCGGTACTTCATGTCAAGGACAAATAGAAGATAGCAATATCAATCCAGGAGAACTGCCATGGAGACAAGGATATGGTTGTAAAACTACAATTTTACCACTACCAAAAACTACGCGAACTTGTATATTACAACCAACACCTGCTCCAATAAATCAGAGTACTATATTTAATCATCATGATAATGATGATAACAAATATATAGGCTGGAATTTAATTCCCTGGCGTAATTATTCTGATATTAATTGGTATGAGGGGAACACTCCAAATGCAAATAAATATAGTTTAAATAAAAGTTGGCCGGAATTTGGTTGTGTAAAAGCTTTGCCTAAAGATGTTGCACTTGGTAAATATGATTTTTCTTCATATGATGAATGTAATAAGGCTGCTGCAGAAACAATAGGGCATGATAATACTAAATCAAAAGTTACTAAAACAGACATTACCTCATATTATAAAGATTGTGATAGATTTTTGGGTGAACGTTGTGAAGCACCAAAAATAGTGGGAGGAACATATCGTGACTGTGATAAAAATGAACAGTTTCAACAAGGTTGCTCTGCAGCACGACGCATGATATGCGCAGCCGGAAGAGGTTCTACAAAAGAGGATATTATAAGCAATTGCGATCTCGCAGATATGACAGCAAAAGATAATACACAATGCAATAGTGGTAGACTTACTGGAGGTGTAGAAAATGGCATATCACAAATGGAGAAAGCATATTGTCCAGGTTATAAAGCAGAAAGCTCCGGAGAATCAAAGGGAAGTCCTAGACACTGTTCCTTCGAAGGCCTTGAGATAACTAAAGCTGCTCGTAATCCATATAGTTCATGTGGTAGTGGTATGGGGTGTTATGCAACAGGTACTTCAGAAAGAACTTTTAATCAACTAAACTTATGTAGTAAAGATTCTGAGGAATGCAGATGTCTTTATACGCATACCGGTAAAAATAGTAGTCCAGCAGAGTGGGTAGGAGGAAATAATGGATCACTAAGCTGTAATGAATTTTGTGAAAAGACAAAGGGGCCTAATAGTATGTGTGTTGGTATTGAAGATAAAACGGGAGGATGTGTTGATGAGAATGAGAAAATATGCAAAGAAAGAATCGGACAAACTCCAGAAATGTGTAGCGAAGTCAGTTCAGGCGTGGGCGTGGGTGGATGGGGGCGATGGTGTGCAAAAACTTGTAACTCACTTGAGGTTGACAAAAAAAAGGAGACTTTCGCCGGGGACAAAATATAATACTTGTAATTTAAATAAATGTATGGACGAAGACCCCATGTGCCACGCAGGCCCCGTACAACATAGTGCATACATTGATTGGGGTGATGCAGTTGACTATTTAGGTAAGCCTATTGGCAAAATTCCTGTTGATTGTTATGACTTTAGAGAAGGAAAGTCATGGCCTCCATATAAGGTAATAGATAGAAAAAATTCATTAAAGTCACAAGGTGTCGTTGCAGATGGTGAATGGGGTTATGGACATATATGTAGAAAATCTTGCGGTTGGTGTGGCACCTGCAATCATACAGCTTCTAAATTAGGTCAACCGGGAAATACTGTAGGACTAGGGGGGCCTAATATCAGTTGTAAATGTTTAGGTACTAGTTCATGGGGAATGAGTTGGGATGTTAGTATAGCTAATACTGATTTTACAGGCACTATGTGTAAACGACTAGCTGGCCATAGTTGTCATAAGAATACAACTACAGAGGAAGAAGAAAGTCTTGGTATATGTTATTCCGGTGGATGTGGTCCAGGGTTATTCTGTGTAGATGATAGTAGAGCTAGCTTACATGGTAATCCTTATAAGCATTGTAACTCTAAAGACTCTAAAGGTTGTGTTTGTTTACCATTAAAAGACCCACAATTTATTTCTCAGGTGCCTCCAAATAAACGAAAGAACAAATCTGATCTCATAGTAGGAGATATTAATATTATGTTCCCAAATAATCCTCCTCAACAAAATATATGTAACCCACGACCAAATAGTGAAATACCTCTATTACATCAGCGATGTTGTAAAGACCCTCTTGGACTTGGTAATGTATATGATTATACAAAACAATTATGCTGCCATGGAATAATTAAAGATATTAACGCTAATAATTTAAGTCCCGAGTGTTGTGGAGTAGATATTATAGATACTACTAAACAATATTGTTGTGGGGCAAAACCCCCAGCAGATACAAAAGGGAAGGATCATGCTTACATACAATATAAAGGATTTTCTCTACATGAACTATCTCCCCCTCCGTGCTGCTTCGATAAAGACGCAATTAACAACAACTATAAAGCATGCACAGACCTAGGTATAGAAAAAAAAGTATGTGAACAACCTAGTATTAAACCAGAATATTGTGATGGGAGTTCATGTGGTATACGTTGTCTTGAATGTTCTGGTAATCTTTTATGGAGTGATAGATATAATTCATATATACATGGTCAATTTCGTACACCAGTTAAATTACCAAATGGAGGACTAAATACTACAATAAATGGTAAAACACCTATAGATTCTGCATTTACTGTGAATGATCTTACTTCTAAACAATGTAGTAATCCTACCGTTAAGTGGAATTGGCTTGAAAACGGTAACCTTTAATCTTATGAATGATATATTAGCATATGATGTATGCAAATAAATTCTATAATTAGATATATTTAATGTTTGATTAAATTAACATAAAATATAAGATTTTAAATCTAAAATAAATTAAGTATATTATCTATTAATTTATTATATGTATAATCTAGTTAGACAACATTTTAAAAAAATATACAGTTCGTCTATATATTTTGATACTATTGCATATAATTATATAAAATGTAATTATATTAATTGCCAATATAATGATTATAATAAATTAATTGAAGAAGAAGTGCAAAATCATTTTGAAAAAAATTGTATATCTGTTTGTGAACATTGTGGATTATTTTTAAGTAAAGAAAAAAATATGTAATATTTTATTAATATATACTAAATTTAAACTTTTATCTCTATATTATCTAATGAATATTATTAAAATGCATGAAGATTTAATTGATAATCATAATATTCACCAATTTTCAATAATAACTGGTGAATATTTATATGAAATTATGCGTAATTATTATCTACCTACTACAGGAGAATGCTCTTTTTCTTGTCCTTGGGAAAAACCATTTACATTATCAAATATACAAGAATATATAGAATGGATAATTACAACTATGGATTTTGACTTAGCGCTTATTATACCAGCTATTGTTTATATTGATGATTTATTAATTACATCTAATAATGCTAGTGAGAATCAGACAATTTATAATAATAATTGGTTTTCAATCATTTTAACTAGTATATTAATTTCACAAAAAATGTATGATGATGAATCTTATGAAAATACAGATTTTGCAGTCTTAATATCTAATATTAAAAACTCTAAAGGTGAATCATATTCTTGGTCTATTAATAAAATAAAAGAGTGGGAGCTACATTTTTTAACAACTATAGATTATCGTCTTGTATTGATGAATACATTAAATTTACAATGTGATTGTAAAGAATATTTGCTAAATGAAGAAGAAATAATGCAAAAAGGATTACCTATTATTTATAACTATCTTTCTACTTTATGTCGTAAATATTTATTTAATTGAAGTAAATTTTTTGATATATGTAGGTTATATTATGCCAGAGTATATTATCAACAATATTCTATTTCATTTAACTAAACAAGATCTCTTGATAATCAATTCTATTAAAAAACAAAACTTAGGACATAGAGTTATTAAAGTTAAAGGTATTAATATAGATTCAACTAGTTAAACTTTCTACAGCATCTTCTATAGATAAAAACAAAGGAATATTCATCTGTTTTGCCTGTTTAAACAATAGTTTTCTAATTTGTTTTACCATATGAGAATCTAAGTCGCCCCGTTTTTTTACATATTCTTTATGTATACTCCATGGAGGGATTACAATTGCATCAGCTTTATACTCCCAAAAAAGAGAGCCTATTAACCAATAACCCAATTGTTTAGATTGTTCAGTGATATAATCTGCACGCATATAATTTAATCTAAAATCATGTTGATTATTTGAATTAAAATGCCAATCGACTCCTAATTCATGTAATAAATCATCTTGATCTATCCAATCTAATTTTTGTCGTGATTTCCATATCTGTTTTTCATCTTTTCTAATAAATGTCGTTTTACCTATACCTGGGGGGCCTAAAATAACCAATCCTTTTTCATGTCGTTTATATTTTTTATCATATTTTTTATATATATTTGATCCATTACTAAATTTAAAGGTAGATGTAGATGAACCTCCTTGTAATGATTTTGATTTATTTAATCTTTTTTGTCTTTTTTGTCTTTTTTTTGTTTTGTTTGTATTTTTTTTTATTTTCATTATATATGTTTAATAAAAAAACACGAAGTTATAAAGTTAAACGATCTAAACACAAACGTCGCACACAAAAAGTATCTTCACCTTATAAAATCTTAGCTTCAAAAAGTCCTACATTACCTACATGGTATAGTGAAGGCTTGCCTAAAATAATACATAAAGAAACTATTATTCGTGAGCGTTCACCAGAGTATTTAACTATACCATTTAAAGAGTATTTATATCCTGCTTGGGTAGGAAAAGTTGCTTATCCTAAACAAGTTGATTTAATCCAGAGTCGCCTTAAATGGGGGTTAGAATACGGAGTTGCTAAACAAAATATTCAAATGTTATGGAAAGAACATTTAAAGATTATGAAAGAAGCATTACATATTACACCTAAAATTCCTCACACTAGACAGTTATGGACTAAAGAACAAGTAAGGATTCTTAGACAATTTTATGAAAATGTTAATCCAACATATTTAACACTACATCCGTATAAAGGTAAAATGACAAGTAAATTGGAGTTATTATTAGAGAATAATGGCCCTTTTACAATAGAAAAATTAATAAAAGAAAAGTATGTTTTAACAACTAAAGAATATTTAATGGGTGAGACATTAATAGACTTAAAATTAAAACCACACTATTTTACATTAAAAAAAGGCACTTATTTATTCCATGGTACTTCTGATTTTACATTTGATTTAGATAATTTAGTTACTCCCGATATGTTAACTGACCATGGTGGATTTAATCGTTTTATTTTTTTTGGATTATCAGCAATGATATCTTTATGGTATACTGCTGAGCATTTTTCTAAACAAGCAATTAAAAAATATGTCTCTAATAAAAGCCCAGGAACCTTTGAGGCCTATTTAAATGTTTATTGTTTGGAGAAAGATCTTAAGATTCAATATATTGAAGATAATATTGTATATAATCAAGAAAACCGTTTTTATAGAACATTTTGTAATAAAACATCCTGCCTACATCCACAGTATGCATATCACTCATATGAACAGTTAGATACTGCACGAGGACCGGTTGATTTAGATTGGGAACTTACTATACCAATAAATATACTAAAAAACAATCAACTTACGCATATCGCAAAATATGAAATTGATGTATTAAAATTATTAAAACATTCTTCTAAAAATATTAATCAATTTGATCCTATATCTAGTATAAATTTTAGAAATATTATGTAAATGTTATAAATAATAAGTTTATATATTTATTATGTGGACTCTTGGCCATCAGAAATTTCCTAGAATTTTCCTAGGCAAACATCAATGTCCTTTTCTCTCATTTATAACTCTAGATCAAATAACTGAACCTGTTATGCGTTGTATTAATTCTAAAGGTTGTAAATGTTTAATTGTCAAATATCTAGTTCAAGGCTTAATTTATATAGATTTTTATATTCAAGAAACCCCTTTATGGGAAAATCGCTGGATTGTTGCAGGAGGTATTGCAGGAAATATATTTCCCAATAATACTCTTTTAACAAATGCCCAAATAGCTTTTATTGAACGAATCATAATAGGTAAAGTAGAAATATTAGGAAAACAACAACAGCCTTATACAGAAGTATTAGATAACAAAATGGTGGAATTATTTCGAGGATAATTGAAATTAAATTCTAGAAACAAGTTGATGTAAGATGGGTTGTTGTTGCTCTAAAAAAAAAAACAATAAACATATAACTACTATGAAAGAGAAAACAAATGTTAAAAAAATATTATATGATGGAGCGGATCAATATACTATATTAGATACATTATTAGGAAAAGGACATTTTGGTAAAGTATATAAAGCATTATTTAATGATAAGGAAAAAAGAGCTATTAAAATAATACCTAAAATTAAATTTAAAAAAAATGAACAAGACTGTTTAGAATTAGTAAGAATACATCCACACAATAATATTATTTATTTATATTCAGTCATAGCAACTAAAAAACATTATTATATTATTACTGATGAATATTCTGGAGGTGAATTGTTTGATAAAATAAAATCTACTACATTTACAGAAAAAGAAGCTTATAATATAATTCGCCAACTTTTATTAGCTGTAAAACACTTACATGAAATAGGTATTGTACATAGAGATATAAAACCAGAGAACATTATCATTTCCGATACACATCATATTCGTTTAATTGATTTTGGATTAGATAAAGTAGAGCCTGAAATTACTTATATTAAAAATAAATGTCGTAATTGGAGACGTGTTGGTACACCTTACTACCAAGCCCCTGATGTTATCAAAAAATATTATAGTGAATTATGTGACGAATGGTCTGTCGGTATTATTTATTATATCTTAATTGTTCAATATCCACCTTATAATGCAGCTACTGATGCAGAAATTGTTAATAAAGTAAAAAATAACGAAAAATTTTATGATAAAAATGATTGGCTTACTATATCATCCCTGACTACAAGAATTATAGATAATTTATTAAACGTTAATGTTCATGAACGATGGTCGGCTGAATATATATTAGAAAATTATATGACTACACCTCAATATATATATGTTACAATTTAAGCTCGTAGTGAACCATGTTCTATTGGATATGAATGAACACTATTAGTAATTCTACGACATAATGGACAAGGTATATCTTTATCAATCATCGCACAACTACACGTTTGACAAAATACATGCCCACAATCCCACTTATGCCAATAACTAGGTGTATGATAACATATCCAACATTCATCATCTTGAATAAACTCTCGATTCATTTCTGATATTTTTTCACTAGTTATTGGATTTTCATGAGTATATAATTGAACATGACTGTAATTGGTTATAATAACCGGGTCTTCTTCTAATAATTTACTAGATATAGATGTGCGTTTAATAGATTGCATAGAAGGAGATTGAGTCAATGAATTATAATGTTCTGAAATATGCGTTGAAATCGCTTTTCGCCACTCATCATTATTTCTTAAATCATTTGTTGAACGACACCAATCTAAAGATAAAAAGTCTCCTGTTCTTGTATATAAATTATGTCCATTTAGAATATGTGTACCACTTATATAACCAATTATTCCACCTTGAAAGTTATCTGGAAATAAAGGATATGTTTGTATTAAATATATTAATGGTGTAAATATATGACATAAACAACATTTTTTTGTACTACAACAACCATTACAACAACCATCACAGCAATTATCACTAGGTAAAGGACCATATGAATACCAATAATAATTGTTTATGATTGTTGTATTACCATCATGTGTAGATGTTTCACAACAACCACCTCCATAACAATCTATCATACAACATCCTTCGTCACAACAACTATCACATTCACCCCCATGTCCACCCCCTGTGCCACAAATTGCACCAACACATATAGCAATTCCAATGCAAATTAATAGTAAAAGAACAAGCATCCACAGTGCAATACTCCATATAAATCCTGCTATTAACATAGTGCAAGTTGAAAATGTGTACCACCATAATGCAGATTTAAACCAATAAATAGAAACAGCAAAATCATCTCTAAAATAAAATCGTTTCTCACGAGTGCATTTTCCTTGACATTTTATTGGAAATCCACAAAATTGTTTTATTTTATTCCACCAAGATCTGTAATGATCACATCTATACCGTCTTGTTCCTAGTGGCAATGAAATAATTATTAAGCTAATAAATAAAGGAGGATATATATGAGTCATTAAATATATGTATCCTTTCCAAATAGTAAAACTTAACCAATACATGAAATCCATACATTTAGCTTCACTATTTTCATGTCCAATATTATTTGGACAATAACAATTCCACCCTTTCACTGGACAAGAAGGGTTTTTTGCATGAGGAAGTAGTTTTTTACATTGATTAGTATTTTGACATTTAAACTGATTACATTCCCCTTTAAACCAATCTATTGTGTCAGTAAATCCTGCATGCGCCCATCCTTTCTCACATTCACACTTACCTGTAATTTGAGAGAAATTACCATGATTACATGGCTTATCACAGTAACCTTTATGTAAAGTATGACCATAATTACAAGAACATTTATTATCATTCACTGTACCAAATACACAAAAAGGTTTATTACATTTATCACCATTCCATTGAACATCACATTTGCATTTTCCATTTATACAATCACCATGATGACAGTCTAGTTTTGAAGTACATTGGGGAAAGTTTTTTATAGGATTAAGATATTCTGTATGGTTTCGATATTCAATTTGACATTGTATACTATATAATAAAGATAAGGTGTATATAAGCTGCATGTTAAAGTATTATAAACTTTATATTTATTTCAATTATTTATAATAAATAATATTGCTTAATTATATGATACAACAATTACATGTTAATAGTCCTGCAAAAGCAGTTAAATTAAATGGTTTATATCATACTTTACAACATAGAAAAACTAATACTATATTACTAGTTAAATATTATCTTGATGGATGTCCCGCCTGTATTCATTTTCAGCCAGCATGGAAAAAAACAATCCCTTTAGCTAAAAAACTCAAGGATTTGCCTAACGTAGTATTTGTTGAAGTGAATGAAAAAATGCTAAAACATGTTGATATACCTCAAGTTCATCAATATCCAACTATAAAATTATTTAATTTTATAAATCCTCAAGGAATTGACTTTAATCAAGAGAGAACTCCTGAAAATTTACTCCATTTTATTAAACAATATACTGATAAAATAGTAAAAAGAAGAAGAAGACGACGTACTAGACGATGTACTAGACGACGTAATAGACAGTCTAGAAAACGATATTAATAAATTTTGAAGCTACCATTAGTTATTTATATATAATTGAAATTTTTATTAAACAATAGGCTAATAAAAAGAAAAATACGCAAAACAACGACTTTAAATAAAGATATATTTATTTTAATTAAATTTTTTCTGTAAAATTTTATCTAATTAATATATATAATATGACAGATATTAGTTTTGTTATAGATCACTCTACAAATACATTACTTATACAAAATAGAAGTAATAAAGACATAACACTTAGTAGTATAAATTTATTATTAGGAGATAATGATAATATATCTAAATATGTAGATATATATTCTGGAAATCCAAGTGTTCCTAATAGACCAATATATTCACATATTAATTTTAATAATAGTTTTGATAATAGTAATAATGAAAATATTTTAAAAGCCAATAATCAAATACTAATAAAAAATGTATTAGGTTTAGGAAATCATGTAAATACCACATATAATCACTTTGACCCATCTCATAATCATCATGACCCATCTCATAATCATGACACATCTCATCATAGTAATAACAATCTTTCTGGAAATAATGATATAAAACTTAAACATGGTTCATTTATGGCGAATGAGTGGTTGGGGATATCTACACCTGGACATAGTTCAACTATATGGGCACATCCATGGTCACATAATAATCAAATGAAAGTACCAACGGATCCAGGAGCGGGTGCAGGAAGCGGCGAAGGAGAAGCTCAAAAAATTGTAGATACTAAATATACTAATGCACGTGGAGGAAGACTTACAACTAGTATGCCCGGTTTTAGAATATACGATTATAATGATAAAGATATTTATCAAAATCAAGAGTGTATAAAAACTTTAGGAAAAACGAACCCTGCATGGCAGTCTGCTCTTTTTAATCTAAATAGTTTTTTTGAAGATGATATAATTGAATATAATAAATTAAGCGGTCGTGTATATAATCCTAATAACCTCTATTCAGCTAGTTCTCCTATTTTTGCAAATACATGGAATTTTGCTAAAATGAACACGTGTACAAATCTTGTTGATAATGGAATAAATGAACAAACAGACCCTGGTCAGAATGGAAATCTTTGCAATAATGCTACACAATTTAAAAAAGTTTTTAGTAATGAAAATTTAAACAAAGCTATATTAGGACCATATGATACTTTAAATGTTACTAATACAAATAATACGTGGGCAACTTCTATGTTTTATGTAGGAGAGAAACTTCCTTGGTTACCAGAATATAGAGAAATTGAAAAAAACCTACATCCTATCGAAACAGATTATGGAGGACGATATATACAAATTGTATGGCATGCTACTACATGGCATATATCTGTAGGTACTGATTTTTATATTACAAGAGAAAATTTAGCAAATAGAGATTTCGATGAAAATTTAAATATTATGGGTGCTGATTTAAATGGTTTAGCTTCTTTTAGTGACCCAAGTGGTCATCCCCAAGAGTTTGGCTCTAGAGTATTTTTTAATATACCATTATTTGCTTTACATAGAGCTTTAAGTATGGGCCCAAATGCTGCTATGACTAAAAAGTGGGGTAAGCAAGGTTTATATGAATTAGCAAAACATCCCAATGTATTCCATGGATATAAAGCTTGGAATAATTGTCAATCTAGTCAGCTTTGGGGACAACGATTTAATATAATTCTTGTAAATAATGACAAGTTATTAGACGCTTCCTTTACACCCAAAATTGTTACTCATAATGATACTACTAACAATCCTTATGTTTCATATACAGAACCATTAATAGATGCAGAGACCAATACACCAACACTAGCTGGAAAGGGCGTAAGATTATATAGATGGCCGCATGTAACTGGACGTTTAGATGGATGGAAGTACCCACCATCAGGATATAGTCTCCCATCAAATCATAACAAGTGTGCTTATGAAGATATTTATGGCCTTGATTTCTGCAATCCTACAAATGGGGGTTCTCATAACGAAATTGGTAATCTAGCAGCGTTTGATATATCATATACTATTACTGACCCTTTTGGTGCTATAAAAACAAAGAACAAAGGTGATTATGTAAGAGGCTACACACCCTTTTTATTTAAAAATATGGAGGCATCTGGAAATGAACCACCTGCACCTACTCCACCACCTGCACCTACTCCACCACCTGCACCTACTCCACCAATTTGCAATGGGGACACAAAAAAGGATGCTCCCTGGGAATGCGCTAACCCTAATACTCATCATCCATGCTACAGCTTGGAAACTTGGGGAGGACCTTGTGTAAATTGGACACCTGGCTCGCCGAATGGTATGAGATGCTGTCCTAAAAATCTTAATAATACTAATGTTAATGTAAAAAATAATGTAAAATTATCTTTTCCTCTTCAACAGAACTTGCCAGCTAATTTAGCGCCACCTAATAATGCTACTACAAGACAACTACGTATACTTGTATTAGAAATATTAGAAGATGAATATATTAAAGAAAGTATAGAAGAAATTTCTGGAAAAAATACTTGTATAAATAGTGGTTTAGTTTATTTAACTACTACTAATAAGCTACTAGATTCAAATAAATTACATTTTGAGTATTTTAATCAATACAATATAGATTATATATGTATTGACAAGGCGTTGGAAAATGTAGAGGAGTATATTGAACACTATCTAGACCGATATACAAATGCACCTTTATTAGATAAAATAGATAATTTACTCCATTTAAATATTCTTAAAATTAATCTAGATACAACTAGAAATAATCTATATTATATAGATTCAACTAATGCTATTGCAATTTCGGATAAAGATAACACGTCATATCATATTTCACAAATAGAACTTACTAAAAATGTATTTGATACGATGTATCCTAGAGGAAAACTAATAATTACTGATGAAAATGATACATATGGATTAGCATTTACCAAAAATAGTAAATTTGTTGAGTTTGAAGAAGAATTACTATTTTATCATAATCAAAATTATGTCATACTTGTCTATGGTGAAGGAGAACTTGTACCAGTTTTAGAACTGCATATTATAATAAAAGATACTATACATAATTCTATGTATAAAAAAACTAGTGTGAATAGAGAATTGCACATTGACCTATATGATAAAGAAATAGATAATGTATCAATAACTACTACAATAATGGATCCATATACTAATATACATATAGATATATCAGATAATTCTACTTTTTCACCTCATTATAGTGCTAACAACAGACCAGTTGCTACTATTAGAAATATATCAAGCGCTACTATAAGATCACATACAACAAATACTATACAAAAAGAAATAGCTAATAGTATGTTAGAAACTGATAATATAATATATAATTATGAAGATGACTCCTATTCTAATACATTAGATGTAATAGATACATACCGTGTTAAAACTACCGATGGAGATATGATACGAGAACATACTACTACAAAATTTGATTCAGTATTTGTTCAATGTCTAAATCATTTTTATGAAATATCAGGAGGAGGATACGAATCTTTAAATTTAGATAACATGAAAGATTCTTATAATAAATATGGTAGTACATTTTATAATTTAATGCGTTTTGTAAAATATAATATGCTATTTAATGAAGATTGGAAAGAATATGAGGGTGCTGTTAAATATAAGCATTCATATCCACATTTAACAAAAGATGTAAAAATTTATATAAATGATGGTTCTAATACTTTAGATAAAGTTTTAGATGTTAGTAGTTATTGTTGTGATACATTTAATTATAGAATAATGCCTAATGGAGTCTTTCATTCTCACGAATCTAATGATTATATTAATTATTGGAATGCAATTCATTGGGTGTCAGATGGTTCTGGACATTTTAAAAATATATTGCAAAATCCTAGCTATAATGTTAATACAAGATTATTGTTGGATCCAAGCTTAACATTCGATACAAGTTATACAATTAATTTACTAAATAAAAATAGAGATAATATTGGAATCTCTGGTGATTTAGTATTAACTGGTGGTAGTGGAGAAACTATGGTAGCACATTTACATGATGTAAGTCTAAATAATTATGGTAGTATTACTTTAGCAAATTATCCATTTAGAGTCGCTGCTAATATAACCAATTTACCTTCATTTGACCACGGATTTATTAAACTTGAAGCGCCGACACCTGCACCTACACCGCCTGCACCTACACCGCCTGCACCTACACCGCCTGCACCTACACCGCCTGCGCCTACACCTCCCGCACCTACACCTCCTGCACCTACACCGCCTGCGCCTACACCTCCCGCACCTACACCGCCTGCGCCTACTCCCTCCCCAACTAATTCCCCCACGCCTGCATCTAGTTACTATTAATTAGAAAAACGATGTATAATTATATAACACTAATTTAGATAATATATTTAGTAAAAGATATTATCTAAATAATATACTATATCTATGACTGAAAAACTAAATTATATTATAGACCACTCAAATAATATATTACTTATACAAAATAAAAGCAATGAAGATATGACTATTTCACTTGTACAATTACTGTTGGAAGATAAATTATATAATTATAAAAATACATATTCGGATTTTAACAATACTTTTACACGACCATTATATTCACATATAAATTATGATGGAAGTTATAATGTAGAACTTAATGAAAATAATTTAAAAGCTAATCAACAAATATTAATTCGAAATATATTAACATTAGATAATCATTTTGATTATTCTATATATAATGATTTTGGTACAAATTTACATACTCATTTATATAATAGTCATAATTTATTGGAACATAATAATATAGATTTAAAGCATGGTGGGTTTGGTACAGCTGGTAGTAATATTCCAGGAGGATTGACTAATATTTCTAACCCAACAGATTCTAATGATTTAGCTCATCCATGGCAACATACTGCATTAATTGCTGGTGGTTATGGAGATACAGGTTATGGAGAAGATTCTGGAGCAAAATGGAATGGTAAATATAATTATGCACGAGGTGGAAGACTTCAAGTTAAAACTACTTCTGTTGGTTTGAGAATAACTAGCTATGGACAAAATGAGGACCCGAGCTGCTATGCAAAATTAGGTCCTACTTTTCCAGCATGGCAATCAGCTCTTTTTAATACAAATAGTTTTTTTGAAGAACAGATTATTAACTTTAACAATATGAGTAGTGGAAGAAAAAATGTAGGGAGTGGTAATAAGCTTATTTTTGCTAATACATGGAATTTAGCTAAAATGAATACATGTTTTCAGCTT
>MDTB01180301.1_pt1 | contig 31612 bp, 24 predicted proteins | sample 811161 | NCBI WGS metagenome assembly MDTB01 (sample SAMN05326650, study PRJNA326480) | marine metagenome | isolation source: seawater | place: Mediterranean Sea | collected 2009 | reverse complement strand
TGTATTTTTAAACTTTTTAACCCACATTTTATTTATTTTAGTCGAAATAAATACTTATTTTACTTTATATGAGATATTTATTGATTTATTTCTAATTATTCCTATATATACGAGGAAAAATATCTTTATTCCCATATTTTACCGATTTTAAAGCTATAAAAGGTATTATAGATGTAATATAAAGCTTTTTTAGTATCAAAATAATATAAAAGTGGTTTTTTGTAGAAAATATCCATTAATCAGACGCACTAAACTACCGATAGCTTTCCCATTAATTTAGGCTTATTTTGATTCTCTTAAGGGGAACCTTATCAATGCTCTGTAATGGGAAGTTCTGACGCATTTCCTCTGCGTCTATCAAACATCCAGTATGTCTAGAGACCATTGATAAACCTAATACAAAGATTAAGAAAAATAGATATATGTCTTCTCGAATGTGGAGCTTTTTTATTCTTAAATGCTTTACTGCGCACCGACTGCATTACAACACCCAAACTTACCTCACACGAAGGTAAGCAAGCGGACCGACGAATTTTAGGGGTCAAAAGGAAAAGATTTAATCGTCGAATGAGCTTTTACGTGTTCTCCGTAGAGGGTGATGACTCAAGTTATGAGAATTTAATCGTATCATCAGTTTGGGACCTCCGTTCCGTTTTACCGAATCAACCTATTTTTAAAAAAGGGCTTTGACCTCTTTCAACGGCAACAGCTTGCTTAGATCTCAGCGAGTGACGTCCAGTAGTATTCCGAGGTCTGACTTGGCCTTAATGAGGTAAACAGCGTACGACCAAGTGTCTGAGCCAAATCCATTGACATTCCCGAACGATACTTCAGTGCAATTACGGATCTTGTTCAATGTTTCGGTGCGCCAATGGGGCAATCGCTGGTGCAGCAGGGAGGAACTCCCGGCTACCCAACTCTATTTTACATCTTGCTCAATCGAAGGCATTTTGACCATCAATGTGCGGTCTCATTGTGGCCATCGCTCGAGACTCGATTTGACGAATTCGTTCCATGGAAACGTTGTACTTTTCAGCCAATTCCTTTAGGCCGAGCCTGACATCCGTTAGCCATCGGTGAACTACAATATCCCTCGAACGATCGTCCAGAGAAGCGAGCGCTTTCTCCAGCCCTCTACTTCGCATTTCCGTTAGCTCTGACGAGGCCACTAGCGATGCCGGGTCTCCTTCTTCGCCACTTGTGAGGTAACTTGACGGACCCGCGATCGTCTCTTCTTGGTCAGAGTCAAGAGGTTCGAAACTCTCATCGTGAGCTGAAAGCCGCTGCTCCATTTCGAGGACATCATGAGGTTTCACGCCCAAATTGTGCGCTACCAAGTTGACTTCTTCACCATTGAGCCATCCCAGCCTTTTCTTTGCCTTCCGAAGGTTAAAAAATAATTTTCGTTGCGCCTTGGTGGTGGCGACTTTGACAATTTTCCAGTTCTTAAGAATGTACTCGTGGATCTCAGCTTTTATCCAATGCACTGCAAAAGAGACTAGTCGCACGTCGTGATCTAAACTGAAGCGTTTAACGGACTTCATTAAACCCAAGTTCCCTTGTTGAACAAGATCCTCTATTGGCAAGCCGTACCCTGAGTAGCCGCGAGCGATATATACTACATAATGTAGGTGGGCCATCACTATCTCGCGTACGGCCTCCAAATCATTGTGGTCTCTATATCGTTTAAAAAGTGAGATCTCTCTTTCTTTCGACAACTTGGGGATACTCTTCAAGGAGTCGATGTAGGCAGGCATAGTACCAGTAGAGACTGCTGGTAGCTGGCTTGAAAAAGGCTTCGCGGTCATTTTTTAATTTTTTTCCTCAATGATAAGTCATTATGTGCAAATAAATACGCGTGCTTCGACCGTACAGTTTACATGATTGGGTCTAAAATTGCGTTTTCAAGAAAGTTTCTCACCCTGCTCTAATAAAACCTAAATTAGACCAACCAGGGATCTGCTAATATTAATCCTCCAAAACTGAAAAAGCACCAATGCGCATAGACGATGTCGACTGGGAATCTTGGGAACCCGAGCAAGTAGCAACTTTACTATTTGTGGTAAAAGATACCGAAGTTCTATTAATTCACAAAAAACGTGGTCTGGGTGCAGGCAAAATCAATGGTCCGGGGGGAAAGCTTGAGCGGGGAGAAACACCGAAACAGTGTGCAATTCGGGAAACAACGGAAGAACTTTGTATCACACCCATTTATGTGAGAGCAGCAGGGCTGCTATTGTTCCACTCAGAAGATACGCCGCGTTTACAAGGTTGCGTTTTTGTTGCTTCGGATTACATCGGTACTCCACAAGAAACGGCAGAAGCAAAGCCAATCTGGTTTAACAAGGAAGACGTCCCTTACGACCAAATGTGGGAAGACGATCGCTATTGGCTTCCAGCAGTTTTGTCTGGCAAGGGTGTAGAAGGCAGATTTATTTTTATTCAAGAAAATCTTATCGATTACGAAGTGAGCATTTACTCTTTGTAGAATCCAACCGCAGGCTCCCCATCCTAGCTTATGTCATGCAAACTCTTTAAATCAAATATCTCCTAACTTCTGAAAAGCTAAGTCAGTGGTGAAGAAAATCTCTCCTTTCATCCGCCGATAAAAATCGGTTCCCATAAGTTTATCCATCACTGGACCTTTGACCTCTGCCAAATGGAGCTTAACGCCCACTTCCTCCAGATTCTCCGATAATGCCTCAATCATTTCTAAACCGCTCGTATCAATAAAGTTTGTCGCCGTACATATTATAAGGACATCCCTGACATCAGGCCTATCCGCAACTTCGTTTAGAAAAAATGCTTCGATATAGCGAGCATTTACAAAGTACAAGCTTTCATCAATCCTAGCCGCTAACAGAGACGAAGAGGTTGTAACTTCATACCTCAAAACATTACGAAAATGCTCAGATTCGCCCACTCTTCCAACAACCGCAATATGTGGACGGCTGCTACTCCGGATCAGTAAAACAAATGAGATAACAATACCAGTAAGAATACCGGACTCGACACCAAATATAAGAACAGCAAAGAATGTAAAAGAAAATGTGACAGCATCGGAATAGTTAAAGGCAAAAATCTTTCTAATTGCCGAGAAGTCAATTAATTGTAGTGCCGAAAACACAATAATTGCAGACAAGACTGCTTTTGGTAAGAAGTAAAATGTTGATGCGAAAAAACATAATGTTAAAACAAGAAACATGGCAGTGATTATTGATGCGATTGGGGTTCGTGCGCCAGAAGTAAAATTAACAGCCGTGCGAGAAAAACTGCCAGCGACTGGAAAGCCACCCCAGACAGAGGCACCAATATTCGTGAATCCTAGTCCCACAAGTTCGCGATTCGGCGAAATCTTTTCTCTCCTCTTGCTCGCCATAGCAGACCCGATAGAAATACTTTCCATAAATACCACCATGGCGATCAATAACGCCGATGGAAGAAGCTCCCTAACCTCAGCTAGAGAAAATGAAACTAGAGAAATAACGGGAAGCCCTGCAGGTACCGACCCTACAACGGGCACCCCAGATAATTCATCCAATTTATAAAGACTTGTTACAGTGATACCACCGATGATCATATACATCGGGGCAGACTTTGATAAAACTGACAACCACGCTTTGGAAAAACCAAAGGATAAAAAAAGTGTTCCTAGGCCTGAGCGGCAAAAAATGAGCACCATGAAGGAAAAGAGAGAAATTATGAGCACTACCGTATTGACGTTGTGAGCTCCCAAATAGGAAAACACTCCAAACACTGTAGTGCTAGCAGAACTCGAGAGCCCGACTAATGGTGGCAGCTGATTGACGACGATAACAATTGCTGCAGCAGTTATAAACCCAGTGACCACTGCGTGACTAAGAAAGCTGATGATATTCCCAAAATTAACCAATCGCAGTATCAGAAGTAAGATACCAGTAATAAATCCAAGCTTTACAGTTATTTGGATATATTCTTCGCTGCCTGGTACCGCAAAAGACGATGCAACTTCTAGGGTCATCATCGCAATAATTGCGGTGGGACCAACAGCGAGCGTCCTTGAACTCCCGATGAGAGAATAAATGATCAATGAAGCAAGGGAAGCATAAAGCCCCGCCTGAGGAGGAAGTCCTGCAAGAAATGCATAGGCAATCACTTGAGGAACCGTTATGAAAAGGACAACGACACCTGCCACGAAATCAGCACGAAAATCATCAAGACAGTAACCATCAGTCCAATAAAGAATTGGGATAAAAGAACTTAGCTTTTTATTCATGAGACCTTACTAGTGATTACTTACCCTTAGCATACAGGCTTTAACGATAGACTTGCATTGAGAGACATGAAATGCAACGTCAGGACTTACCACATCAAGTAACCCCGTACCGTTTTTTTAAGAAAATATTTTTTATGCCCCTGCCGATACGTCACTTTCGGCATGTAGATTTCGATCAGGCCTTGTTATACAAAAGCCAAAAACGTTTCAATCACCACTGATAAAAGACCTATCTGGAGTACGATTCAATGTCTCATTGGCAAACGTGCTCAGGCGATCTCGCTACCATCAAAGTTACCTCTTGAGTCATAATCACTTCTCCAGTATCTCGAGCCAAGGTATCTGAAAGCACGATAATTCCGCGATCCAGCTTCGATTTTGATGGTTTAGCCTCCACACAAACAGTGTTATAAATGAGCAAATCATTGGCTCGTGCCGGCTTTAGTAATTTGATTCGATCTTTCCCTAGCATTGCCATAACTTGGATTCTGTCCGAGTGGTCATTAAAAAGCTTGGTGCAAATTGCAAAAATATGAAGCGAAGATGCAACTAATTCACCATACACTGAACTCTTAGCAGCCTCTTGATCGGTATGAAATGACTGGGGATCCCAAACTTTTGCAAATTCAATAACCTCTGGAGCAGTCAGCTGCCAACTGCCGACCTCACTGCAGTAACCAACTGGAATATGTTCAAAAAAAAGCATTAGCACTCCAAAAATTAGACAAGAGCAATGTTGCACATTATTCGTTGATTGCAAACGTTCAACTCAATTATCATAAGGGACTGCGCTTTCCTAGAGATAGAATGGAGCTAGGAAATAGTATTCAGGTTAGCAACGTTCAGCTATATTTCCTTTGTTAATCAAAAAGTCTTTCTGAAACAAACTAACATCGAATTTCATACGATCCAAGAACTTTACAAAATCGATAAGCCCTGCACTCAGTTTAGAACTCTAACAAAACTTAAAATCTGATACGTGGGAAACAACTCCCCCTTTTATAGTTTGATGAAGGCTTTTATAATTAGGTAGCGATGTTTAAATATTGCCTCTCTCTAAAAAGTGGGTGGGCATCAGTACTCTATCCGGCTCAACCTTTAACATCTCGTGATATTGAGCCTTAAACCATGGCAAGCGTGAACAAAGTTTGACAGGAATTTAATAGACATCGAATCTAGCCTCGCATCACATTTCAATTGCGGGCTATCTTAGAGATAGGAGAACATTTTTGAACGTACCTTTCATAAAAACATACTGAGTTGCCAAGAGAAACCTTTTGGGGGGGAAGAAAGTAGTGAACTTATCAGGAAGGCTAGTTGCAACATTTATGGCATTTTGGATGGCAGCATCCGCTTTTGGTGTCGGAGAGCCCTTAGAAAATGAAATAGAGTGGATCGAAGAAATTGAAGTTAGGGCAAAAAAAGTTGCTCTTGACAGCCCTGCGGGCACCTATGCCTCCACCGTAACACTTTTGCGGTTTGACCCATCCATTGAGCTTCAAGTCCGGGGTCTAGCGGAAGGGCAAGCTGACGTGACAACTCGAGGGAGTCTGTTTGAAAATGTTGGTTTCAAAATCGGTCCTTTGAACATACTAGATCCTCAGACAGGCCACTACGCTGCAGATATTCCGATCGATCCACGTTTATTATCTCAGCCGAAAGTGCAATTAGGACTGGAAAATACCCTTGGGGGATTTAACTCGAATATCGCAACCATCGCTTACAGCATACCTAAAGTCAAAAATGGTGGTTCCGCAAGAGCTGGTATTGGTAGTGATAACTTGCGCAACGAGATCCTAAATATTGCATTCACAAATCCAGGCATGGGAAGTCGAAATTTAGCCTTCCAGGGATCTGCAGCATTCTCTCAGGGAGACGGCAGCGTCCCATATGGAGACCATTCTTTCGAACGTTTTAATCTTCAATTTCAGAGAGCAACAATCGATAGTCAGTCCGATATTATTATAGCCTATCAGGAAAAATTTTTTGGTTGGCCGGGAGCGTACACTGGCATTGCTACGCTTTCCGAAACTGACCATACAGAGACGGTATTGATCCTAGCGAATCATCGTCTTCAGACGGAGAATGCATGGCTCGAGGTGGGAGGGTACGTTCGAATATTAGATGACAACTATGATTTCGACAGAACGACAAAAGAGTCTGGTACAACTGGGTCTTTTGATCACAAAACACGAGTTTATGGAATTGGTGTAAATGGGTCAATTTATCGCGGAGATTGGGATTGGGACTATGCCTTGCAGGTTACGTCTGATGAATTGGTTAGGTCCACCGACTTGACTGAGGGAAGATTTAACTCTCGCGACTATCTTTCCCTAGGCCTCTTTCCCTCACTCGTCATTTTAGATACCAATGAGCACAAAATAATCTTTTCTACCGGAGCATCCGTTGATTTATCGAACCGAGACGATACTGCAGTTTCTCCTGCACTTGGAATAGAATTTGTTCAAGCGACGAATACAGGCTCACGATACCTAAAATTTGAGTATGCCCGCAGCTCTCAGCTTCCTGGTTACACTGTACTAAACTCAAGACCAACAGGGATGTTCGGGGGTAATGCGATGCTGGGTCGTGAACGCGCAGATCAAGCATCAATAGACCTTGGATATCAGTCGAATAGTAGTACCGCCGATTTATCTTTTTTCTATCGACGCGACCGGAACCTAGTAGATTGGACCTTCTCAGGAGACGCACCATTTTCAAGACAGGCCAATGATGTAGACATCAATGTGCGCGGAGCTCAGGTTCTCCTTGGGTACTCTTGGAGCGAAATGGACATTACAGCAGGATATACCTTTTTGGATAAGGACTCGAATTATGGTGATGCTTCAGTGGACGCAAGCTTTTACGCGTTAAATTTTGCTCGTCATCGCGCAACCATCGCTGTTCGGTATAGGTTAACAGACCAAATCGAGTTTCGTTTGGATAATGAATTCCGGCTCCAAGAAGAAAACCCCCTGCGAGCAACCTCAGCAAGATCCTACCTTGCGTCAGCGTCAATAATCTTGGTTCCTAATGCTATACATGGTGTAACAATTTCTGCCTCCGCAGAAAATATATTGGATGAAGATTTTCAGCAGTTCCCTGGCACGCCTGCTTCGGGTCGCCAAGTAAGCCTTAATCTACAATATGATTGGTAGAAATTTGAGGACAATTAGACCCCGCAGGATTGCAAAGTTACCATCAGTATTACACTAGTCAGAACAGATCTATCCGATACCATCAATATATAACAATTAGATAGGTTACATAACTCGTCAATAACGCAACGCCGGTAAACCGCCCCATTGTTGCTTTAGTCCATACAAATAACGATAGTAGGACAGCGCACCCTAGCATTACCCAGACATCGAATACAATGAATTGCGGATTTACAGGTATGTCTGTGAGTAAAGCCGTAAATCCCAATATCGCCAATATATTAAACAGGTTGCTCCCAATCACATTACCGATTATAACTTCTGAACTTCTGTGAAATGCAGCCACTACTGTAGTACTAAGTTCAGGCAAAGACGTACCTAGAGCAATAAGACTTAAGCCAATAACTGCTTCGGAAACCCCCCAACTCCTAGCAAGACCTGCTGCACCATCAACAACAAGGTTAGCTCCGAGAGGAAGCATGACAATGCCTAATACCACTAACAGGAATATGCCAGCAGTACTGGAGGGCAGCCCGAACTCTTTCTTCATCTCTTCTTCAGGATCCTCAAGACCAGGCATTACGGCCGCCCCCCGCATAGTCAAAATAAGAAAAACCGCCAAAATAATAAGCAGAAATATGCCTTCAAATTTAGTTATTGGCTCAAATATCAGCATTAGGATTAATAAAAAAGACATCACTACCATCAGACTTGTCTGTCTTACTAGACCATTTTGAGCACACGATATAGGATATATTAGCGCTGGTACTCCCATGACTAACAAAACATTCGCAATATTACTGCCAACGACATTACCAACTGCAATCCCGGGATGCCCTGACAAGGCAGAGTAGCCTGAAACCATTAGTTCTGGTGCAGAGGTTCCCATCGCGACTATCGTCATGCCAACAATTACGGGCGATAAGTTTTTTTCACGAGCCAACCCAAGGGAGCCTCGGACCAAAAGCTCTCCGCCCACAAGGAGATAAACAAAACCACCAATTAGCTTAATGAAATCAATGAAATCAAGCATCTTTAGATCTTATGTTTTCATTTTCTAAATGTCTCACAAGGTCGTTAAGATTATCAGCAAGGTAGGCAATCTCATCATCACCACGAACATCAGCTCTTGCAGTTAGCTCGCCTTCTTTAATCTTCTTTACCAGTTCAACAAGCTTATGAAGACGCCGTGTCAGATGCCAACCGAGGAGCATTCCACTAGCGATAGCGAACGAAGATAACGCTAAAGCAATCTCTAATAATTCAGAGCTGGTTCCCCAAATTTCGTAGACAGCCGCAACCTCAGCCTTTTGTGCCAGGAATTCGGGATCTAAATCCACGAAAATTACATACGCAAGGCTGCCAGCCACCATCAAAGTCACTAAAACCACGAACACTAGAGTCAATGCTATTTTTAATTTTAGATCCAAGTTACTGCACAAGATTGAACACGTTACCATCTTTGCATTTTGCCGGTGCTATGTGAAGTCGCGAAAATCTTTAAGGATAAAAAAGCGGTCTTTTAATCAGATGACTGGATGGCAGGACTCGGACTACTAATTGTTAACCGCTAATTGCAATTGTGTAGATCCAATTTAAGAACCTATAGACAACCGAAATGAGAATTATTATCATTTACTGGATTCGAGCCGATTATGATTTAAGGTACAACGCAGCCTCGGTTAGGGAAGTACCCAATTGTTAGAAAGATTGCATATGCGGCATAACCTTTTCTTTTAAATTCAGATGGAAGCAACTCATGTTTCATTGGCAACATCCAATTCCAACACTTGTTTTATACTGCTTAATCTCTGTAAATCCCGTTTACGCTGATGGTCCTGTTGGCGAACATGTTAATGATCTTCAAGCTCATCTTGACGAATATGCACGCGAAATTGTTTGGCTGCTCAATCAAGTAGAGGGGATTATCGAAAGATATGAAACTGCTGGAATTGAATCTGCAAAGCCCGAGACCATCCTGGATCATTGGGAAGCAGTGAAATTCCACTCCGCCATCGAGAGCAACTATGTCCCACTGTATGCTTCCATTTGGCAAAGTTTATTCGCTATGAGAACTGCCATAGAAAATAAACAGCCCGTTCTATTGGTTCGTAATGAATTAGGAACTCTTGAAGAAGTCTTATGGCAATCTCTAGGTGCTATAAAATTAGCTGCTCAGTATCAGGATCAGGGATTACTTGAAGAAACTGCAACTGGAGAGGCGGTTACCACCTCAACAACTCTTATTGAAATAAAGCAACGACTGGATCGAGTGCTCGCAAAATTTGCTGAGAGGCTATTTGATGAGTCTCTAAAAATAGTACAGAAGACTTACCTCACTCGCTTTGAAGACATCGAGGGAATACTGACGGAGAAAGACGCTGAACTAGTTGAAGACCTAGAAATCGATTTCAACGTTCGTTTACCTGAAGCAATTAAAGACCGCGTTGCAGTAAATGAGCTTCGTACGGTAATCAGAGCGATGCAGTTTAAGTTGGATCAAGCTCGCAAATATTTAAAAAAGGGTTAAAAGGTGCCAACCAAAATTTGAAATGCGTCGGCGATATTTCGTTTAACCACTGAGCTCCATGATTTTATTTGGCTCAGTGTTGGGTGTTGGGTATTCTGTTTTCTGATGCAATCCTGCCGATAGAGGATCTGCCAATTCTCGCGGGAGAATTAACAATTTATTTAGGTCATGATGAAGGTGGCCTTTATGAAAATGTACTAAGTGCAATAGAATCTTTTCAAGGCATCGATGCGTACTGAAAGCCTTTTTATCTAAGTAGGTACAATTCAATCAAAGCTTTGTCACAAATATAAAAATTTGTATGCGTTAATCAAAATCGGAGCATAATAACGGCGGCTTTGATTATGTTACCTAACTATGGACCCATTCACTCAGGGGGCAATAGGTGCAGCCCTATCCCAATCATTTGCCCCAGCCGAGAAGGTAAAGAGCGCCACATTAGTCGGCGCCCTAAGCGGCATGGTGCCCGACCTTGATGTCTTAATTCGGTCCTCGACCGACCCGTTATTGTTTCTCGATTATCACCGGCAATTTACCCATGCATTGTTATTTGTTCCAATCGGCGCATTAGTCTGTTGTCTAGCTTTTTACCCTTTCGTGAGAAGCCTAACTTTTAAACAAACCTATTTTTTCTGTTTACTTGGTTACTTGACCCATGGGCTTCTCGATGCGTGTACGTCATATGGAACCATGCTCTTTTGGCCCCTTTCAGAAACTCGTATCGCCTGGAACAATATTTCCGTGATAGATCCATTGGTAACCATTCCATTAATCTTCTGCGTAATACTTGCGGCGAGGAAACGGAGACCTTTCTTTGCCCAACTGGGAATAGTCTGGATGCTAAGTTACCTCGTAATCGGATTTGTACAGAAAGAGCGTGCTGAGATACTGGGAAAGCAATTAGCTTTTGATCGTGGGCATATTCTTATCAATCTTGAAGCTAAACCTAGCTTTGGAAATCTCGTGCTATGGAAGATCATCTATGAAACAGAAAACAACTATTTCGTTGATGCTGCACGATTGGGAATTAAGGCATATTTAATACCAGGGAAATCATTAGAAAAACTTAACCTCAAAAAACATTTCCCGAAACTTAATCGAGAAAGCCAGCAAGCGAAGGATATCGATAGATTTCGCAAGTTCTCAATGGGTTACCTGGCTCTCGATCCCAATCACATAAATAGAATTATAGATTCTCGGTACTCTATGATACCGAATGAAATTGAACCAATTTGGTCCATTGAATTAGCACCGTCTCCAACACACAATGTAAGCCAACACGTTAGCTTCATTACAAACCGATCAAATTCCCAACAAAAACTAAGGCAGTTGATTACCATGATCAAAGGAGACTAAGGATTTTCATAGAGTGAAAAAGGTTCCCTCGATTCCAACTGGGAAACAAAATGATTCCAAACGTTTAGATGAGGAAACTGATACTTCTGTCGATAAACCAATAAGCAGAAACAACTCCAATACAATAACTGGCTAATGCTCTACCAAAATTTTGGAACCAGGCCCAATTTCGGAGATAATTGAGGACGAGAAGTATAATTAGGGCAAAAATCACTTGGCCAATCTCGACTCCAATGTTGAAAAAAATGAGCCCCACGACCACCTCAGTTTGTGGCAACCCAATTTCGCTAAGTACTGCCGCAAAGCCTAGGCCGTGAAGCAATCCAAAAGAGCTTGACACGATAATCGGGTGCCGCCATGTAAGATTATCCCTTGGTCCACGCGCTATCTCTGCTGCTAAAAATAAAACACTTAAGGCTATCACTGCCTCTATTGGTGGAACAGGTAGTCTGACAACGTCAAGTGCAGCTAGTGCAAGAGTGATCGAATGCGCTAAAGTGAAGCCAGTGATAGTTACTAATATTCTGCGTATGTCTCGAGCAATCAAAATCAGGCAAAGAACAAAAAGTAAGTGATCAAAACCTATCCAAATATGTTCTGTTCCCAACCAGGCATATTGAGCGGAAATGCTTAGCACCTCTTCTCGGTTCGGCACTTTCCACTCATAATCACCGCCTGATAACGTCAAAGTATATTTTTCACCACTGAGAAATACCATTTTGATGACGGTTGAATTACTTACACCAGAGCTTGGATAGGAAAACGAAATGCGCGAACCTGCAAGATCCTCGGCACACCTATAAATAACCTTTGCCCTCGGCTCTAGCTGACAAAATTGTGGCAATTGAATAGAAGGCATGTTCGAAGCTAAGGTCTGTGGTGGCGCTTTCACACGCACGGTATATCGGTAGGATCCTATTTCATTCAGCTCAACATATAGAGGCCGGAAATCATCCGCTAGAACCGAGTTACCGATTAAAAGCCATAAAAGAAAACTGATCATAAGTCGGTATTGGGCTCTCGAATTTTGATCCGATACCGTTCCTTCAACTCTCCATATAATCGATCGAGTTCGACTCTAACCTTTATCTGGGAAACATCATCGATCAGCCTAGCTTTTACCTGATCAAAATGAGGCAAGTATCCTTCATTTTTACTAGTGACTAGAATGAGGTGCAACCCATATTCCGATTTGAAAGGACCGCGCCAAAGTGTCTCTTCTTGCTCGAGAGCAAATATATTCGAAGCAAAAGAAGAGCCAAAGTGCGATGCAATTTCCCTTTCATTTTTGTTCACATAGTTTCGATGATACAAGAAGTGGTCACCTCGCGAGGACGCAAGATGAAAAGGTAAGCGAATATTATTGAGCGCGGCCAACTCAGCTTTTGCTAAATCGTTGATGGCATCTGCATGAAGGTCTCGGGAGAAGAAAACATGAGTAAAGGTAACCTTAGCCGGAACCGCGTAGCGATTCCTATTTTGGTCGAAATAATTCCCTAACTCCTCTTCTGTAAGCTCAAGCGTCTCATATATAAAACCCTGGTTAATATATTCTAGCTGAGCTATCAAACGACGCCTCGCTAAATAACTATTTTGATCAAGCCCTAGCGAGATAGCCTCGCGATACATTACCTCTTCACGTATATAGTCCTCAGATAACTTGTCTCTGAGATCTGTATCGAGCGATCCTAGATACTTTGCTGCAGACACCCGATCGAGACGAGGGTCACGAGATAGTATTAGTCCTAGTAGTTCATCATCGCCCACTTGTATGACAGTATCATCGAACTCCTTTGGAGACAGAAACTCGAAGATGACAAATAAGAGACCCCCAATAATCAGAAAATGTAGTAGCGGCTCTTTCAAAAGTTTTTTAAACAACTGGATCTCCAGATCTAGCGAATAACCCCGTGGGATTTGTTATAGCAGCTACTTCTTGAAGGCGTTGGGATCTAAATTTTTTGAAAGCACGGCCAGTATTTGACCATTACTGACTTGATCACCTTCAACGACAAACATTTGTTCTATAAAACCACTATGCGGTGACTCAATCCGATGTTCCATCTTCATTCCTTCCAATATAATTAGTAATTGTCCTTCTATAACCGATTCTCCTCTGCTAACGTAAGTCGCTACAACATTTCCTGGCATTGGTGCAGAAAGTCCACCCCCTACGTCTGTGGCAGACGGATCAGGAAATCTCGGCTCCTCATATAATTCAATTTGGCCCATTGGACCATGAACGAACCAAAGATTGTCTTCTACCAAAACAGTAAATGGAACTAAACGACCCTGTATCTCAAGAGCGATCTCTCTGCCATCCCTATGCTTAATTGCAACGGACAAATCACGATTATCGATAGAAACGCTGTAACTTTCATCACGTTGCGATTGGTAATCTAGAACAAACATCTCCCCCTGAAAAAGATACACTACCGTCTCTGGGGGCATTTCCGAATTTCGCCATCCACTGGGCAAACTAGAAAGTACCTTTGCTTTCGCTCTACGATCCCCCTGTGCAACCATCGCCGCCGCAATAGATGCCTCAACAACATCCGAGCGAGATGGGGACCAATTTCTCGGTGGGTCAAACCGTTCTATGAAATCAGTCGTGGTATCACCATCGAGAAACGCTTGCGTTCGCAATACTTCGACTAGGAAATCGCGGTTTGAGGTTATACCCTTTATTCTGGTCGTCTCCAGCACTCGAGCAAGTCGCAAAGCTGCCTCTTCACGCGTCGGCGCATGGACAATTACTTTCGCCAGCATCGGGTCAAATTCAATACCAATGGTGCTTCCAGTCTCTACTCCGGTATCATAGCGGGCATCAGCCAAACTTGATCGCTCAAACAATAAGAGCCTTCCAGATGTTGGCAAAAAGTCTTGCTTGGGATCTTCCGCATAAACCCTTGCCTCAATTGCGTGCCCATCAATCGTTATATCATTTTGCTTGAAACCTAACCTCTGACCCTGAGCTATGCGGATTTGCTCTCGCACAAGATCAATCCCTGTAATTTCTTCGGTAACCGGGTGTTCAACCTGCAGACGAGTATTCATCTCGAGAAACCAAAAATCTTTCCCATCAACCAGGAATTCAACAGTCCCCGCAGAGTAGTAATCGATTGCCTTCGCTGCCGCCACTGCGGCGTCACCCATCTTTTGCCTTAGTTCTTCGGTTACAACAGAGGACGGAGCTTCCTCAATAATTTTTTGATGACGCCTTTGAATGGAACATTCCCGTTCAAAGCAATGAACAAGATTTCCATGGTGATCCCCAAACACTTGTATCTCTATATGTCGGGAAGAAGCTAGCCACCTTTCAAGGAAGATTCTATCGTCACCGAAGGCTGTAGCAGCTTCTCTCCGCGCACTCTCAACCGCTTCGAGTAATTCTGTCTCCGTTAACACAATACGCATACCCTTCCCGCCGCCGCCCGCTGATGCTTTCACGAGAAGTGGATAACCAATATCCAAAGCCAGCTTAACAATATCGGCTCCTTTAGCGATCTCAATAGAAGGTAGGGTAGGAACTCCGGCCTTGATCATAAGACTTTTAGAAGATAGCTTATCCCCCATCTGGGCGATAGCATTGACGGAGGGACCCACCCAAATTATCCCTGCTTCAATCACCGATGCCGCAAAAGTCTTATTTTCTGATAGAAAACCATAGCCAGGGTGAATCGCATCCACACCGGTACTCTTGGCCGCTACCAAGACCTTATTTTGGTTTAGGTAGGTCTCAAGAGACGTTTCCCCATCAAGAGAGACAGCTTGATCAGCTTCGCTGACAAACGGTTCATTAACATCTCCATCGGCATAGACCGCGACCGTACTTATTCCCATATTGTGTGCCGAACGCATTATTCTGCGAGCGATCTCCCCGCGATTTACAATCAACATTTTTTTGATACGATGAACCATAGCTACATTCGCCAAACGCCAAAGCCCTTGGCTCCCTCGATTTTGTTAGAATGCACGGCAGATAATGAGATCGAAAGATGGGCTCGCGTATCTCGGGGGTCGATCAATCCATCGTCCGAAATCGCTGCTGTTGCTAACAGTGCTAGTGAGGCTTCTTCTAAGGTAGACTCCACTGCTGCAACGCGCTTCTTGTCTGCCTCCTCATCAAAAGTCTCGCCACGTCTTTCCGCAGCCTGACGTCCCACGATTGTCATTACCCCTGCTTGTTGTCTAGGACCCATAACAGCGATTTTTGCTGTTGGCCATATAAAAGTGAATCGGGTGCCATAAGCCCGCCCGCTCATTCCGTAGTTTCCTGCACCGTATGAGGCAGCCGGTATTACGGAAAAGTGTGGCACCGTAGAATTTGCAACAGCATTTATCATCTTCGAACCATTCTTGGTAATCCCTCCTCGTTCAAAGTCAGTTCCAACTATATAACCCGTGATGTTATGTAGAAATAGCAAAGGAGTATCGATCTGATTACAGAGCTGTATAAACTGTGTCGCTTTCTCTGCAGCCTCCGACATAAGAGGTCCATTGTTTCCAAGGATTCCGATTGGATAACCGTCTATCGAAGCCCAACCAGTAACTAAGGTAGGTCCATAGCGTGGTTTGAATTCTTCAAATCTAGAGCCGTCCACGATCCTAGCAATGACCTCACGCATATCAAAAGGCTTTGTGAGATCGCGATTCACAATACCAAGTAGTTCCTCCATATCATAGACTGGCGGATCTGCAGGAAGACTGGGGCCAGGACCCCATTTGCGCCAATTAAGATGCCCAATCACCTCTCGACAAATGCGAATGCCATCATGCTCATCTTCGGCAAGATAATCTCCTAGCCCAGACACTTGAGTATGCATCTCCGCTCCACCTAAATCTTCTGCATTCGCGTCTTCGCCAGTTGCCATTTTGACCAGAGGCGGACTGCCGAGGAAAACCTTAGATTGTTTCTTAATAAAAATGTTGTAATCGCTCATCCCGGGCTGATACGCCCCGCCCGCTGCAGATGCACCAAAAACAACAGACACAGTAGGGATACGCATCTGCGATAGCTCAGTAATTTCGTAGAAAAGCCTTCCCGACTCTGCAAAATGGCTCGTCGCGGCTGCTGTTTTAATTCTTTTCTCTCGCGAGTCACTCTTACTGGAACCAACACTTTTGCTACCCCCATCACTCCCACTGCGACCTCTCAAATCAGCTCCAGCAGACTCTACGAATTGCACGTAGGGTAATCGATTGGTTCTCGCAATCTCGATGCCTCGCATCAACTTTTTACTGTTCCACGCGTTAAACGCGCCCGCCCGAACAGAGGGATCGTGGCCCAAAATTACACATTCTGTGTCAGCGATAACACCAATACCCACGATAAATCCTGAACCAGTTTTTACATGAGAGTTATAAGCGGCCAGGGGGCTAACCTCGAGGAATGGCGAATCCCTATCTAGCACCAGCGAGATTCGCTGACGGAGCGGTAACTTATTACGAGATCGCAGTCGATCCATAGCTTCTTTACCACCGCCCTGTGCCGCTTCGCTATGAAGATTTGCTATGAAAGCTAATTCTTTAAGCATTTCCTCCCGGTTAGATAGATATTCGTCAGATCGAACATCCAGTTTTGACTTGATCATCTGCATTCGTTTTTCTTCACCATTTTCTTGACCTTTATCTTACTCAAAACATGCTATCGCCGTATTCGGTTAGAAACAAATTCAAGCAAAACTTTCGAAATAGCACATTGTTTCGCTAAAGGAATGTCGCCCAGTTTTCAAAAGGTTCTCTTTCCGTTACCAGTTGGTTCACAGCGGCTTTTTCGTTGGCATATCCGATCGCACAGCCACAAAATAGCATCAAATCAGGAGTTGGTTTAATGAAACTGGCCACAGCAGAAGGTTTGTTCGCCCATGACTCCTGAGCACAGGTGTCGAGCCCCTCTTGCTTGGCCAAGAGCATAAAATTTTGAAGGAACATACCCAAATCAGACCACTGTGGCCGACCCATAATACGGTCTACATAAACAAAAATCGCTGCGGGCGCGCCAAAAAACGTAAAGTTACGTTCTAGGTGCGCATATCTCGCTGCCTTATCATCACGCGCAATGCCCAAAAGAGCATACATATCCTCTCCACACTTGAACCGAGAAGAACGATAAGGTTCTTTTAAATTTGGTGGATAGATCGAGTACTCAGGTGTTTCCAACTCCAAACACGCTTCGAAATGGCCCAGAAAACTCTTCATCGAACTCCCATTCAGAATGAATACTCTCCAGGGTTGAAGGTTACCCCCACTAGGGGCTCGGCAGGCCTGACTCAACAACTTCGAAATCATCTCATTAGATACCGGCTCGGTCAGAAAACTCCGAATTGAACGCCTTGAGGCAATTGCTTCAGAAACATCCATAGCTAGTCATCTTTGATTTACCGAAAGAAGTTATTCATAAACAACATAATATCTAGAGTCACAAATATGGCTATCAAAGGCTAAGGCCAAACTATCATTATGGTTACTTAACAAGATGAGCGCGATCTCTTGTAACATCATCGCTACGCTCCATATGCATCATCCCTCGAATAACCATCAACTCGCCGGTCACATGGGAGGCAGCTTCCGACGCGAGAAAAACGCACGCATCTGCCACATGATGTGGCTCGTTGGGCATCAGTAGCGGCGGCACACGAGTACCATCTTTACGAATATTTGGCGGAACATGTCCCGCTTTCCGAATCCCTGGCGTCGCAGTAAAACCTGGAGCCACGCAGTTCACGTTGATAGGATGATTTTCTCGCGCGTAAATTAAGGCTAGTGTCTTTGTAAAATTAATCATACCCGCCTTAGCAGCTGCATAAGCTGGTAAAGCAGGGTTAAGGTTTATTCCTGCCGTCGAGGAAATATTAATTATCTTCCCCCCTGTACCCTGCTCAACCATAATTTTCCCCGCGGCTACATCGCACAAGAACGCGCTATCTAGGTTAAGCTTTATCTGTCGTTGCCATTCCGATAAGGAAGCTTTATCCAAATCGAAACCTCCTGCCCCACCGGAATTAGCAACCATAATATCCAAGCGACCAAACTTCTCTAACGTTTTATCCATTAAACGATCTATCTGGTCTGGCTCTGTCACATCAGTCGAGATTGCGAGCGAGTCACGCCCAAGCCCTCGAATTTCTTGAGCAACGCGATCTAACCTCTCCTGCTGTCTAGCTGCGACGACCACATGCGCACCAGCCCTAGCATAGGCTTTACTGATTTCCTCACCGATACCACTACCACCGCCAGTAACAATTGCAACCTTATCTTTTAGGCTAAAAGCCTCTAACTCGAATGTCATACTGAGACTCCTTACGCGTAAGCTGAGGCCCATTCAGAGCCACGCACAACTAGATTTTCACCGGTCATAATGTCAGACCCGGATGACGCAAAAAACACCACGGCATTAGCAATATTCTGAGGCTTACCCGGTAAAGCTAAAGAATTTACTTCTGCTGATTGTAATTGTTGACGCCTTTTGTGCTCCTCGTCAGGCATACCAGGAATCCCTTGCTCCGGAACCTCAACACTGCCTGGCGATACGCAATTCACATTTATATTGTGGACAGACCAACTTATCGCGAGCGACCGGGTCAAGTTAATCACAGCTGCTTTTGACGCCGCAAAGTGAGCAGCATTTTCCTCACCCTTTATACCTGATGAAGAACCAATATTTACAATCTTACCACCCTTCTGTTTCATCATCTCCTTGGCAGCCGCAACACTGCAAAGAAACGTCCCATTTAGGTTAAGCGACATACACTTACACCATTCTTGGTAAGACAGGTCTTCTGGATTCCCAAATGAGATTTCCCCGGCATTATTTACCAATATGTCGATGCTGCCAAAAACGTCTAAAGCTTGAAGAATAAGCCGATCGACTTGAGAGGGATCAGTTACATCTGCCACAACAGAAACCGCATCACGGCCCATATCTTTAATCGCCTCAACCACTTTATCCAAGCTGTTTCGATTCCTGCCAACCACCACTACGCGCGCTCCGGCTTTCGCTAGGGTCAGAGCAATAGAGCTTCCGATACCATGGGACGTCCCACCTCCGCCAGTGACAATCGCAACCTTGTTTACTAGTTCAAACTGATACATTCAACCTCCAGAAATACCCAATTATTCATTCAACTGCGCAGCAACCGACCAGGCGTCGCCCCCGAATACTGATTTTTTGTTAATAAAATCTCGCCATTTACGATCACATTTTTTATCCCCATGGCCATCTGCTTTATTCTTAAGGCTCCTGCCGGCAGATCGCGAACAACTTCTGGCATACTCGGCCCTATAGTGTCGGGGTCAAAAACAAGCAAATCAGCAATCAGGCCTTCCCGAACCAACCCTCTATCGTGTAGACCCCAGATCGTGGAAGGATTGTAGGTAACCTCCCTCACAGCTTGCTCCAAAGTTATTGCCTGCTTCTCTCGAAACCAATAGCTCATTAGGTGAGTTTGCAACGAGCTATCCATAATTTGGGACACATGAGCCCCAGAATCAGAAAAAGTCACCACAGATCTGGGATGCTTAATTAATTTAATGACCTCATCCATATCTTCGTTAGCAAGCGGAGAACGAAAGAAAAGTTTAAAGTCTCTCTCAAGTGCCATGTCAATCATCAACTCTACTGGGTGGACACCACGCTCCTTGGCAATTTGAGACATTGAAGGTTTGTCGTATTGCATATCTGTCATCGCATAAATAAGGTCCCATCTGGGAGGACGGGGCTCAGCGCCAACAACTTTTGGTCCTTGGTAAGGCTGACTAGCAACCTCTACAAGTTTTGCCTTTACGCCAGGATTCCGCAATTTAACCTTTTGCTCCTCCAAACTAAGTGCACGAAAGTCGCGCCAGTATTCCCAATTATCGAATGGTGTATTGCTCTCGAAGGAGAGCATTGTGTCCAGACCGCGTGTGTGTACCTGTGCGACCATACGGCCACCCGCTTTGGCTGTTTCATCGAGCAACTCCGTATAAGAGCGCCACAACTCGGGCGCGGCCCTATTACTGAACAGACCCCAGGTCTGCGTTACGCCTGTTTCCACAGCCAGGTCGCGCAATCTACGCTGATAATCGAGTAGCTTCTCTGGATCCCTCGGGCTAGGCCCCTCTCCCGCAATTTCAAAAACACCTTTACCCAGCTTACCCAGCTCTCCGACTAGGGCACGAAGTTCATCCCAAGTCGCTAGTCGACTGGCAACAGGCTTATCATCGGCTGTCGTGTGATGAATGGTTCGAGAACTCGAGAAACCTCTTGCTCCAGCACTTACACCCTCTTTTACGAGGGCTCGCATCTTACGAATATCATCGTCGGTTGCCTCATCTGAAAAAGCCCTTTCACCCATGACGTAAGTACGAATCGCCGAATGACCGATGTAACCACCATAGTTGATACCCTTCGGCAAGGTCTCTAACGTGTTTAAGTACTCTGGGAAAGTCTCCCAAGTCCAATCAATACCAGTCAACATAGCGTCTCGGGATAAGTCTTCGGCTCTCTCTAAGTTGCGAAATACCAAATCCGCATCTGCTTTTGCGCAAGGGGCAAGGGTAAATCCGCAATTTCCCATGATTACGCTTGTTACGCCGTGGTAGCAGGAACAGGATCCAATTGGGTCCCAGAAAATCTGCGCATCCATGTGGGTGTGACCATCCACGAATCCTGGCGTTACGACATGCCCCTCGGCATCGATCGTATGAGTTGCACGTTCAGACAAACGACCAATTGCGACTATTCTGCCCTCTGTAATACCGACGTCCGAACGGAACGGCACACCGCCCGAACCATCGACAACAGTGCCGTTCTTGATCAAAAGATCAAAACTCATAATCTGTGTTCCCCCAGGTGATCAGACTAATTTACTATCTTTAAAAAACGCTTCAGAATATTACTGTTTCTCAAAGTCGCCTGCTATCACTATTGACAAGCTATCTAGAGCAATGTGTCGAACCATAGCTTCCCTTATATCAGCGGGCTCGAGTTGATCAAGCCTATTCAAAAGCGCTTTCGTCCAAAACATATCCCTTTCAAGAAAAAGGCGATTGCTTAAGTATCCTGCCAATGTTCTGTCGTCAGATAAAAGGTTTTTTTGATACTCCATAAAACCCTTCTTTGCCTCTTCCACTTCGCTCTCGGAGAAACCCTTTTCCAGTACTCTCTCAATTTCTTCGAGGAAAGCAACTTCGAGCAATTCAGCATTTTCCGGAGCATAAATAGCATAGCCACCAAATTGGGCTAACGTATATATGGGGTCAGCAGAAAACTGAGAACCGACACTATAACTAAGGCCATCCTCTTGACGAATACGCTCCGCCAACCTGGAACTTAGAAAACCACCCCCAAGCATAAAATTGCCAAGTAACAGAGCCGCAAAATCCTCATGGTCGTCCCTCATGGGAATATTTGAGCCAGCCAGAAAAAAAGCGTTTGCTTTGTCCGGAGTATTGATTGTTATTTTCTTCTGAGCCACATCAAAGTATTTTCTTTCTATCTGTTGAAACGAAGACTTGGAGTCCCAGTCACTAAATAGTTCCTCGATTAGGGGCAAGGTCTCTTCTGGATCGAAATCACCGATTATGGCCATATGTCCATTAGATGCCCCGAAAAATTTTCGATGAAAACGAGCAAGCTCTTCCAACTCAACTTCCCGGATCATGGCCATTGCTTCCTCAATTGTTGGAGTGTATGCGGGGTGACCATTCGGATAAGGAGATAAATGTCGCTCCAGGGAGTTACTAGCCAGAGTCCCTGGATCCGATTTTTGTCCTTCCAGAGACGCAACAACCTGCTCTTTGAGCTCATCAAACTGTTCTTTATCAAAGCGGGGTTCTTTAAGGACCTCTGTTGCTAAACGAAGAACCTCTGGCAAATTTCCCCTAGTCGTAAGCATGCTGCCGGAAGCCGAAGAAACATTCCCATTCAACCCTCCACTTACCTTGAGCCGGGTAAACTCATCGGTCAGTTCTTGTCGAGAAAGGCGTTTAGTCCCTTTCATCAACATACCACCGACCAACTCGCCAACACTCGCTTTTTCGGTGAGGTCGCTTTCATTCCCAAAACGTAATCGCAAGGATATGTTTACATTCTCTCCACGAGTTTTCTTGGGCAGCATGGCTAACTTGAAGCCATTCCCGAGAGTCACTCTGACAATGCTTTTTTCGATGTTATCTGGGGTGGGGTCGAAGGATTCTCCTGCTGCAACCACTTCTCTACCCTCGTAACCTTCTACCAAATTCACTATGTTGGGGACACTAGGAATTGTGGCCCTATCCGGCTGCTCAGTAGGGATAAAAAACCCAACCGTGCTATTCTGCGGCTTGAGATAATTGGAGGCAACCCGATTCACATCAGCCTCAGTTACTTTTTCCAAGCCATCTCGGTATAAAAAGAGTAAGCGCCAATCTCCCATAGCAACCCACCAACTCAGCTGCAAAGCTGTGCTTCTTGAATCATTGAACATAAGCTCAAGCGAATTAAGATAGTAAGCCTTAGCTCTCTCAACCTCCTCCTCAGTGATCAACGATTCACCGCGAGCCACATCATAAATTGTTGCTTGCATCACATCCCAGACCTGATCCAAGTCGCGATCTTTTCTAACTTCCGCAAAAACCAAGCTCAGTCCCGCCTCACGTAATTGAGGAGCGGAAGCCCCGACACTAGCCGCGAGGCCTGTCTCGACAAGCGCACGATGCAATCTACCAGACGGGGGCGCAGACAATGCGTGATTCATAATATCCACCGCAGGAAAATCCTCATGAGAGCCGGGAGGAACATGGTAGCTAGCCATAACAAATTGAGTGTCTCCCTTTCGCCTAAGCGTAACTGTCCTTTCACCATCCTGAGGGGGGTCCGTCGTGTAGGTAGGGTAAATTGCATTATTGCCGGTACGATCAGGGGCTGGGATAGCACCAAATTCAGTAATGATAAATTCTTTCGCAAGCGCTTCATCAAACTTACCAGCAATTACAAGCACGGCATTATCTGGTTGATAGTATTTTTTATAAAACTGTTTTAGGCGCTCAATGGGTACATTCTCCACATCGGATCGAGCTCCAATAATAGATTGACCATAGTTATGCCAGAGGTAAGCGGCAGACTGAACACGCTCCCGTAAAATACGCAATGGATTATTTTCACCGGATTCCATTTCATTGCGGACTACTGTCATCTCGGACTGGAGATCATCTGCCGAAATAAAACTGTTAATCATTCGATCAGCTTCCAGCCTGATCGCCCACTCTAAGTTATCTTCCGATGATGGAAATGTTTCATGATAATTAGTTCTGTCGTAAGACGTTCCACCATTCGCTCTCGCTCCTCTCTCTGTGAGTTCTTTTGGTATGTCTGGATGAGTCGGCGTACCCTTAAACACGAGATGTTCCAGCAAATGTGCCATGCCGGTCTCACCATAGCCTTCATGGCGGGATCCAACCAAGTAGGTTATGTTCACCGTGATTGTTGGACTACTGTTATCTGGGAACAATAATACTCTGAGGCCGTTATCGAGCTCGTATTCCGTAATCCCTTCGATGCTCGCGATCTCGGTTAGTTTAGTGTCCGCAATAGCCATCGCTGAGGGAAACAGCGCAACCAGCCAACAACTCAAAATAAAAATTCGCATACCTTTCTCTTTAAGAAAAAATCAACACTAGGGTTTACCAATGGTTCAGCCTAAGCTTACACGACATCCCGACTAATCTCTTTCAAATAAGTTCTGCTTGGCGAGCTGAATGAGGTAATATCCGTCCCTTGCAGATGCCAAAGAACATAAAATAGGAAAAAAAATGAAATTTGGGAAGAAGGTGGATTGTGTATACTTTGGTATTCCTTCTGGTAGTCTGCAAGAACAGGTCTTGCGAATTTTGGAAAAGGCAGGCTATCCGCTACCAAGTACTCGTCAATACGAACTGACGACACCGTACGACAACGGGATCATTTTTAGAATACTAGATCGAAAAGAAATGCCAGAGAAAGTTTCCCAGGGTATCGTCGACTGCGGTATCACAGGGAAAGACTACATTTATGAAGCAGGTAAAGAAAATTGTGTGACAGTCATTCGGGACTTTATTTTTTCAAAAAGGACTAATCAACCTTCTAGAATCGTTTTAGCTTCCAGACCAGAGAAGGGAATTGAAAACCCAGAAGATTGCAATGGTAAAGTGATCGCAACTGAATTACCCAACCTCACGCGAAGGCGAATGAAAGAATTATTTGGCGTTGAGGACATAGACATTCTTCGTTCTGAAGGGAAAACTGAAGCTAAAGTCATTATGGGTGAATCTGACGCGTTTACCGATATAACCGAAACAGGTGAAACCCTAAAGGCAAACGGGAATCATATTGTAGCTGAGATCTTTACATCTAACCCACAGCTGATCGCCAATGCGGACGCATTAAAGAATAAAGCATTTCGAAACAAAATCGAGGATATTGGAATTTGTATCGACGCAGTGCTTCAAGCGGAAAAGGAACCGGTGTATATGGTCTTCATGGATGTCCCAACCCGCGTCTGGAAAGAAGTAGAAAAGCTCTTACCTGCAGTGGTTTCACCAACTGTAAGTCCAGTTGTTGATAAAGACTGGTGTAGCGTTTCTGTTGTGATTCAAGAATCCCAGTTAAACGTGCTTGCACCCAAACTACTTCGAATGGGCGTAGATGGGATTGTGCCGGTTCCTGTACCCAAAGTTTTCACTCAGGATATGGTTGAATCATGAAGATTGAACTGAGGAGAGAGTCTGTTGGATAAACACAGGATCGAAGAAGGCGCAGAACTTGCCCTTGATTTCCTGAAGCGTGGCGGTCTTCTTCCCTGCGTTGTTCAAAATGTAGCAGATGGCGATATTCTAATGCTCGCTTACGTCAATCAAGAGGCAGTGGACGCGACGATAGAAAAGGGAATGGCAACGTTCTGGTCCACTTCTCGCAATGAACTTTGGACTAAGGGTGAAACCTCAGGGGATTTTTTAAAGATAGTTGAGATATTAACAGACTGCGATCAAGATGCCCTTATTTACAAAGTTACTATGCAAGGCGATGGAGCCTGTCACACGAAGCATCCTGAGACAGGAAGGGCCAGAAAAAGCTGTTTTTATCGCCGCCTAGATCTTTCAACGAAGACACTATTCCACTAAGTATTACCAAGTATCGATAAAAGGATATTTTTTTCCCTCGCGCGGCGCTACAGGGGGCACACGCTTCATACTCGCGGCTATCCAACTGCGTGTTTCAGCTGGATCAATAACATCGTCAATACCTCCCCCAGCGGCTGCATTCACTGCTTTCGCACTTTCGTAAGAACGTGCGACGCGATCGTCAAATTCGTTTTTACGCTTCTCGGGATCTTCTATCGCGGCCAACTCATTTCGATACCCAAGTTTTACAGCGCCCTCAATATTCATGCCCGAGAATTCTGCTGTTGGCCAAGCGACTGTAAAAAAACCAACGAGAGCGCTTGCCCCACACATTGCCTGAACCCCAAGACCATAAGCCTTTCGAACAACGACGCCAAATAAAGGGACCGTTAAATTGGCACCTGTATTAAACATTCTTGTGCAATGCCGAACCAACGCTGTTTTTTCAACATCAGGGCCAACCATCATGCCGGGGCAATCCATAAGGCTAAGTATTGGGATATCAAACGCATCACAAAGTTGAATAAACCTCGCGCCCTTATCTGCACCGTCAGAGTCGATGGCTCCGGCCAAATGATGAGGATTATTCGCAATGCCTCCCATCGGCCTTCCCTCAACCCGGATAAATGCCGTAATCACTCCAATACCAAATTTTTCGCGAACCTCTAAAACGGAGTCCACATCAGCAATAGTTTTCACTATTTCCCTCATATCGTAGAGACGCAGGCGATTCTCCGGGATTACATGCCGAAGCGCGCGCTGATCATCAGCCTCCCACTTCTCAACAGCTCCTTGAAAGTATGAAAGGTATTTCTTGGCAACCTGGACAGCCTCTTCCTCATCTTTAACGAGGATATCTACCACACCGTTGGGGACCTGAAATGACATCGGACCAACTTCCTCTGGCGTGTATATTCCCAGACCACCGCCCTCAATCATTGCGGGGCCACCCATGGCCACCGTCGATTTCTCGGTAGCGATGATGACATCACAACACGCCACCAAAGCGGTATTACCAGCAAATGTTCTGCCGTTTACTACGCAGACCAGCGGGACAAGTCCACTTAACTGGGAGAAAGTAGTGAAGGTATTTGTATCGAAAGCAACCGCCGGACCCCTTGAATCATCGCCCGGCCGTCCTCCTCCTCCTTCGCCAAATAGTACCAGAGGGATCCTAAAACGATGCGCCAGCTCAAACATTCGATCCTGTTTGTAATGGTTACGCTTCCCTTGCGTTCCCGCGAGGACTGTATAATCGTAGTGCACAACCATCGCTCTCGCGGCTTCTTCACCAAAGAGGTTTGCATTGATAGTCCCTGTGCCTGCAATCAAACCATCAGCAGGTGTTTGCTGTCGCAAAGTTTCGATATCATGTCGAGTATGCCTAGCAGCAACAATCAATGGCCAGTATTCTTTAAACGAACCCTCATCCATTAGCTCACTAATATTTTCACGCGGCATCCGAAAGCCTCGCGCATACCTTTTCTCAACCGCTACCTGACGATTTTCATCAAAAATATAGGAATGACGCTCAAGGCTCTCGTGCAGATCGGGTCGGATATAATCTAAGTCAATCTCCTCGACCGAGGTGGTTTCGTTGCTAGCCACTTCTGCTTCTTCGATAAAAACAAAAGCAAATCCATCGAGCACGATATCACCAGCTCCCATACTTATCTCACGAACAATCCCATCGGTATTAGATGCGATAACGTGTTCCATTTTCATTGCCTCAACAACAGCTAAGGCCTGCCCCTCATGGACCTCTTCACCAACCGAGACTGAGACGGAAACAATCGTTCCCTGGATAGGAGAACTCATACCGATCGTACCGTCTGGTCCTTTGGCTTCTTTATCTTGCGGTTCATCGGCATCTGTATTTTCATGAGCCTTTACTTTCGCATCATGGTCGAACAGAGCCAACGGATCACTCATATCAACACGCGCCCCAGCATATCCGTTAGTAGGATTATGAGATTCTGTATCGATTATCGATGACCCTTCTACATAGCGTTTCGGGTTGTTAGACGATGAGGCGACAAGCTTTGACATATGCTGTTCTACCCAACGTGTATGGACCTGGCTTTCGACAAAATCGGAATGCGCGAGAATGTTTTGTACGAAGGCGATATTGTTCCCCACCCCCTCTATCCTAAACTCAGATAAAGCTCTCGCCGCACAATTAACAGCAGTTGCAAAATCGTCACCCTTGGAGTGAACGATCACCTTCGCCAACAAAGAATCAAAAGCAGTACTCGTTTTATAGCCCACATAACCGAACCCATCGGTGCGCACACCAGGCCCATTTGGAGCATCGTAGGCCGTTAATACCCCACTTGCTGGCCGCACAGCACCGTCCTCTCGAAATGTTTCCATGTTTATACGGGTTTGAATCGCGTACCCTCGGGGCGGATTCGGATCATCAAGACCCAAAGAAGGCAGTTTTTCTCCAGCCGCTAATCGGATTTGGCTTTGCACGATGTCAACACCAGTAACCTCCTCAGTCACTGTATGCTCAACCTGCAATCTCGCATTCGCCTCAATGAAAACGAACGAGTGATCGGTGTCATGAGCACTATCAACTAAGAATTCGAATGTGCCGAGGCTAGAATATCCCACTTTCTTGGCAAAACGTACGGCGGCGCCTATAATTTCGTCTCGCAAAGTAACGTCCAGTCCAGGGGCTGGAGCAATCTCTATTACCTTCTGATTTCGTCGTTGAATACTGCATTCGCGTTCCCACAAATGTGCTATACCTCCATGCAGATCGCCCACGATCTGCACTTCCACATGCCTCGCGTGGCGAACGAATTCTTCGACATAAACATCCTCTATACCGAACGCTGATTTCGCCTCTCTCCGGCAACGCTCAAAGGTTGACTCAAGTTCAGACTCTTCAGTAACGGCGCTCGTACCCCTGCCACCACCGCCAGCAATGGCTTTTATTATCATTGAACCCCCACAGTCCTCGAAAAAAGCCTTTGCTTCTTCTAGAGATACTGCTTTATCTATCCCCTTCAACACGGGCACATCGGCGCTAAGAGCTGCCGATCTAGCGCGCGCTTTATCACCAAATAATTCTAAATGCTCAACGCTTGGTCCAATAAACGTAATTCCCTCTTCGTGACATCGACTTGCAAACTCGCTTTGTTCCGAGAGAAACCCGTATCCGGGATGTACTGCATCGCAGCCATTGGCTTTAGCGGCACTTATCATGGCTTCAATATCTAGATAGGCACGAGCGCCTTGTCCTTCTAGTTGGTGCGCGAAATCAGCCACTCGTGTATGCAGACTTGCGCTATCATCCTGCGAATATACTGCGACACTGGGTATCCCCAAATCCGATGCAGCCCTCGCAATCCGAATTGCTATTTCACCGCGATTTGCAATAAGCAATGACTCAAAGCCCATGATGACTCCAAAGATTCATTTGTTTTAAATTAACTTTCATAAACAGTACCAGTGATACCCTTGGCGACCAACGTTTGATAATCCTTTTCAGTCAGATCTAATTCATTCATGAGCACTTCCTTGCTATGCTCACCTACACAGGGCGAAGGTCGTAACGGTGATCCTTCCGCAGCAGAGAAGCGCCACGGCCTGCCTGGCAGCCAAGTAGGCCCCGTTTCTGGGTGATCAATAAAAGAAAAAAACCCGCTTTCGACGAAGTTTGATTCTGGCTTCTCGAAAAGCTCGTAGAGTGTCCTCACCCGAGCCACACTAACCCCCAATCTACCCAATTCTCTCTCTGCGCTATCTGCATTCTGACTAGCACACCATTCTCCAAGAATCGTATCTAAGGATACTTCATTTATCTTACGAGATTTCATTGTTGCGAACTTATCAGCGAATAATCGAGAATCGCCAATGTGCTTTATAAGACTAAGCCAAGCAGCTTCTGTTTCTGTCGCGATGACTAGCCACTGCCCATCAGCGGCATCATAGCAATTATGTGGCGCAATACGAGGATGGTGATTCCCTCCAGGTCGAGGAATCTTTCCTGTCACATCAAACTCGATAACCGCATCACCACAAACATGAGCAAGCGCCTCCATCATCGACAAATCAATTCTCTGTGCTTCCCCCGTCTGATCTCTGTGCGTCAAGGCGGCCATGATTGAAGCCACTAAAAAGTAGCCCGAAACAGGATCAGGGTAAAGTCCAGCCGTATTCATCCCCAAATCCCCCTCATAACCATGTAGAGACGATAACCCCGACATCGGTTCGGTTGTAGCGCCATTGGCGGGATAATCCCAATAGGGACCAGACTGTCCGTAACCGGAAACAGACGCCCAAATCACATCCGATTTAATTTCTTGCAGCTTCTCCATAGTGAAACCCCAAGATGGCATCACTGTAGGCCTAAAGTTATCCACCAGAATATCGAACTTGGGGATGAGTTTCCAAAGAAGCTCACGACCCACTTCCTGACCCAAATCAAGGGTTACTTCCCGCTTGTTCAAGTTAACGGAGTTATACTCACCCTGCGTATTAAGTGGATGTTGCAGCCGATCGGAATCTAAAACACCGTCAGGCACAGACCCCGTCAAGCGCCTGAAAACATCAGGTCGCTTTATCGATCCGAGCTGCACAACATCTGCGCCAAGCAAAGCCAAAAGTTCGGTTGAAAAAGTTCCTGACCATGCTTGACCAAAACTCAAAACCCTGACGCCTGACAAAGGACCTACTGAAAGTTCCTTCTCGCTTAGACTAGGTTCTTCCTTATTATAAAGCACCTGACCTTTTTTCATTGCTGTCTGACCATGATGCTCATCTATCTTCGGTGCTTGACTATGGAGCTTCCATGGTGAGGGCTGGAGTTTTCCAGGGGCCCCAGGCGCGCGAACGGTTTTTCCGTCGACCTGGGTTTCAACAATGAAATCTCGTGCCAGCAACTGTTCATTACCAACCAAATCTTGAATATCCTGCATCACTCCGGTCAGACAACGAAGTCGCGCGAGTTTATGGAATGTCGGCCAACGGCTCACGGAGGGTAGACTTTCAGCAATTGCTCGTGTGACGAAACGAAGGTCTTTTGAGTGACGCCCAATATCGGGTACTAACTCAGAAATTTTCCCAATTTCGGGCAGTTTTAGTACTTCCATAGCCTGCGACCAATTACGGAAGTCGGCAATCCCAAAATTCATACGCCCGTCTGCCGCATCCCATAAAGGCCCAGCGCGCCCCCTCGGTCGAATCCCGCTTGAACCATTTGACTCACCAGCATTGGCATAAACCGACCTGACCCCCCATGGATGAACTGTAAGCATAAATGCCTCTAGCTCACTAACATCGACAACCTCAGCAGAAGTCCCTGATTTTCGTCGACGCAATGCAGCCGCTCCGCAAATGTATCCTAATACTCCACCGATATATCCCGTTTGGTTTCGCGGCATCTGAAGAGGCGGCTCTCCTCGGTAGCGATTAATAAAAGACCATCCAGTTCGCGCACTAATCGTTAAGTTGTTACCTGGCTTTCCTGAGAGCGGGCTTGCAAGGCCATGCGCAGTAATGCAGATGTGGATTGCATCATTTGACAGAGAGGGTAGTGTCCTCAATGGATTTGAGGTTGTTATCACAACGTCCGCACCCGCAACAAAGTCGGCAAATTCTTCAGGCTCATCAACCACAACAGATTTCTTATTCCAGTTATTAAAAGCATGCATGACACTGCGATCAGGCCCGGGCTTACCATCTAAAAATGGGGGCTCCCTTCTTAAAAAATGTCCTTCCCGGCTTTCCACAAGAATAACCTCAGCGCCAAAATCACCGAAAAGTCGTGCTGCGAACGCGCCCGAGTGACGATCCGAAAGATCTAAGACCCTTAATCCTTCATAAGGTGCTTGCATAGAGGAAACTAATGTCGCTTGCTGTTGCTTTATTCCGTGCATACTAGACGAACAATAAGAGAGATTCCTCAGAACCATACAGAGGGCCATTAGAAATCGAAAGGATACTCAATAATAGTTGCAAGCCAACGTCCCAAGTATGCAACCGCGATAGTAAAGAGCCTAGGTCACAGATTACTACCAAAAATCATGGTATGGCTGCGAATCATTGTTAGTGAAAACTATAACTTACGCGAGCAACGATGGAAGAAAGTTGACCTTCTCCAAGAACATGGCATGATGGAATAGGGAAACTTTATAAACTTTGCGTTTAGTGGGGAATTCAATATGAATAGATTTATTCAGT